>JAABUS010002182.1_pt1 | contig 38262 bp, 8 predicted proteins | sample 5560161 | NCBI WGS metagenome assembly JAABUS01 (sample SAMN10711885, study PRJNA513376) | rock metagenome | isolation source: Antarctica rocks | place: Antarctica: Victoria Land, Trio Nunatak nord | collected 2016-01-04
TATTTATCCTATAAATAACGAGAGCCGGAAGATTATTAACGAAATCTTTAATAAATTATATATTTAGGGACGATTTAAATAAATAATATAAACTACTTTATTTAGTTTCCTAGTCTTCGTTATTTAGAATATAAGATTAAATAGTATTAAGAAAAGTCGTACCGTTATTAATATTCAAAGTTTAAATACTATAATTATAATAGTCGTCTATTATTTACCTCTATAGAATAATATAATTAACGTTATTAAGGGTTATCGTTAAATTACCGTTATTAACGCGGCTAGTTTTTTCTATTAATAGCGAGTATACTTTAAGGATAAATATAAATTTACCGTCGTATTATACCGCGGCCAAGAGACTTTTAATATTATAGTAATAAGATTCAAGAACTCGCCTACGTATATATAATAGTAAATAAACCGGATTTAATATATCTATAAAATATTCGCCTAAATATATATCGATAACGTTATAGTATTCTCTTAGACCCTCGAGGATTATATTTAATACCTATATATAATATTTTCTTTATTCGTTAAATTTAATATTTTAGTTAACCCTAAAAAAGCGTTTATTAATTATTCGTTAATTATATTATTTAATTAGAAGGTTAACTTATTCGGGCTATTAATTTTCAAAGAAAAATTTATAATTATTAAATAACTAGTTTTTCCTTAAATATTAATAATATTTAAAATATACCTAGGAATAACTAGTTAGTTAAGAGATTATATTAAAGATTATATTACTCTAGCCAGTTTTTTATAAAATAAGAAAATTGTATTATTAAATAGAGTACCCTCTATAGGTATTTAATAATAGGAATATATTAAAAAAACTACTTTTAAATTACCTTCCCTATAGGAGATTTATTCGTTTAAAATTATTTAAAATACTTTTTCTAAACCTTCTTTTTTATATTAATTCGATAATAAAAAAGAACTATTTATCGATATAAATATTAATAAGGAATTCGGTTATAGGGTTATAATTTATTATATTATAAAAGAACTAAAAGACTTTTATCCCAACTAGAAATAAATTTAACTTATTCTTTTCCTTAACCGACTCTTTAAGGATATAGAAATACGTTATTAATTTATTAAAATAAAACTAGTAGGAATAGTATAAATATTTATTAAAATTAAATATATAGTCGAATTAGCCTCTAAGATAGTCGTTTATATTAATTATAGAGCTACGCTTAATATAGTTAAATAAATAAATATAATTACCTTATTTATAATAAAGATTAATTTACGTATTATACGGGCCTTAGATTATATTTAGTATTTTTAAAATATAGAGATCCGTTATAAACTTAACGTTAAATATATAGTATTAAATACTTTATCCCGACTATAATAAAAGGACGTAGTTAGGGACTTTTTAAAAAACGAGCTAAATATACTTTAAATATATATATATAAAGTTTATATATTAATAGAAATAAATATATAATTTAAATAAGAATTATTTTAAAAATACTAGAATAACGACTTTTAGGTTAAAATAAATTATATATTTAATTATAATATAGAAACCGGCGAGGACGTCGTAGATCTTTGTTTTTTAAAAAGAGATAACGGCTTAATATAATATATTAATAATTTAGTTATTAATCGGGTATATATACCGGAGCGCCTATATATACCTTCTTTATATATTAAAATTTTATTTAACGTAGTATATTCTAGCTTATATATAGGAAGATATAAATACTATAAAATAATAACTAAATATTAATATATATATAAATTAAATAAGAAGCTAGGGGAGTATTTATAATATTATTTATAATATTAATTATTCGGTACTCCTAGGTATAAATTTTATAGAGTATTATAATTTATTTTTATACCGCCCTCTTCTTTTTATATGATTTTTATCGATTTTATCCTAGCTTTACCCCTTTTATAGGAAGGATTCGATAATATTATAACTATTATATATAAATTTTCCCGGAAAGTAACCGCGATTCTAGGAAAATTAATATAGAAGGTAGAGTAATAAATAAATATACTTTTACGTCGTTTATATTTAGTAGACTAGGGTATTCCGAAGATTATTCTTTTTAACCGCGACCGTAAATTTATAATTATCCTATAGAAGGCTCTATTTAATAAATTTAAAATAAATTTAATATTTTCTATTACCTATTATCTATAAACGAATAAATTAAGCGAGTATATAAATTAAATTATTAAAATTATATTATAATTCTAGATTATTACTTTATAAAACTTTAAAGCCTAAGAAGAAGTACTACTTTTTATAATTATATAATATAATAATATATTTTCCTAATTTATTAATTATACTTTAAATAAAGTAGTTTTCGGTTTTATTATTAATAACGCGTTAGACCTAGAAAGTTAAGAGAATAACGTTTTATTAAAGAAATTAATATATATTTAATCTTCGGATATAATTACCTTTATTTAAATATACGATAAGGAGTATTATAATCGTATTTATTATTTTTAATATTTCCGTAAAGAGGACTAGGCCTTACTTCGTTTATATAAAGATTATAATATTCCGGTAAATAAATTTATTAATCGTAAATATAATTAATAAATAACTAGTCTATTTAAGGTTTTTAATTATATCGGTAAACTCGTATACCGCCTTAATATCCCGGAAAATTAGAAGATTTATAATATATTCTTAATAATATAATTAGAGTAATATTTATTACTAGATTAAAACTCTTTTAAATATCTACGACCTATTAATTTTAGAGTAATAGAAATCGAACGAGACGATTTAAAATTAGAGTAAAAACTAGAGTATATTCTTAATAACCGCGTTATTAAAAAAAGGAAGAGTTATACTACCGAATATTTTTTATCCTAAAAAGACTAGGGATTTATATAGGACTATTAAATAAACGTTAAAAATATTTTCGCGGACGAATTTATTAAGGAATACGAATAATAAGTTAAATATTAAATTAAATTCTTCTTTTAAAATCGATAATTTTAAAAGTATAATTATACTTCCCTTTTATATTATCGCCCTTTACTTATCTTTATTAGGAAATAACTATTATATTAAATCTACTTATCAAGCTTTATTTATATCGGTAAATCTCAAAAACTCCTATTAAAACCTGAGTTACCGCCCGCGCGGATAGGGCTAGCAGCGTCCTATTAGTAACTTTTCTAGATAAAAGTTATTAATAGGGCGCTACTAGTAGCCCTAATTTACGGATAGGGCTACTAGCGTCCTATTAGTAGGTTTAGTAAATTAAGAGTCCGGGTAGATTACTTTTAATAGGTTTAATAACTCCGGGTTAATTTTAACCGGATTAATAACTTTAATAATTTATATATACTATTAATTACCTCCTCGCTAGCGTGAGACTATTATTTTAGTTCCGGTAACTAGGTCTACTAGCCTATTAATAACTATTTATTAACGTTTTATAGTAGAACTTTTATTATTTTATATTTACTCTAGAAATCTTATATTTAAAAAAAATACCCTTCGCGTTTATACCTAAAATCGATAAAAGTAATTATCTATAATCGTACGTAAACCTTAAGCGTATTATTATTTTATATTTAAAATAGGTTAATTCCTATACTCCCGAAGATACTTTATAATTTTATAATTATATATAATTACCCCCGTAGTAGATAAGATATTAATTTTCGTATCGCGTTTAGGCTTTATTCGCTCTTTCCGTCCTAACTCAACGTATTATTTATAATAATATTATTTATTATTAATACGATATAATTACTCTTATTCTTTTTACCCTCGTTTTTTAAAAACCTCTTCCTCTACCTCTAAGTATCTTGATTAATTCTTTAAACGCGCGAGATCCGATAATAAAAAGAAGAGCCGGCCTTAAAAATAAACGCGTATATTAAATTTATTACTTTATTCTATTTTAATAATATTATTTATAACTCCTTTATCTTATTTAATATTATCTTCGCCTCTTCTCCTTTTTATAATACTACCTCCTCTCTTTTCTTTAATACCGTTATTTTCTTTCTCGCCCTTAATATCTTCGATAACGTCTAGTCTCGCCGTCGATATAAATATATATTTTAATAATACGCCTAATATTTCGGGTATATCGGTAGGATTTAGCGACTCGTTTAATAATAGCCTCGAATTTACCGATAACCCGGCCGGGCTCTTAAATACGTATAATATCTTAAATAAGTTATTATCGGATAACTCGTCGCGCGAGCCCTTTTAATTAAATCGAGGGGTTAAAAAAGATAGGCCTAAAATCGTAAAAAGATATAAGAAAGATATTATTTAACGGTTACCGCGTTCTTATATTATTAAAAGATAAAAAACGTATAATACGATAATAAAGGATAATATTACTACGCGTATCGGCGAGCTATTTTTTAAAGAGCCGAGGCCGGTTTAAATCGACGTAGTTTATAGTATAATATATTAAAAATAATCGATAATTTTAACGGTAAAGACTAGAGTTAATAAAAGTTTAATTTTTAAAGTTATACCGCTCTTAAATATAAAGAAACTCGGTATCGCCTTAATTATTATACTGTTAAAAATTATTTAATAATAATAGTTAAAGAATATTAATATAATTCTAGAGGTAAAGATTATCGTTTATAATAAAAATTATAATAACTTAAATATACGGATAAAGATTACTACTAATTATTTTATTTATAGTAATTTCTATATACCCTTATTTACGAGAAAAAGACGTTAATTATAGTTTAATCTTTATCGGTCTAAAGTTAATTCTAAATAAAAAGTTCTACGAGGATATTATTAAAGCGGATTTATTTTATAGGCGTCTAACACTTTTTATAATTAATAAGATTTATTATATTAAAAACTAGAAGAACTTTCGGCCTAAATATATAGAATTAATTATATTAAAAACTCGTTTACCTAAGACTTTATACCTTAAGATTATTATAACTTTAGTTATTAATAAAGTTAAATTAATTTAAATTAATACCGGCTTTAATCCCGATAACGCGTTAATTAAAATATATATTAATCGCGTTAAGATTTTCCTCTTTATAAAAGGGGCGTTAAATTTATTTAAAAACCTTCGACGATTCTTCTCTTTATAAAAGGATATTTAAAGTATAATTTATATTCCTAAAATTATATTTTATTTCGAAAATATCCGAACTCTTATCGCTTTTATTCGAATAATATCTAAATTTTAAATACCCGAATTCGGGTATCCGTTAAGCTCGGAGTATTAAATCTAGGTATACTTCGTAATTATATCGGACCTTAATAAATAGCGAGTATTTAAGGAGTTCGAGAAAATAAATAATTTTACCGAGCGTTCTTTATCTTTAAATATTCGATTTCTCGTAACTATTAAAGAATATAATATAAATATTAATAACCCGGATATTACCGTTATAATTTAATATAAAATTCCCGAATAATTAGACTCGCTTATTTAAAGGAAAGGTCGAGTTAATCGGAATAAATAACGTTAAGGGCGTTTTTTCTTCGTTATTAATAAATATATAAGCGAGATATAATTACCTTAAAAATAAACTACGAAAAATAAATATAATTATAAACGAAGTAACCCCTTTTAAATAAATTATCTCCTCGCTATTTAAACCGACTCGGAGGCCGAGATTTAAACGATAAAGAATTTAAATATATCGACGATAAATATCTAAAAGAGACTTAAATAATAATATATTATAATTTAATTTATTAACGAGAAAGAGTATTATCGCCTAGCGGAGCTTTAATACTACGGCGATATTATATATAAAGATAATCTTTATAATCGCCCGAGAGAGTATTACTCTTTATATACCGGGTTTTTATTTATTTTACTTTTTCGACCCGATCTACTAGCGAAAAAAGGGGATATTTTATTTAAAATTTAAATAACGACGAAATTAAAGGAGTAAAGATATAAAAAGGCCGTAATATTAACTCGAAACTTTATTATACTATACCTAGGTTTATTAATTATACTAGACGTTATTATTAAAAGGATTATTAAATACCTTCGTTATATTATAAACGAGTCTAGCCTCCGTATATTTTATCGTTATTAAGCGGAACTAAATATATATAAGGATAAAATCCTTACGATTTATTACTTTATTATAATCTATAACGGTACGGGCTCCGAACTATATATTATAAATTAAGAGAGAATTAATAAACGTAATATCTTTAGACGGAAGATTCAGCCTCTTTAATAACCTCTATTTATTCTTAACGACACCGAATAAACTAAGATAAAGGACTTAAAGGAGAGACTCTAAAAACGTATTAATTTCGTAATTAAATATAGGCCCCCTCCTCCGGCTAAGAAGCCTTAAAGGTTTAAAAAGAGCGGCGAGGTCTCGTTTTAAACTTAATCTTCTTCGTAAATAAATTATTCGTAGATCGAAGGCTTATTATAAGGAGAGGCTTTATAAAGAGAGACTTTATAAAGCCTCTCGTTATTATAAAACTATATAAACCGAAGAAGTTTTAGGTTATAATTAAAAATTTAGCCCTCTTTAACCTAAAATATAATATAGACTTTATATAGTACCTATCGTAAAAGTTTAATATCCGCGAATTTAATAATATAGCGGAGTATAAAATATATATCTATATAACGAATAAAGTACTAGTAATTATATTAATTCTTATTAAAGAGAGGGTCTAGTCTTAAATTATCCAAGTCTAAAGAATTTATAAAATTTATAATAATATTAATTTTATTCTTAAAAGTATAAGTCGTATATTTACGTAACTAGGCCTTAACGTCTTCTCTCTAAGTAAAGTCTTTATTAATATTATAAAATAGTAACCTAAATACCCTCGAGTAATAAAAGTATATTAAAAGATCCTTAAGCTTCTTAAAATCTAATAGTATATTTATATTAAACCGATCCTACGTATCTACTACGTGTTATAGAATAGATAAATTTTATAGCGAATTACCTCCCTAGTAAATTTTATAAATAAGTTTTAATATATTCAATTTTAAGTATTAGAGTCCTAGTTTAGGAACTATTTATTTCTTCTTATTATATACGTCTCGCGCCGTTAATTTTCGTATATCCTAGACGGATAAGATCCTCTATATAATCTTTAGATCCCCGTAATAAGGTATTAATATTTAAAACTATTATTAATTATCGGGAGCTAGATTATATTACTTCTCTTTATAATTTATCTATATATTTATATTTCCTTTATTCGTACCTTTATTCTCGAAGATAAAGGTGTATAAATAATAGCGAGTAAGATTAATAACGATCTCTTCTACTTTAAGTATTATACCGAGGTACTTTACTCTCTTAAAAAACTACTCGTTAAAAGTATTTAATAATCCTATTTTAATCGTAAAATATATTATATATCGCCGTATTTATTTCTTATTAGGGTAGGTATAATTCTCTTAAATTAATAAACTTACTTTATGAAAGAAAGGAAACTTCGATATCCTTCGGGTAATATTAATTATACGTAGTTAAATATAAGGCCTTTATATCGATTAATATAAACTAGTAAAAGATATATACTATTTAATAATTAAGATATTATTTATCAAAGTAATAAACTTCTTTTTCTAGCCTAGTCGTTCTCCGTATTTATACTCTATAAAATTATAATTATCGTACGCGTTAAGTCTAATATTATAAGGGTTAAGAATATAGATTTAAGCCTCTACTATATCCGCTATACCCTTTATATATTTATATATTATAAAGTACGAAACGTAAAGTTTAATAATAAATAGCGTATCGACTACCCTCTTCTTAATACTACTATTAATAAAATATATACCGAATAACTTTAATAAGTTATTATATTTTTTCCTTTATATTAAAAATATAAATATTACGGTCTAAATAACCTAACGAGGGTTAAAATCTATAAAAGTATATCTACTTTAATAAAAAGGCCGTAGTAATATATTTAATAAATATAATAAATAAGGCGCGTTAATTACGATATCCCGTTTTAAAGACTCGATAAATATTAGGGACTTTAAATTAAGAGACTCTACTAAATACCTTTAAAAATTAAAATACCCCCGTATTAATAAGTTTCTTTAATTACTTTAACTTTATATATAAAAGATAAATTATTCGATCGGATCCGCCCGCCTTAAATATTTTATTCTACTCTTTATTATTTAAAGCTAGATACTTCTCCTTATCTACGAGTATATCTCTATACGTAAATCTCTTAAATTATAATTAAAATTTATAGAATTCTTTCGTTTAATTACCTTCCGATTAACTCTTTTAAATATAAATAATTAAGAAATCCGTTATTTTCTAGCCTCTCTTCTATATAAGGTTATAAATCGATTATAATTTTTAAATACGAGTATAAGAGCTTTATTTATTACTTTTTCGAGGTTACCGCCTCTATTATTTTAACGGGGTAAGATAAGAGGTAAATAATAAAAAGGAATAAAAAGTAATTAATATTTTTAATTCGGATAATAATAATAAAAGAGGAGAGGACGGCGGTAGCGAGTTAAAGGGGGAGGTAGGCTATATAAAGAAAAAAGAAGATAATAATAATAACGAGTTAAAGGGGGAGGTAAGTTATATAAAACGAAAAAAAAAGAATAACTAAAGCGAGTTAAAAAGAGAGGAGTTTAAATTCGAATATATTATAATAAAATAAAAGTATATTCTTCGTATTTTAATAAAGTAAATAAAGACGTAGGACGAAAGGAAGTCAAAAGAAGGTATTAATTAAATATATTTAATTAATCGTAACCTAGTTTATATTTACGTTAGTTATATCTAGTAATACCGACTAATACTCTTAATATTATCGTTATATTAGTAGTATAATTATAACGGTATTATTTATAAATCTAAATACCTTAAACCTAGTTTTTAAATATAGAATACGAGATACCTCTAAACCGGACTTTATATAAACTATATATAGTTATACCTAGCTAGGCTTTTTATAATAAATTATTAAAATCGTAGATAAATAAAATAATTAAAATAGCAGTACGTCTACTAGTAAAGAATACTAGAAGGATTATTAAAGTAGGTTAATAAATTATTAAGAGTTAAGTATTAAGAAACTTAATACTCTCCTTAATTAAAATTAAAGTAGATAAAGAATATAACGTAGATAATAAAAGACGAAGTTTAGAATATATATAGGAAAATTATAAATACGCGAGATAAGGCGAAGGGTAGACTTAGAAATATTAATAATAAATTATTAAAAGGGATAAATAGCTTCTACGCTATATTAATAACTATAATTAATTAGATTAAAATAATAAGTACGTTCGTATAACTATAATTTTTATTTTTATTTACTAGTATAAAAGGAGGTAGAAGAGATTTCTTAAATTAATTATATTATAGGACGTATATAGAGATCGAAGAATAAGGGTATAATATATATAAAGCGATTATATTAAATATTACTTACCCGTATTTATACCGAAAAATTATATTATAATTAAATCGAGTAGTATAATTTTATTCTTATATATAATAAATAAAGAAATCTATTAAGAACTACGAAACTTTATTATATAAATATAATTAATTAAAAAGGCCCTTATCTTATAAACGTTTTAGTTAATCTCTTTATTTTATAATATTTACTAGTCCGCCTTATTATTATTATTATTCGTTCTTCCTTTACCTTTAATTTTATCTTTATTAATTTTATTTTCCTTTATTATATCCTTCGCCTTAAATTTACTTTTTAACTTTTACGAGAATTATCTTTAAAATCTTCCTCGCTTAAGTATAAAATTATATTTAATTAATTATACTTTATATATTTCTTATCCCGAATTATCTAGAAGGTAAAATTATAATAACCGAAAAGATAAAAACCGTAGGTTATTATATCGTAGTAATTAAACTCGAAGCCTCTTTTATTTTAACTCCTCTCTCTTTTAATTAAAACCCTAATTATTAATATATAAATATATCGTAGAATAATAACTCTATTAAGGGCTCTAAACTTATTTTAAATTTTAAATTTATAAAGTAAAAACGTATATTATAAAAGTACTCTTTAATTATTAAAGTAACTATAGGAGAGATCCTTATTAAAGCGAATAAATTTTTTAATATACGAGTAGCTAGCGTTATACGAAGGTAGAAAGAGTAGGAGAATATATTTAAATAAACCTACTTTTAATCGTTTCTCTAATCTTTAATTTAAATATCTCGTAATAAAGAGGAGAGTTTCATTAATCTTTATAATATTTATAATAATTTAGAGCCCGTTTATTTTATTAATATTTAATATATAAACTTTAAACTTAAAGAGCTCGAAGGGATAATCCGTTATTATTTATATAATATTTAATAAATCCCGCCTTTTATTTCTACGCCTAGTTATTAATATCCGTTACTATATAATTAGCCCTCGAATACGCTTTTATTAAATTATTAACTTTTTTATATTAATTCTTATCCTCCTCGAATACCTTTTATTCCTTAAGTCTTTCCTTAGGTATATATTAATATTCGAATTAAATATAACGGCGGACGAGGACTTAAGCGTAGTAGAATTAAATTACGTAAAGAAAATTATAATATAATAATTTATAAGAAAATATTAAGATTATAAATAACCTCGGTCCGTACTAGTTTAGATAATATATATTAAGTAACGATAAAAGCGAGGACGAGTTATAGGTTATAATATAGAAAGACGAGATAAAGTATTCGGAGGGAGGAGATCTCGAAATTAAATAAGTTAATAAATTATATAAGGGTAGAAAACCTAAATAAATTATTAATTAAGATAAGATTCCTCGAAAAAAAGGCCCTTCGGACTTAATACCGCGTAAACGATATAATATTATTAATTATATCTTTCTTTATATAAGTATTTAAGCCGATTAAATAAACCTAATAAAAGACGGAGTATTACGATTATTTAACCGAGCTCCTCTAGTAAATATCGAGTTCGATTTTAAATTCCTAGATTATACTAGGAAAATAAAAGAGCTAGGCTATAATAGTATATAAATAACTACGACGATAATTATAATTTATATTCGTTAATATAACGCCGATAAGCTTGAATTAAAAACGTAAAAATAATAAAATATAAGAGTATAAGGGCTAGTATAGGATACGGGTAAAGTAACTATATAAAATAATATTTAGCGATTCTCCTTTTAAGAGTTTAAATATAAATAAACTAGATAATAGAACTCCGCCCTATATAAACGATAAATAAAAAATTCTATTAAGAACTACGAAGCTTTATTATATAAATATAATTAATTAAATTAACCCTTATATTATAAACGTTCTCGTTAACCTCTTTACTTTATAATCTTTATTATTTTATTTTTAAAATTTTATTTCCTCTTCTTTCTTCGAAATAATTTTTATTTATTATAACCTTCCTTTCCTTTATTATATCCTTTAATTTAAACCTACTCTTTAACTTTTATAATAATTATCTTTAAAATCTTTCTCGTTTAAATATAAGATTATACTTAATTAATTATATTTTATATATTTCTTATCTCGAACTACCTAGAAATTAAAGTTATAATAGCCGAAGAGGTAAGAACCGTAGGTTATTATATTATAATAATTAAACTCGAAGCCTCTTTTATTTTAACTCTCCTCTCTTTTAATTAAGAACCTAATTATTAATATATAAATACGTAGTAGAATAACGACTCTATTAAGGACTTTAAATCTACTAGCGATTTTAAATCTATTAATAATAAAGTAAAGTTATAAATATATCCTTTAACTACTAAAGCGACTATAGGAGAGAGCCTCGTTAACGCGAATAATATTAATAATTTACGAGGTAATACGGCTATACTAATTTATAAAGAGTAAGAGAATATATTTAAATAAATCTTTTTCTAGTATTTTCTCTAATATTTAATCCTTTTATCTCTTTATATAAATAAGAGTTTAATTAACTTTTATAATACTCTTAATAATATAAAGTCTATTTATTTTATTAATATTTAATATATAAACTTTAAGTTTAAAGATCTCGAAGGGAGGAATTACTTTTATTTTTATAATATTTAATTAATCTCTCCTTTAACTTTTAGGCCTTATTATTAATATTTAATACCGAATAATTAATCCTCGAATACGCCTCTACTAAGTTATTAATATTTTTATATTAATCTTTATCCTCCTTAAATACCTCGTATTAAATCTTATTATATTAAAACGGTTATCGACGCTTAAAGACGTAGGATTAAAGGAGGAGAATTTACCTTTAAATTAATTATCGAAGTTAATTCTAATAAAGAAGATTTATTTTAACTAACTCGTCGCTAGCGCTTAACTCCTTAATTAATTTATCGTTAATACGCTTTTATAATTATTTATAATAACGAAGAAGACGGTCTTTAATAAACTTTTATTATATAACGAAGGCGCCTCGTTATATCTTTAAATTTTAATACTTAAATATTTCTAGCTCTAGATCCGTATATTAAAAATTATAATTATTTTAATAAAGTCTAAATAGAGCCTAATAATACGATTTTAATTTAATATAATATTCCTTAAATCTTTCTTTAGGTATATATTAATATTCGAATTAAATATAACGACGGACGAGGATTTAAATATAATAAAATCGAGGGAGGGGAGAATATAGAGAGGAGATATCTTTATAAATATAATAATAATCTTAATACCGCGCTTATAAAAGAAGTAATAAATAGGTTTAAAGAGTATATAAAGTCGCTCGATCTTAAGTTTTTAGATAAATTAAATCTAATTAAAGAGAAGATTATAATTAAGGGATAAAAGCCGAATAAAAATTAAATTAAATAAATTAAAGCGAATCCTAAAGTAAATAAAATAAGATATATATATATTAATAAAAAAGGCCTAGAATAGGCTACTATAATATATAGATTAAAGAGTAATTAATAATTACGAAAATTACTAAATATTTAACTAGTGCGATTATATTTAATAGAAATCCTCTATTTAAAAGTCTTATTTTTAAAATTTACCTAGTTTCGAGCGTAGACTCTTTATAGAGGAATACCCTTAGACGCTAAAAATTCGACTAAGTAGAGGGTCTACACCGGAGATAAATCGTTAATATACTAATAGTAGCTCAGCCCTATAATAGGGCTGAAATAAATAAAGTTCTATGATCGACGCCATTGACGGCAGCGACCCTCAGCGACGACTACTAACGCCAGCGACCTACCGGGCCCGGAATAATGAGTTTTAGCGAAAGTTCTCGCGGGGGCGTCACCCGGGCATATCCGGGGAAAGTGCGCACATGAATACCATGGCATGTCGCATGCCATGGCGCATGCCTTGGCGCATGCCATGATTGCGCATGCCATGGGGGGCTTTCGTCTGATGTTTTAGGGGCTGCTGCGGGGGGCGCATATCGTATGCTATTCAGGATACCTTTGCGCACGCCATTGCGCATGCCATGGGGCATACTATGGCCTATACTATGGCCCATACTATGGCGTATGCCAATGCGCATACAAATGCGCATGCTATAGGGCATGTAATGGGCCTATTCGTCTGATATTTAAGTTACTGACGATTTATCGAGTTACTGAACCTGCTAAACCTACTAACAGTAAGTATTATTTACTGATAGGACCCTGCTTGGACCCCTGACTTACTGATCCTACTAAACCTCGGGTCGGTATTTAATATAGAGTTTCAACGCAAACCCGTAGACGGCTTTCTAACAGGGCTAATAACGCTTAGAGTATATTAATATTTACTTTTAAGATTTGCCGATATAGAGTATAGGTACTATAATAATATTAAAGGGGTATTATACCGAGAACTAGTAAAACTACTTTTTAATAATCTTAAATTATTCGCTTAATCGCACGTAGAGTTATATAGCCCGAATATCTTAATAGTATATTATTTATATACTTTTTTATATAAACTTAAGTATATACCCCTCGTTATCGCTACTTTTTAATTAAGTAATATACTTATAAGGAAAAGAGCTTTGAATAATATATTAATTATATAATTATTTAATCGAATCGGGACTAGCTCCGCGCTAAAATAGTCCTAATTTTGAAAATACTATTAAACGACTTTCCTTAACTAACTAGATTTATATTAAAACTTTACTTTTTTAATATATATTTAAGGCCTTAGTCCTTTAGTATTAATACTTTTATAATATTATATATATATATACCTTTATTTTATTAATATTATAGTTTTTACCGCTAGTTATTTACGTTATTTTTATACCTCTTTATTACTTTACCTCGTTATCGTAATTTTAATACTAAACTTTACGACTTTATATTAAATTTTAAAACTCTATAGGGCTACCCGTAATTAGTCGATAATTTAGAATATATATTATTTATTTATTTATTTCTATATATAAACGTTATTTACGTTATTATTTACGATACTTTATATTAATATATTAATAAGGGCGTTAACTTCTTTCTTTTAAAAAAGAGACAATTTATTATAAAATAGACTTTGATAGAAGTATTATTATAAATATTTATTAAAATAACGGGCTAAGCTCTACCGCTAGCTCTATCGAGACTAGGGTAATATTAAAATTCTAATATATTAAAGCTAAATCCTCTATAGAATAATTAATATCTTTTATATTATATATTATTATATTAACCCCTTATTAGGAATTCTCTAAATAAAAGTTTATATTATTTCTTTTATTTCTTTCTAGTTAGTTTTTCTATTATAAATAATATTAACTACTTTTATTAATTTAATATTAGAGAAGATAATTAGTATAAAATTATTATTATTTTATATCGCGGATAAAAGTAGTATAATTTTTTTTCAATAGAGTATAAAGGCTCCTCGCCGTATATATAATACTAGATTAATAAAATACTCCGACTATTTAGAGGTTTTATTAGGGTCTATATTAATAATATAATTATTTTCTCTAAAACTTTACCGGAGTATCTAGTTTATTTATAATAACTCTTTATATTTTTCTAGTAATACTATATTAATCTAAACCCGAAAAAGACTTTCCTAGAGTATTTATCGATTACTCTATTAAGTTAACGCGTTAACTTATTAAATCTATTAATGATAATAGAAAAATTAATAATTATTAATATTCTAAACTTCTCCCGGTCTCTACGAGAATTAGAAATCTTTTTAGACTTTATTAAATAACTACGATCCTCTATATTAAAATATATTTAATGGGCGGAAGTATTATAATAATATAATACTACTTTAATTAAAGACTTATCGAAGGCTTCGATAAATTATACTAGGAAAGTTTAATTTAATAAATTATACTACGAATTTATTTAAATAGAATTTAATTCTTTCCGAAATCTTAAACTCGCTTTTTTATAATTATTATTTTTAATTTACTCTCATTCTAAAAGACTTTTATTTATAAATCTAGATATCTTTAAAGTCTAGGGTTCTATTACTATAATTTACTATATTAAAAGTAATATTATAAAAGATTTCTCTAGAATATTAATATAATTTATTATATTCCTAAATAAGATATTAAATTAAATTAAATAAAACTACTAACTTATTGAGTTTAAGATAATAGATATCGTTTAATTTATTAAGAAAATATAATATATAATTAAGTTATCCCGGAAGCCTCTGGTAGTTCTATATATTAATTATTCTACTACGGTATCGATCTCGCGCTAGATTAACTTCTTATCTTTATTTAATTAATAAATTTAATCTATATTTTATTAAAGTATTATAATACTTATTATAATTCGATTTAATAATAAAGTATAAATCTAGGAAGTTTAATATTATTCCTAATCTTTTATTATAATTTTAGGAAATATAAAGTTATTTAAAAGTTATTAAAATACTAGGAATATTTAATATTTTATTTACTAAAGTATTCTTTTAATTCTAAACTATTACTAAACTAGTAATTATTTATTATATTATATTTATAGAGATATTTAATAACTTTAAAACTCGATTTATTAAAATATATTAAGATAATAATTAATAAAAGAAGTTCCGAAAGTTATTATAAAAGACTTTAATAAATATTATAATAATTATAAAAACTATTATTAAGATTAATATTATCGAAGTATCTCGTTAAGAAAATTAAATAAATAATACTACTACTAAAGTACCTCGCTAAATAAATATAAATAATTAAATTTATAAAATAGGTTTACGGTTCTAAATCCGTAATAGTCTACTTTATTATATTAATTTTAACGACGACCGCGAGCGCTTTTATATTCTAAACTCTCTCGAAAAAGATATTTTCGAGTTAATATATAATTATTAATATTATAAAGGTTATTATCGTATTTATAACTATATTATAATATTAATTTATATTAAGTATTTAGTTTAATTTTTATAAACTTATATCGAATATTATCTAGTATACTAATTTAATTAAAATTAAATTTTATAAATTTTATAATAATCTACTATTTATTAATAGGCCTAATATTCTCTTTTATATTATAATAATAAATTTTATTATAGTTTTACCTCTAACGAAGTCTATTAACGACTTTAATTATTTATTTACTATAATATATAAATTTTTAAAATATATCCTATTATTATCTAGTTAATTGATTTAGAATATACTTTAATAAATTAATATAGTCCTCGTTATCTTTATAATATATAATTAGGGAGTTCTCTATATTATTATAAATAATCGAGATTTAAAGTTTATATCGTTTTTCTAAAGAGTTATCTTCTAGAAATTTAGGTATAATATATTTATATTAATAACCTATTACTTCTAAATAAATAATCAATCGAAAAGAATTAATTAGATTATTAAAATTATTATTAGATTCTATATATTCTAATAACTTTATATCGATATAATTAACTAAATTATTATATTATTATATCTTTAAGAATTTTTCAATAATTTAAGGAACTAGTTAACTAGCGTAGTATTTAACGAAACTATTTATAACTTTAAAGTTTATAATATTTTAATTATATTACTAGACTTTTTTACGGAAGATTTTAATAAAATATATTAATTTAAAAGAGATTAAATTAAAGAGTTATTATCTTTATTAATACCTTCGTTAAATTATATTATAATAAAAAGTATAAACCTATTAATTTATTTTAAAGAAATAAGATTTATCTTCGCTTTAATAAAGACTACTAAATATTAAATATTATTAACTCGAAGTTATATATCTAAAAAGTAGACTCTTTTATAATTATCGATTATATTAATTTATTAATATACCGGCTTAAACTACTATCTTTTATATATATTTACTCTATTATATTAATAGTAAATAGGGTAACTTTTCCCTTTATAAATTTTTGAAAATTTAGAAAACGCGCGTAGTCAACCGAAAAAGATAAGACGAAAGCTAGGCCAATAAGAATTCACTATCTTAAAGAGTTACGAAATTAATTAAGATAAAAGAGAATAAGGGTAGTAGAGATAAGATTTAAAATATTAGGGTAGAGAGTAGACGCGGGTTATTAATATATTCTAACGTAATAAAGACGTCGTAATAATAAAATAAAACTAGTAATTAAATAAGAGGGTATAAAGAGGGTATAAAAACTTTAGAAAAATTAATAGTAATTATAATAAAGACTATAAAAGATATAGAATATAAGGAAGTATAGTAGATAATATACCGCGGGTTATAATTAACGTAGATCGCGCTAAGAATAATCCTTAGTTATATATAAGAATTAATAAAAGAGTATAAGTTTTAAAAAGTTTAAATAAACTCGCTAAAATAAAAGATTTAGAAACTTAAAGCGAGGAGTATACCTATATTATTAATATAAAGTTAAATTAATATTACCTATAGATATATATTTATCTTATCGAGATATATAACCGAAACGAACCCCCCTCCCCCGGTAATAATAACTAGCGCGAAAGCGAAGTAATTAATAATTAAAATAAATAATATTAAGGCTAGGGGATAATCTAAGAAAGTAACTAACTCTTAATTAATTAAAATATTTCGGAACGGAGCCTACTCGGTAACGGAGTCGATCGTTAAAGTAAAATAAATAATAAAAGGAGATTTCGTTTTATATTATATAATAATAAAGGTAAGGTAAGAGTTAGAGAAAATAATTAAATAAATAAAAAGTATTAACCCCTCGGCGAGAGTATTAAGATAAATTTATATAATAATAATATATAACGTAAAAAAGGAGGCCGTCGATACGAGTAATTAAAAAACGATAATAAAGATATTAAAGAAAGATAATTATAAGTTATACCCAGGATTAAATATCGTAAATATAAAATAACTAGGATTCACTCTTAAACTAGACGAATACGGCCTCGAGGAAAAGTATTTAATACTCCTTCTTAAAATCCCGGACCTAGATATAATAAATAAACTAGTAACGGACGGGTTCCTAGAAAGCGAATAACTATTATTATATAAAAAGTAGGAGAGAATAAGTAACCCGAGGTAGTATTTTAATTATTAGGAGTACGATTATATAATCTTAACTTATAAGAACTAACTTAAATACGGGATATATATAGAATTCTATTAATTATACAAATATAATATTAAAAGCCCGAAGGAAAAGCGCTATATAGTCTACTTTAAACGTTATAAATCCTAGAGTAAAATATACCTAATTAAGTAAAAGGAGATATATTAAATCCGATACAAATTAAAGAATAAATTTAAATAGTTTATAATATTATCGAGGATAATAACCCTAAGCTCCTAGGTATAATTAACTAGTAATAAATTCACGCTAGTACTAACTAGGGGTACGAGAAAGAGGAAAGTAATAATAAATATAATTAATAAAATCTAAAACGTTATTATTATACCTAGGAAGGTAGGGAGGCCGAGATAAAATAATAAATTAATAATAATATTTAGGTAAATAATCCTCTATATCTTAAATAACCTCCTAGTAATAATATTCGATTAATTAAACGAAAACCGGCTAGAATTAACGTTATTAAATAACTAAGAAATAAACGAGGAATTTACGGATATAATATTAATATACGATAAGTTATAGTACTTAATTTAAAATCGTATAATATAATATTTAAAAAAAATCGAAGCTAATAATAAGGTTACTTTAGAACGAGTAAATTAAAAATATTAATATTATAGTTATTTAAGAGCCTAGTTAGAACCCTACTACCTAAACGTTATATAATAATAGTATTAATTATTTCTATTTAATATATAAAAGAGGCCTAAAGATACGTATATACTTTTATATAAATAAAAGAATTAACGCGGATAACTAGGAGCTAGTTTATTATAAAGACGATTTATACTCTATAAAGATTATATTAAAAGAGCGAAGAAATAAAAAGGAATTTCGCTCGGATAAAATTAAAGAGGAGGAGGCTACTAGTCGAGGAATCCCCTATTATAAAGAGGTATGAATTTATAATATATATAACCTATTATTAATATAGTATACCTCGACCGATAACCCGTCGATATTATTATTATTAAAAGGAGTATTAATAAAGGAAAGCGAATATATTCTTTTAAAGAACTTTAACCTTTATTACCCTAACTAGAATAATACTAGGCGATATATATATTATATTATAACCGATTATCTCCTAGGAATAATAAAGTCGAGGGAAATAAAACTAGGGTTATTAAAAGCGTTTATTACGTAAAAAGCCCGAGGATACGAAAATATAATCGATTTATTATTCTTTACGAGAGGAGTATACTAGGTTATAAATAACTCTATAGTTTATAAAGACTTATATTATAACTCCGATTATAGGTTAATAGTAACGGAATTCGAGTAAATATAAAAAAGAGTAATATTATATACTCGCTATACTTAAAAGAAGATTAAAGATAACGCTACCCGAAAGGAAATATAATAAGGTATAAAGTCCCTTTATTAAATATTAAAGAAATTAAAACTCGAGAGTAAAGAAAATATTAACCGATACTTAAATAAGATAATAAGAGGCTTTTAAGAAATTATTAAATTTATAATCTTATAGGCCCGTTTATATTAAAGAGTTAAATCTTATTAAAACTCCCGTTATATTAAAATTATATTAAAGGTAAAGGAATATATAAAGGAGTATAAATAAAGTCGAAATACCTAGATAAAGGAGGCTCTAGATACGGTAAATAACGAGAGAATATATATAATTCGAAGAACGAAGATATTCTCTTAATAAGAGAGCGTATATAAAGTTTTATTAAAATCGACGGGAGTATAAAAACTCGTAAAATAAAGAAGAGAGAAAAATAACTATTTTAAAAAACTCCTTTAAATCCTAGTTATTAAAGACGGTAGAAGAGGAAAAATTAAGGATTTTAAAAGTAAAATAAAAGTTTTATAAAGAGTACTTTTCCCTCTTTTATCGACGGTAGATTTAAATAATATAAACGGAATAAAGTATTTAAAGCCTATTAAAACGGACTAGGAAATAATTAAGATAAAAGTATTTAAAGTAATATAATACCCAACGGCCGATAAAGTACTAGAAATAACTAGAATCCCGAACTAATTTCTAAAGACTATAATAAAAACGGAAGTAATAAATATTATTATTTATTTATTCTAGGCCTACTTTAGATAAAGATACTACCCGAGGTACTTTAAAAAGATTAATATAATATTTTCAAAAAACCGAAGAAAGGCGATTATTTAGAGTTAAAGTTATATAAGTTTATTATACTCCTCGATATATTTAATAAAGCGCTAGAAGTAGTTATTTTTAAAAAGTTAAATAATATAACGGAGGAGTACGAATTACTACTATTATAATAAATAGAGACTAGACGAAAATATTTAATAAAAACCGCGCTAGAGACTTTTATAAATATAATATATATTATATAGAACTATAATAGGAACGGGAGGGGAAAGATAATAAACCTATTATTACTAAATATAACGGGAGTATTCGATAACGTTTTATATAAGAGGTTATTATACGATTTACGAATAAAAGACGTTCCGAGTCTAATTATTAACTAGATAATAAGCTTTTTATCGGATAAAGTTATATCTATAATATTTAAAGAAAGAACGAGTATAATAAAGGAGATAATAATAGGTATTTTATAAAAATCGCTTATTTTACTAGTACTCTTTTTATTCTTTAATATATTATTAATTAAAGAGTATATTAAAATAAACCTATTAATATAAATTAAAGGATTCGTAGATAATGTTTATTTACTCGCCTATAACGAGAGTATAAAAAAGAACTATACGAATTTAAAACGGGCCTACGATATTTATTTAAAATAAATAAATATTTATAACGCGTTATTTACCCCCTAAAAGTACGAGCTAGTTTATATATCTCGAATACCGAAGAAGTTTAATATAAAAATAATAATAAATCTTAAGAACGTAGTTATCGAATTTAAAACGAGTATCTAGATCTTAAAACTATATATCGACTTAAAGTTAAAATAGGGATTATACCTAGCCTAAATTAAAATTAAGGCGATTAATTAAAACCGCTTCATAAAATATTTAACTAGTTCGATATAAGGCGCTACCTTCGCGAAGTATAAAACGATATATAATATAATAATTAAATTAATATTAATATTTACGGCTCCGATATAATAATAATTAAAAAGAACGACGGAGGCTATAAAAAGATATACGAAGAAACTAGTAATTATCTAGAATAATTACTTTAAAACGGTTTTAAGAGTATTTAAAATTATTTTAATTCCAATATTTGAAATTAAATTAATAATCGCGTTAATCGACCTTTAATTAAACCGCTTAGTAATATAATATTAAATAAATCGAGGGACTTATATAATTACGATTATAAAAAATACACGGATCTAGAATAAACTCTAGCGTAAAGGAGGTAGGTAATAATAAATACCTTCGATATTAATAATAGAAAAGAAAGTCTAGGCGCTTCGCGCCTTAAGATTTAAAGAATAATATAAAGTAATTATAACTATAAAGAGGAGAAAAGATTAGATAAACCTAATTAAAGATATTAAAAAATATTAGGATATTAAGGTTATTAATTAAAAAGTAAAAAACTAAGCCCGCTAGCGATAACTAAATAAATAGGAGAGTTATAAAACGACGATCTCTATATAGGCTATTAACCCGGCTTAAAAGAAAGATTTATTCGGGGATTAATTTAACTATTATAATTAGTTAAAAAAGATTAAAAACTTTATAATAATATAATTAAAATATAATAGGATCGGATTAAATAAGTTCCTATATTAAATAAAAGTATTTATAATCTATAGCGTTAACTACTTATATAAATAAAAGAAATAAAGTATAAAGTATATATTATTGTTTTACCTAGAACTAGTTAGGGATAAGACGGAGCTAGTAGAATAAATAAATATATATAATTTTAAAAAGATATTATCGTAGGTCTGAAATATATATATAACCGCGCGGTAGATAATAAAAACGGGATAACTCGGTTAATTCTCTTTTATTAAAGAATAATTAATATAATTTAAATTATTATTAAGACCTAGCGATATACCTAGACTTATAAAGAAGAGGAAGAAAAGGAAAAAGCCGCCGGCCGGATAATCGTAGGTATCGATTATTTAATAAGTTTATAATAAAGCGGCCTATAAGCCTACGAGATAGGTAAATAAAGTTAGAGAAACTAAAATAGAAAAGAATATAGAGGGAAGGATAAATAGTATTTTAGAATAATTATAATTATTAGTTATTAACTAGTAAAAAGAGGAAAAAGTTATCGATAAATTAGAGTTTTTAACCGACGAGGTTTCTTTAACGGCTAGTAGGCACCGCTAGTAACCCTATTAAGAAAATATTCGCGGAACTCCCTTATTAATAAAGTAGTTTTACTAGAGTAGGTATATAAATTAATTAAATTATATTATATTAATAGTATAATTAAAGCCGGTAAATACTAATAATCTATATTACTATATTAATAATAACGAACTACTACTTATTATCGAAGACGATAATAAGAATTATAATAATATTTTTAAAATCAAAATTATTATAAGTAAATATAGTATAATTTATAAAGCCTAATATTTAATAAAATAAAAGAACTAGGCTTATTAATATAACTCTTAATATAATATAAATTTTTTTAATAATACTACGTAATTTATTCAAGAGTATTAGAATCGAATTTATAAAAAATTACGAAAGTAATTATTAAAGTAAAATACGTCGTAGAAGTCTTCCGTTACCGAGTTATAATAAAGTCGTAGAAGATTTAAAAGGACGATATTACTATAATTAATATCTACTATAATTTATATTTACTATATTTTATTATAGTCTACTATATTTTTATAAATAAAGGTATTTATTTTTCTTTATTATTAATATTATTGAAAGTTAGCTACCTTAACGGTCTTAGTATTATTTAAAATATCTAGAATCTTTCCTAGTAAAGTTAATAAAGTATCTTTCTACCTCGCTATAATAACTACTATAATAATATTCTCGTTATCGATAATTTCTGTAATTATTTCGCGGATTTAGTAGTTTTTTAGTATTTTAATTATAAATTAACTTCTTTAATATTTAAATAAGATTTTTAATAACGAAGTCTTTGACTTTGAACCTTCGTTTAAATAATTAATAGTTATTAATAATATTATATTCAATATTACGTTTTTTGAATTTAATAGAGTGTCGATTAAATTAATTATATCTTATTTTATAATTAATATCCCGTAGATTAAATCTTTATATAATTATATAATACGTCTACTACTATAATATAACGAATATTAATATATATTTTCTTATCCGTATTTAATTCAATATCTCGTTAAAAGATAAAAAAAACTATTATAGTTAATTTAGTTTATATAATTTTTCGTTAAATCTTTTAAACTATTTTGTATTTAAGCGATATAATATATTAAAAAAGAAGAGTATTTTAAATATCGTTATTATTTCAATTATTTAAAGATTTTAAAATATTATCTTCGTATTTTAATATTAAGATAATTAAAGAATTCTTTTTAATAATTTCTATTCTATTTTATTTAAAAACTCGTTACGATATTATTATTAATTATATTTTAATATTTTCTTTTATTAAGTCCTAGTTCTTTTTCTTTATAATAATCTTTAAATAAAATTTAATTAAATTTATAAATTAAGAACTAAACTCGTTATTATTATATTATAAAATTTCATAATCTTTATTTTAATAATATAATTTTAATATTTATATTAACTCTAATATATTATTTATATTTTAATAATAAGATCGTAATCGTAATTTAATTATATATTTTAAAAATAATCGTAGATTCTAGTAATAAACTTCGTAATTAATTGAAAATAATATTTAATATAGAATTAAATAATAATTATATATAAATAATAATAATAAAAATATTATTCTAGAAGTTTTATTTCATTCTATTATTTATTTTAATTAAATTCTTACTCTATAACGACGCGTAAACTTTTTAGTAACGCGTATACTATATAATAAAATATATCTAGCTATTATTATAAATAATATATATTGACTTCGGGAGATTCCTAGTTTAAAGTTATATAGTAAATTATTATATATTAAATTACTAGTACTATAAAGATACTTTAAGGATAGAAAGAAATTTTTAACGAGTCTTTTAAAATAATTAATATTATTATTATTAAAATAAGATATTGTAATTAGATAATATTTATATAGAGTATAGAGGAGAGTTAATATAGAACGAAATTTTAGTATTAAAATCTCCTAGGACTATTTTTAAATTTAACGAGATCTTCCGTTTAAAAGATCGACGTACCGGGTTATTAAATTAACGGTAATTTTTAAAGGTTCTAATTACGTAACTACCTATAAAAATACCTAGGTATAGCGTATCTTATCTCTATTTTTAAATTATGAATATAGGAATATATTAAGACTCTCCGTTTAATATTTTAATATAACGTCGATAGAACCTAGGTTAATACTTTTAGAGAGGAGTATTAATAAAAATTAATAAATAATAGTCTTCGTATAGTAATTAAATATAACTAGATAAATTTAATAAACTTGATAAATAATTTAATAAACGTCTATATTTATAATTTATAATTAAAAGGTTTAAAGGAAATTAAATATAAAACTCTTATCTATTAAGAAATACGTTATTTATATAATAAAAAGAAATTATATTAAGAGTAATATATTTATTTTATTTACTCCTCGAGTATAGTAAATAATTTTATTATTAATATTTATTATACTCTTTCGCTAGGTAATTTTAATTTTATATAATATTCGTAATAAAATACCCCCGCGAAAAAATTATATTAATAATTATTCTAGTATTTAATACTCGAATATTTCGTATTTATATTTAATAAATCTTAGCGTTATAGCCTTAAACCCTACTAGATTCTAACGAGATTTTCGATTTATAAAAGTATTAAGAGATACGTATTAACTAGGGTATTTATATAATAACGATATTTCGCGATTATATTTCTACGTTAATATTTATATTTTAACGAGTTAATAGCGATACTCGCTATAGGGAAGATCGTTTAGGGATATATTAAAAAAACCCTCTTCTATTTTTAAAGTAGAAGAGTTTACCCTTTAATCGTTTATACCTAGTAACCGTCCGGCCTTATAGGGCTAAACTTATTGTTTCGAATATTATTTTAAAAAGGTTATTTTACGTAGAAGATTTGTATATAATAATTATTCGAATTATAATCTAGGGTAAGGTTAGTATTAGATACTTCTTAGTATCTCGTGTTGCTGCTGAGATATAGGAGATTTGGACGGTTGTTGGGTATGGACGGTTGTTAGGTGTCCGATGTTGTGGTGCCAAGTTTGCCAAGCCTGCCCAAACCTGATTTCATTTAGGAAGGACCACGCCTTGCCTCACGTCTCACGTCTCACGTCTTTTCTTACGATGATTATGAGCTGATCATGAGCATGAACATTGACTATTGACGACATCCATTCTTTAGTTGCCCTATTGCGTTGACGACTTCTTGATTGCAGAGCAAGCTCCTGTGTTTACTCTTGATCGCGGAAACACCGCTCAGCAGCAAAGTTCAAGTCTACACTTACTCAACCTCTCACAGTCTTTCTAATGGTTAAAACTTCTTTTCCCACCGTGCTGCTTGCACTCCTCCCTTTTGTCTCGGCAACAGCGGTCCATCGGAGCCTCCCAAAGCCTGCTGGTGTAGTTCAGGAACAGCCGTTGATCACTCCTTCGCCTGCGTCTACACGGTGGTTTCCCACCCGGACTTTCAAGAAGAGAGGCATAATCAGCGACCTTGCCGGAGATGTCAACTCAGTCTTAGGGAGCCTTGGCTCAAACATCCCTAAATATGTTGCGTCCGGTGTGCCAAACTTCTTCCAGGACTTCCCTACTGGCGGCGATGTGCAGAGGAGTCTGGGTCTTGATGATAGCCAGGTCAGCGCGCTGCCAACGCAGGTGCTGAATATACCGTGAGTCTACCTGGACCCTTGTGGAGTTATTTCTCTGGCTCACAATTGGCAGGGGCTATGGAAATTGGACTGACCAGGGTTGGAACCTCCGCTTTCACGGAAACGTATTCAAGCAACCGAATATCACGGAATCGAAGCTTGATGACCTTGCAAACTTCTTCCTTATTGGAACATCTGTCCAGTCACTACCACCCTCTCAGGCTTCGCAGGCCCGAAATCTCACTGCCGAGATCTACGTACTACAACAAAAAAACCAGAATGTTACCTTCAACATTAAACCCGCACCTACAGCAGGCGCATCAGGCGAGCAAGGAGGAGGGGGAGCAGTGACGCCTTCCGGCGGCGGCCAACGCGTCAAATTTCCAACTTCCACCACGGACGAAGGAGACTTCGATGGTTTCGTCCAAATCAACAATAATGGCCTCCAACCTGGGAATACTACGAGTGAGATCCAGCGTATGAACGTCTATACTGAAGGAGACGTGAATGGCAACGCAACAGCGTATCTTGTCCCTGATACCGGGTTGACGATAATATCTGATATCGACGACATCCTGCGCATTACCAAGATCTACGAGCCAAAGGAAGGGCTGCTGAACTCGTTCGCACGCCCCTTCGTTCCCTGGATGAACATGCCAGACATCTACGCCAATTGGTCCCGAAGCATTCCCAACTTCCATTTCCACTATCTGACGACTACGCCAGAGCAAATCACACGCAACTACATGGACTACATTTACAAAACTTATCCCGGTGGCTCCTTCGATACTCGCCCCTTGAACTTCAGTGATGTCAGCGCGACCCTAAGCATTCGGAAGTTCCTACTCGACAAGATCTTCCAGACATACCCGCACAGGAAATTCATATTGATAGCGGATACGAGTAACAGCGACGTCATGAGGGATTATCCTCAGATGGTGACTGACTATCCCGGACAAGTACAATGCATCTTCCTAAGGAACACCACGAATACCGATCCTGGGGACAAATTCCCATACAACACGGCAGGCTTTAAAGGAGTGGACAGCAAGCTGTATATGTTCTTCGTCGTGCCCGTAAGTCGAAACTCTATCTCTGATATACATACGGACACTGACTATCCCAGGATGATCTGACACACCTCGATATCTCCAATGGCCAATGTGTCAACACCACAATTGCACAGAACCTCACTTATGGCTATCAAGGTCTACCATTTGGTAACAACCTCGGGAATGGCAAGAAAAGCTCTGGAAGCCACACTGCTTTGGCAAGCATCTGGATGTTCGTTGCTGCAATGGGAGCTGTGATGTGGGCGTCTGGACTATAAGCATTGGGTTTGAACAAGTGGAGAGCGGGTGTGTATAGCGATAGCATGAAGCTTGACGCATTTGAGCAGCGAGCGTTTCTTGTCCTGCCGGAGGGGTTGAGTCCTGTGTATAGTTGCTTCTAGTATTACATGCATTCTTTGCTGGTCAATGACATGGTTGAATCCTGATCTACCAATTGGCTTTCATGGCAACCGATTTGCGACGAGGTAACAGGCCCAACCAGGTTTTCTTGGTATCTTCCATTCTGAACCTAAGACCCTTAATCTGGAACAACCAAACGTCTATGGCGAAATTCTGCTACCCAGTCTGGACCATATCTAACAGACCGAACCCAAAGTGGGAATCCGAGATCTATACAAGATCTTACCTTAGCGTGGAGGCTTTCCCCGTTAGCGCTCAGGTCGAAGAATTACACTTTGATAAGCACAACATTGCTGCCCAACCTCGCACCATCAACGGCTTGACTCGAGTTTGAGGGCTGGATGAGGGTTACTTTGCGGTTATCTCAGAAAGAACAAATGATCTACCATGGTAGCTTTGGAATCGTTCATCTACAGATGTTGAAATGAAACCATGGACCGGTTAATGGCTTGGAGGCGTAAGGAGCGTTTGAGATCGAGATGAGATTTACTTTGAGCCACGGTCCATTGAGGGACCGTTCCATTGGACCGTTCCCTTGCGGACTCGTGAGAAGGATTCAGGGATGAGTATTTGGGGAGTGAGCTAGATGTTGTGGCTTAGGGTGGAATATATATGTGGATACAGTACGATATTGCTGCTTGCCCAATCCGGGATATTTCAGCCCTCCTACGGGAAATTCACTGCCTTGACTCGCGTTTGGGATTGTTATGAGGTTTAATTGCCTGGGTTTAGATGTTTTACTTGGTGATGTTGTGGCTTGAAGTAAGTTTACATGAATACAAAGGAAACGCAATCTTGCTGCCCAATGGTGGCCTATACCAAGCTATGTACGGCTTGACTCGTGTGCGAGTTCTCAATGAGAGTGGATTTGAGGGACGGGATTGTTCTCAAGTTCAAGCGTGATGAGATGATAGGTATATAGATGAATATTGCCACCCACTCCGAGGCTATCAAAACCCTTCCACGGACTCTTTCAACGGCTTGACTCGTATTTGAGAGCTCAATGCCGAAGGCACCGCTCCTTTAGGGAATGAGACTGTTGGAGGGGTTGGCTATTTGATCATCACCGGCGAAGCAGAGTTGTAGCCCTTGAGAATTGTAGACGATGATTAGCTAGTAGCGCTGGCTGAATATAGACGAGCGTAGCCAAAGCGGAAGAAATATCTCATAATCCCTTGGTACACTATATCCTTCCTCGCCCGGATGATCCCCACCCCAAAGAGTGTTCGGGGGCACTATCCGAGGGGCCTGGAAATTATTGGCTGGTTGTTGGACAATACGTGTGATCTTGGATGGAATGGAAAGATAGAAGTAAGGATAAGACAGTTGTCCTTGAAGAGATACTGTAGAGTGTGGTCATACCTTATCCGCAGGTAGGGTAGTCATGGATGCTGCCGGAAATGGGTAGGCCGGCAATCGGTTCGTGTCCTGTGTGACTTCGGATGAAAGTATTGCTTGCATAATTATGGAAAAGCCTGATATAATTATAGATAAAGACCAATAGGGAGATATTAACCCGACTCATAACCTGTTGCGGAGAGGTCTGAACAGAAACGGGCACTCGAATCTGGCTGGAGGAGTCTAGCCTTCGACTGTTCATGTCTTTTGGACCAGATTGCACCAGGCAACGTTAAATGGTCTAGCCTTCGTAAATTGATCGAGGAGTCGTTTTGCATTCTTTCCGTTGCCGAAGAAGATGAGCATATGCAAGTACATCGAGATCTGATCCAATATGCAGGCCATCGCGCGCCAAATGCCGCAAAATTTGTATCGCAGGGCGCAGGATACAACAAACATGTATCTGCTGTGGGCAAAGAACTTGTCACTCCTTCGTCAACGTCAACCACCCTCGACGGGTTTTTGTCACCAATAGCTCATGCGAAGGCGATCACGCCTGCAAAGTGCTGAGACATCTGGAGAAGGAGATGCGCTTACTCGCATGCGAGATGGTGTCCACAAGGCAGGACTTGACTTGCAGACGACCTCGAGGCAACGCCCGCAATATCATTGGTACAAAGGTTGATTGGGACGCCGACGACATCCGGATCATGCTCAGCGTGGCTATTCTCTTGCATCTGCATCTCACCGTCAAGACTCAAAATGAGTGGACGCTCGGACGGCTGTTGTATTGTTGAACCTGCAAGAAGACAGCCGAGATGCTTGACGTAGAGCCGCAAACCATGTCGTGCGACTGCAACCGCTCGTTTCGCACGAAAGCGTTAAACCGACATGGCTTATAAGCTTTCTTGAAGGTGCAGCAAGTGCCAGCTGGCTACTGCACGCCATACAGCATGCAGCATGACTTGGCAACAGATGAGTCGCATGCGGCGAGTAATAGAACTAAGAAGCATATCAAGACGTTCGCTCGCTGACCTCTTCGACCATAGAAAACTTGAACTTCATGTCGCCTTTCGCCTCTTTCCAATAATGGTGAATGCAACGAATCCCATTCTCGAATGCGAACTTTCGGAGCTCGGGCGGCGGGCGGTGAAATTGCCTTGCTCGGACCAATGCCGACACTAGCAGAGCCTCAGCCAGGATTCCCAAAGTGGAAAAGCGCTTTCAGGTCTTTTAAGCCGCGCGATCGTCGCGCTTCATGGTTGAAAAAGGAAGAATGTTCCAGTAAATCCTCACAACATCTCCGTTGTTACTCAAGACTAAAAAGCAATCAGGGGGTGTGAGAATACGGCATTTCGAATCTATGACAACACTATCGATTAGTGAAAAAGCATTAGGAAACCGGCTAGGCTCATTAGAACTGATAGTCATCTTGGTTCGACAAAAGAAGGCCTGATTTACTACTTTATTATAACTTCTCTGTCAGGATTTCCCCCCACGATTTGCCCCCACCGAAGATTTTAACTTTGTTCCTGGCAGTTGACACTGACACTGACAAGAGGCCAACAGCCCCCATCGACCCCATCGAACCCCGCGAAATACGAACTCACAGAGTGCAGACGTCTTCGAGATAATGGATAATGATTGTAGTCAAAAACTCAAAGACTCGATTGCTCGGACTGTCTTATCACCATCCCGCAGGGTCAAGTCAGCGCTTGCTCCTCGGAGATCTCACCGAGAATGTTGGAGAGTTCTAGACCTGTCGCTTGCTTTTACTCTGTACGAGGGATTATTTTAATAAGAAAAATGCACGCAATACCTTAAGAGTGCAACCTCGGAAAGACCTCCTTCTTTTCCAACGAACACTAAATCGATTGTCGGATTGGCGGACGATGAGCAGACCACTAGTATGATGTACCGACTGGATTGACGAATGGCCTAGGCAGGGTTCAATCTTCCCTGGGATTTTAGTGTCCTTGGCTCAACCCCGGTCGAGCTGTGACACCTCCAGCGATATAGTCGGTGATCTCTTGTTGGAAAGATACCCTTACTCAACTTTGCTTTACCACCAGTCAGTTTTGATGATTTGACCGCCTCGTTTGCCGAGACCCTTTCGTCAAAATGACTTTTTCGATGGACCACTCAAATTCGACTTGAATCATGAGGATTATTAGACTTCGAAATACGCAACGTCGGACATTGGCTCGTGCGTCACGTGTTCTGCATTCTATTCTCACAGAGACCTGTTGATTTCCTATGCTTTACTGTTGTTGCGCTCAATCTACATATTTCGAGAGTATCAGCCACGAAACAGCGGAAATGCGTTATAGACGCTCCAATGAGGAAGTTGAGGCGTCACGGGCACCGTGGTAAGTAGAGTTCAGGTACAACGGTTCTTGAGAAGGAACTGGGTTTGATCGACCCTTTTTCAATCTTGGCGTCGTGGCTGGTGAGGGATTGGCGAGTTGCTGGTCCGCTGAAGTAAATTGTAGCGAGTCAAGAGCAGAGCCTTGGTACTACTCCATACGTACATAGAATTGCAGATGCGGTACTTCCGTAGATTCGGCTTGTTCCATCATGCATCATGGAGGGAAGAGACTTCTAAGCCGAAGATCGTACCTTAGACTGGGAATTAGGCTCACCCTGGGCTGCTACTATGTCTGAGCCCTACTCAACCTAGTCCGAGCCCAGCGAGCCCAGCCAGGTGGGCTCGTGGGTTAAGCTTGTTACCACCGCCCGTCCTCTTCCCACCCATAGTAAACAGTCCTAGAAGCGTGCATTTGCCTTTAGTCCTATGCAAAACCCGTAGATATCGTCAATCGTTCCTTCTACCTTCCACTTAGCTATGGCACTGATAGCCTCACCGCTACCGTGATCTACATGAAGAAACATAAGGTACATTTCGAAGTAAGCTGCTTGACCACTCTGGGACCACGGTCACGACCGGAAGGATCAAGTAGCTCCTTTTCCCCACTACCTCCTCCTCAACATCCAAACACCTACATTATCGCATACACACCGCGAACGTCTCCATTTCCCCTCCAGCCACTCCCCATTAGCGACCCGTCAACCGGTTTCCGAAAGCTACGGTAAGTAAAGCTTGCCCGCTCTCGGATGTCAGGCCTTTCTAGAAGCTCCCAAAGGAAGCTGCTCAACATCTTGGTACGTACCCGACGCTCACCGCTACGTCCAGTTTCCCTCTTCACCCGTAGAACGAGAGCCTGATAACTTCGAACCCACAACTCGAGAGTCCCTGAGTTCCATATACCGATGACACCAGTGCTCAACGCTGCACGTGCCGAAGCTCTAAATTAAATTCAAACATTGGCCGTGGCAGGGGCATGCTCAAGGCGCGCGCATGGTTGAGGTTTCACCCCGAACTGATGGAGCTGATCGTCTTGGAGGGCCGAAGAGATGGAAGCATTAGGGCCAGAGCCAAAGCGGCTGAAGCGAGGGGAGTATATCGGGCCTCAAAGGCTGCCACAGCCTCCTACCTCGCAGTCGTATAACCATACGGGTGTATTACCACCACCGCATACGTATCCTCCTCCACAACCACCGCCACCGCCTCCATCACCCTACGATGTTGGCCCGCACGAACGAAGCCTGCCTGACCCTACACCCCACGCCTACGTGCAGGAACACTCTGGTCACAGCACTCCGGTACGCGATCAACGCTTCCATCCAGAGCCAAACTATTCTCGACGTAGCAGTGCCTCCGCCGCAAGGTCCCCAGATGGACATCATCAGTATCCATCTGGGCGGTCGATGAGTTCCGCTACACCTGCTGACAGTCAGCACTACCCGGCCCCGCCTCATCAATATCCTCCTGATTTCGGCGGACATCTTTCTGGGTATCCCTCACATGAGGCACCACCAAACGGCAATATACACCACGGCCTGCCTATGCATCCTTACGACCAGGCGCATGGTTTTCCCCCGCACGGCCACCCTTTGGACTACAATCATTCGCCAGTCACTGCCGGCCCTCCTCCATATGGGGCTGTCAATTACGGCACATCCTTTGGCCAAGCGGGCTCCAGACCGTTGAAGAAAGGCAACAGGGCAACTCAAGTATATTCCATTAGCCCATCTGGAAAAGACGCTCTAACCAAATTGTTAGGCGTGTGATGTCTGCCGTACTAGAAAAGCAAAATGCGATGAGGGTCGACCTGAATGCGGCTTCTGCGTCGAGAACAGTATGCGATGCAATTACCAGAGTGTGGCTCCAGCGAAGTGGGTGATACTTGCTTGTGTATGCCGGGACGCTGTCGACATACTAACGCTTCAACAGAGCCGATCGTGCAAATCAGCAAATCATCGATCAATTGACAGCGAATAAGGATGATATAAAAGCACTCAAGGAGGACTGGGGCGGTAGATTTGATCGACTCGAGCAATTGCTGCAGAACATCAGTGGTGAAAGAGGGCCGGCTGCTGAAAATATTGATCTGAAACTTTCGTGTGTCAAGTTGGAGAGCCCAAAAAGACGGCCTACTGGAGACCATAATGTTATCTCAGGGAAATCTGCGGTCAGAGATCAGCCAACCCACAATGACAGCCCTAGTGCGTCATTTGTAACGGCAGGAACAGAGTCAATCGGAAGTGATGCCGTCGCGACTCAAAACAACGCCATCTACATCGAGCATGACACTGCGGCGCAGAAGCTTTTTCGATGGAAGTCGATCAAGGCATTACTGAGACAATCCAAGCAACTGGATTTCTCCGACCGCTCGGAGGACTACGTCATGGCTTATGAGATGAATAAAGGAGTTCTGCGGTTCTATGGGAAGGGACGGCAAATGCGAGACTCGGGATATGGGTCTGAAGCAAGCGCGAGTGCTGCTAGTCCAGCAGCGAGCTCAAGCAGTGGACCTAGTGATGAGGCTTCAACGACCGGCAGTCCTGCTGCTTCCCCCGAGAACCTTTGGGGCACGGGGTTCATACCCACTGTTGCGGATACCAGACCCGTGAGTGATGTTGGTGGTCTCAACGGCGATAACACCTTGAAGCTTGACCCCAAGACTATCTCGCGCCTTCTGAAAAGCTATCTCGACAACATACATATACTCCATCCTTTCTTGAAGGAAGGCGAGTTGACGAAACAAGTCGAAACTTTCAAGCAGCGCTACAGTCCGCACGATCCAAGTACCGCAACGGCTACTTATGCAGTCCCAGCCCTTGACAATCTCCGCGATCCGTATGCTGTTAAAGCTCCGAAGCGTAAGCACTCGGATGGTCAGTATCATTCTTCCATGGGCGAGCCAGGCCTTGCACCAAGTCCTATGAGTCCCAAGGTCCTCCTGGAAAGGTCACCCGAGACGGCAAAGATTCTTCTTGTGATGGCGCTGGGCAAGATCTGTGAATGCAGAGAACCGCTACCTGGACCGGTACCAGACAATTCGAAGAACATTCCGGGCTTTGCTGCGCGGCCGTATTCACCAATTATAGGACAAGCAGACTCGCCGCCCGCTGTATATCCAATGCGACAGTCGCCTTCCTCTTCGTCTCACACTACCGCCAAAACCTCCGCTCCATCACCCATGAGTCTAGGCCGTTTCGCAAACTCAAGTCCAAGGTCATCCGTTGGCGAGCTGCCGGCTGGCGCAAGGAATGTCGATGTGATACCTGGCTTGGCGTATTATGCACAAGCTACAGACATTTTAGGCAACCTCACTGGGTACCATGAGTTGATCAATGCGAAATGCTGTCTTCTCGCAGGACTTTACGCTGGTCAATTAGCAAACACGCTTGAGAGCTTGACCTGGATACAAGCAGCCAGTAGAATATGCCGGTTCCTTGTGAAAGAGTAAGTTCGAGATAATCTTGCAAAGCGAATGGTTCTGACATGCTTGCGCCAGGCCAAACTTCAAAGCAGTTAGAGAACCGAAGAAAGAGTCGATCAAATTAGCGTTCTGGACGAGCCTCCAGTTGGAAAGGTTAGCCACTCGACTTCCTCACAATACCTAAGGCTAATAGCCGGCAGTGACATTCTGGCCGAACTTGACATTCCTCCAAGCGGAATACAAGAGGTACAACAAGATGTGCCTTACCCCAAGGGAACAACGGATCAGGGCGAATCCGTCCACGGCGATATCGGCCGACCAGAAGTCATGGTATATTATTCATTCCAATTGCATATGCGCAAACTTCTCAATGATATCCAAAAAGAGTTGTATCAAGAGAGTAAGTCTTCGCAGTGATGTAGTCCTGTCCTCGGAACTAAGAATGCTCCAGAGGACGCCAATTTCAAACGAGCGACTCGTTCTACTAGCCTTCGCAATGCATTTGACGCTATGATCAACGATTGGAGGAACAGTCTCCCAGACAAGCTTCAATGGGATGATGCTTCACATATTGTCGACAACATCAATGATTCTCGTTTACGCGGAAAGTTCTACGGTGCTCAATACATCATTCACCGGCCCTTCCTACATGCTGCACTCGATTATGACTTTGAGGATGCCGAGGTTCTCTCAAAGTCTCCTCCAAATGACACATTTGGCAACCTCCAGAACCATTTGCCTCTGCACCCAGCGCCAGGTCCAGAGATGGGTCCTCCAAAATCAGTCTCCGAATATGAGAGGCGCCGTCACGAGACGATTGAACTGGCAGTCATTTGCATTAAAGCTGCCATGCGAAGTACCGTGGCTTTTGATGGCGTTCTCGACCATAGGCGGATGGTTGTCACCAACATAATGGGTACTGCTCATGCGTAAGTTCAGCAACCCGTCGCCCGCTGCATCGCGGCTCAGTTGAGCATCTCTGATTTGATATCACAGACAATTTGGCAACATGCTTGTCCTCTCGGCTGCCTACAAATCCAAGACTCTGGGCGCTTTCGTCGAGACCCAGAAGCTTGACTACCTCTTTGGCCGGACTATCAAGCTGCTTAAGAATTGCTCGCCTATATCATCGACGCTCGCCAAAGACTGCTATATACTAGAGTGTCTGAGGAGAGTCGTCTTTGACACTGGAAGTGAGCCGATGACAAACTCCTTCTCGTCTGAATAAGGTCTTCGACTCTTGCTTCAACAGAGAAGTCGAGCCATCGAAGCGTACCTGCATATCTTGGCCGCATCAATCGCCATAACGATCGGATCAATCGGCATTCATCAATCTCACTCATATACCACACATACTCGGCACCCCTCTACAATCCGTCACTGCAGCATTTCACCGTTTTTTGGAGGCTTCTGTCCTATGCATTATTCCCACGGAGGCGCAACCTGCATATCATTCGACATTCGCATATACCCACCGTCATTCTTGCATTATATACTTGTCCGCCTCATCGGCACGGTTCCAATTTGCAGCACCTACGTTCGTTTTTCAAACACGGCATTGTCATTGTTCAGGTCAGCACAAACATTTCATTCATTTACGGTTGCATTATCAAGATATCTTGCTATTCACAGGTGTTCTAGGCGGCATACGTGAGCGGATTATATCATGGGCGGTCATCTATCTATCATCACATATTTTGCTACATTGGTCGAGGCATGGGAATCCTCGAAGCAGATAGGGCAAGGTAAAGCTCTCTGCTGGTCGAAGGGTTGCATTGTATCCATCGTTTCTCACTTGGGCTCCTGGATTGGAGATCCGCCGTGGGTAGGGAGCAACTTTCTGTGCATAGTACATTGGCAGCCATTTGTGGATAGCTATATATTTCTGAAATCAAGAAGTATGCGGTTCCCCGATCAAAGCAATTCTATGATTCAATCGGTAATAGTAAATACTCATCAAGACCCGAGGCTGCCTGAGTATGAGCAATGAGGCATGATCAAGCAAGGATCTACTAAATATTTACAGAATGCGCAGCAGCAAATTGATCTGTTGTCGTTGCGTGAACAACGTCTAGGAGACACGCAGATGGCCAACCTGTCGCCCTGAATTTACTTCTCTGAATGGTGATAGTGTTGTCAAGCCTGGTAAAGCTCCAGCAGCTCAATCGCTGCATGCAATCTAATCTATGCCAAGCAAATTCTATTTCCCGCCAAACATGCCAGGTATCTTCAACGCCTCAAACTCAGGACAATCTAATTCCTTTCCTACCGAATTTGGTGATGTTCTCTTCTTCTGCCATATAGACTAAAAGCCTACGGAACTCTTCAGAGCTTCTTCATTGACATTCGTTCCGTCCACCGCAGCCCTTGAGGCTTGCGCCCCGTCTCTACAATGCTCTTCCTCCCAGCACTGCTCCTCTGCTTCCTCCTCCCCCTCGCGCTATGTGCCGACGACTTCTATAAACTCCTCGACATCGACAAATCAGCTTCTGAAAGAGATATCAAGAAAGCCTACAGAACACTCAGCAAAAAATACCACCCTGATAAGAATCCGTGAGCTTGCCCCCAGCTGCCCAATGCTAGTAGCCAAAGCACTAGACACTTCGTAGAATGTAAGAGGAGAACAGTCAAGCTAATTGCTTATTCTACAGCGGCAACGAATCCGCCTCCCAAAAGTTCGTCCAAATCGCCGAAGCCTACGAAGCCCTCTCCGCCCCCGAAACCCGCCGCATCTACGACCAATACGGGTACGAAGGGCTAAAACAACACCAACAAGGTCGCGGCGGCGGGGGTGGCCATGACCCGTTCGACCTCTTCTCACGCTTCTTTGGCGGCTCGGGTCACTTCGGCCATAGCAGTGGCCAACGCCGCGGCCCCGATATGGAAGTTCGCATTTCGGTTCCCTTGAGGGAGTTCTATACGGGATATGAGCGAGAGTTTAGTATCGAGAAGCAACAAATTTGTGAAGAGTGTGAGGGGAGTGGGAGCGCGGACGGGGCTGTGGATACGTGTGGGCAGTGTGGCGGGCGAGGGGCGGTGATTCAGAAACACATGCTCGCGCCGGGGATATTCCAGCAGGTGCAGATGCAGTGCGATAAATGTGGCGGCAAGGGCAAGACGATTAAACACCCGTGTAAAATCTGTGGTGGGAGTAGGGTGGTGAAGAAACTGGCGACGCATACGTTGTCTGTGGAGAAGGGAATGCCGAAGGGGGGTAGAATTGTTTACGAGAATGAGGCGGATGAAAGCCCGGATTGGGAGGCTGGGGATTTGGTGGTGCATGTGGGGGAGAAGGAGGCGGAGTGGGAGGAGG
>JAABUS010002183.1_pt1 | contig 38248 bp, 34 predicted proteins | sample 5560161 | NCBI WGS metagenome assembly JAABUS01 (sample SAMN10711885, study PRJNA513376) | rock metagenome | isolation source: Antarctica rocks | place: Antarctica: Victoria Land, Trio Nunatak nord | collected 2016-01-04
AGAGAATGAACAATCTTCGCAAAGTTTTTTATAAAACGTTGATAGAAATTGCAGAAGTCAATGAAGAACTGCATCTGAGTGAGATTTGTAGAAGTAGATCATTCAACTACTGCTTGTACTTTTCTGAAATTCATCTTTAATTCTTTGATGAATAGCAATAGGTTCAAAAAGAAGATCTTTTGAACATGAAACTTGCATTTGTTTATATTCATCTGAAGATCAGTCTCTCGTAATTTATGTAAAACTAATCATACATGTTGCTTATGTTTCTTCAGTGTTTTGCTGTAAATGATAATGTCATCTAGATAAATCTGACAAAACTGATGAAGATAGTTAAATAGCACGTTGTTCATATAATGTTGATAGAAAGTTGAGTCGTTGATTAATTTGAAAGACATCACGTGATATTTGTAGAAATCAAAAAAATGATAAAGATAGTCAAATCTTCGTTATCTGAATGCATGCATAGCTTGTTGAACGCGATAATGATGTTCAATTGAATCAGATACTTGCTTTCTTGTATATGAGTGAGAGTCTCGTCTATTAATGACAAAGAGTAGCAATCTTGTTTAATTAAAGCATTGAGCTTTCTGTACTCAACGCAAAAACGCAAGCTATCATCTTTCTTTTCAATGAATAGTATGAGCGAAGCATATGAAGCTGAGCTAGAAGATATGAAGTTTTTATTCAAATGCTTGATCAGGTAATTCTTCATCTTTTGAAGCTTGTAATCAGACATATGATAGAGATGACTTCAAGAAGATGTTCTCTCGTTGATTAACTCAATTTTATGATCATAAAGATGATGAGAAGATAGTTGATCAGTCATCGCTTGATCAAACACATCTAGATAGTCATGATATTCAGAAGAAAGCTTAGCTTTGACTTCTTTCAAAATCTCTTCATGTGAAAGCTCTTGTAAATTTACATCTTTGAGTTGATTTCTAGCTGTTTTTAAAAGTCGATCGATTTTAGTGATGATGATCGCGAAAGTAGTCACATTCAATTGTTTGACTAGTGATTTATATGCTGCAGTCTCTATCATTGCTATGTTCGTTGAATTGAAAGATGAAGTAAAGTTGACTGAATTAAATGATTTCACGATTTTATTGAATGAAGATGACTTCTCGCTGAGTTGAGTGACAACAGAAGAGATAAATCTCTTTAGTATTTAAGTAAAGATTAAACTCTTCTGTTCTATCATGATTTTCTTGCTTGAAAGAACAGTTGAATGAGCTTTGATAAAAGCTTTAATATGAGCTTTGAAACTAGAAAATTGAAGATGATCATCTTTCATATCAATAGTCATCTTAATCTTGTTCATTCATGTTTTTTCAAGAATCATTTGATGTTGATTTAATCAAGTGATCAGCATAAAGATGAAACGTTTCATATGATCTTGAACAGTTAAATTTAAATAAATTGCATGAGTAATGAGCTTTTTTGCATAATGATCATCAAATTTTCTTATTGATTTGAGCTTGATTAATGATAAAGATTCAATTTGCAAATGATCACAAACATTCTGCGCGATTAATTCATTAATGAACGAATAGTCAATTGCTTTAATGTCAATCAATAATTTTAATGAATAACTAATTTTATTGCTAGATAGTACATATTCAGTAGTCAAAGATTTCAAAGCAAAAAGATCATTTAAGCTGCTCATTGTTGAAGAAATTAACACATCTTTCATCACGTCTTTAATGAAAGTCACTAGTTTTTTGTCTCATTCTTTGATTTCTTTGTAAATAATTTCTTCTCTTCTTTTGACATGATGATCTCATTGAGACAAGAAGTGAATGCATGAGATGTTGAAGTACTAGTCTTTAGCTGAGAGCAGTTCTTTGAAAGATGATTCAATACTTTTCAGTTGAAGCAAATGATTGACATTCTTGATCATTCAAATTCAAGAGTGAAAAAAGTAGTGAGCTGAACATAGCTAGTAGTTAAGACTGAAGTTGATATCAATGAAGAAACAAAACGTTTTTTTGAAGCTGCTATCAATTTGACTGTTTATTACTCATCACGTAACTGATAATTGACTTGTTGTTTGTTATTTACATCTTAAAAAAAGATTTTAAGCTTATCAAGTGAGCTAAACTTTATGAGACAAACTGACAACGCGTTTTGAAGATAATTATTGATTTTATTCTGAATGTTATTCATCAAAGTGATATCATTGTAGTTCAGAAAGCTGAATATTTTAGTGAATTCTGAATAGAAAGAGCTGAAAGACTTGTTGAGTTGCTTCAGAATGATATATTTGTAATGACACTTTCAAATCAGATTCTGATCTTTGTAAATTTCTTTCAGATGTTTCAGTAGCTCTGATAGTGATTGATAAAGTAAAAGAGTGTTAACATAACATTTTGCATAAATTTGCTGATCAGCATCATCTTTTAGTCTGAAAATCACATAAACAATACAAATTTTTTCAGTAAAATAATGATTCACGTTGACATTGAGCTTATCAGCTATTTTGATGTTTCATGTTTCTCAGATAGAATCATCTGTTTCAATGAAGATGAGTGAATTTGAAAGCTTGATGAACTTGTGATAATCATTCTTATTTTCATTATCAAATAAAGTAGAAAATTCTCGTTAAGAATGAGCTTCTTTCTGATTAACTTGTTGTTCAGCTGACTGAGTATCTTGACAAGACATAAATTGATCAGCTTGATGTTGTTTTGCTTTGAAGTTCAATCACTCATCTTGTAACTGATTGATCTTTTTCTCTAGCTCATCATTTTTATCAAAAGTGACTTCTAGTTGTTTCACTTTCTTTTTGTGATCATCTTGTATGAGAAGTCAGTGTTCATTGAGTTGTAAAGTCAAGTCTCATTGACTTCAAAGCTCATTCAGCATATTAATGACTTTGTTGAGTTGATTGCTGATTCAATGAAACAGTTGTTCTTCAATGTTTATGTTTCATGAAATGACAGCTTTCTCAGCTTCAACTGAAGCATTGATGAATAGAAGTGAAACTTTTCTATTGACAATGCTTTTAAGCAGATGAGTTGTTTGAGACTCAACTGATTCAACGTTGCATGTCATGATGAAAGAAGATAGAAGTTGTTGAGATAAAAATAAATAAAAGATTAATGTTTTGAATTGATGTTTTTTGATGAGTGAAAATTCAAAGAATCTCTTGTGAATTTCAAATAATAATTGAATGCTTTATTCAAAGAATCTCTTGCAAATAAAATGATGAAAATGAGTGTAGAATTAAAGAATTTCTTGTGATCTAAAATGATGATGCAAATTTGAAAAATTTCTTGCAAATTTTTCTTACTGAATAGATTGTTTTGTATCATTTATTCATCGATAGCAAAGTAGTAAATGATGAACATTTATCTAATGTTAAAGATCTGTCTAGAGCGAGTCAGATAAAAGTGTCATTTAACTAGAAAATAAATGCTAAGAAAGAAAGATAGTTACAGAAAAGAAGCTGACTACATATGTATGTTTCTCAGTTAACGCTAAACTTAATAGAAACTAGTTAAGATGACGAAGCGAGAATAAATCTGACAAGACTAGAAAACTGAGTCTGACAAGACTAGAATCATGATAAAATTAAATCAATAATAATAATAATAATAAATTCATACATTTTTGTGACATCGATTAAATCAATTCATAAGAAACTTTATGCTATGTATGTTGAGTGAACAAAACTCTTTAAGATAGAAAATCGCTCACTGTTTATACAATTGCTACACGCAGTTGAAACAATAAAACTGAGACTATGTATCAAATTTATTTGCAATGATTGCACATTAAAGAATGAGTATTCTTGTCATTTTAAACTGCTTCAGCAGCTTCATTTTCATCATCATTCTTGCTGATGTCTTAAAACTCTTCATAATTGAAATGATGACTTGATAGTTCATGAAGTCAATGTCTTGTAGCATATTCAATTGAAGATGCGTTCAATTCAAGCAGTGCATCAGAATATGCTTAACTGTTTGATGATTTCATTTGCAGTTGCATCAAAAACTATTCACATTCAACATGTTTTTCAAGTACAAATAAATCTTCAGCTTTATACATTTGATTTTGATATAAATTGCAAAAATGCTTTTGATCTTTTGAAAATCATCATGCATCTTTACTGACTTCTTAAATAAACAAGATCTTTGAGTAAAAGATGTATTAATGTCTGCAATGTGTTTTTTATAATTTTCTCATTGAAGATTTCATTAACTTTTGTAAAACTGTGTGATTGCACGTTCACTTATTTGAATCATCATTAAAAGATTGAGTTATTTATATTTAAACTGTATCTTTGCTTCTTTGTGAATTAAAACATTCAGAAACATCATTTTTTTGAAGATTGAAAAGTAAAAGATGAGTTTATTAGTTTTTATCAAATGAGTACATATGATCTTGCATATTCATCAAGTCTTCTGTGTTCTGTCGTTGATTCAACTGCGTAGTATGACTTAATTTTATAACTTATTCAGATGAACATGTAGCAAGAATGTATATATTTCAACTTTCAGCGTTTCAATGTTCACTTTTCTGAAAACATTGATTACATGATGCAACGCTTAATTTTGAAGAGTTTTTAATCTTTATTTTGTATTCAACAATCTTTCTTCTTTATTGCATTGATATCATATTAATGCTTTAAATGTCATTCTCGATCTTATCACAGCTAAGTATATTTATCTTGCTTTTGCAAATGTAGTTTTTTAAATGAAAATCTCAAGTCAACTAAGCATCAGCATTTTGATGATATGATTTGCTTCTATTTAATAAAGATGCAAATTTCATTGTAGTTTCATGTTCAGTTGAGTTGAAAATAAGCATCAGAAGCGCAATCTAGCGACAGCGATTTATTAAAGCATATGATATATCAAATCAATCGACAAGTTATAAAGCACAATCATATGATCAAAACAAGTTCTCATTCGACTCAATAACTTCACAGATGACTGCGTCTCAAGTCAAAAATCGGAAATCGAAAATTTTCACGCTTACGCAGGTCAAAATCGACGACGAAACGAGAGTTCATTAATGCAGAAGAAAAAATCATCAATTCAGACAGTAATTTGATTGATAAATTGAAGAGCAAACTCACATGAAAAGAACAAGTTGTCAATCAACTTTAGAACAGCACAAAAGACTGTGTACTGATGCAAAAATCAAAATCGAACTCTTTTGCGTTTGAAGATTGCACAGAAAACAATGTTGTTTCAGAGAAGTACAACGTTTCTTATCAAATCACTATCTGTTTTATCTTTTCTTGATGCACAAGACAATAAGTTGAGATCAGTCGTTACTATTCTGAGTGAGATAATGCAACTACTTTGATATTTGAGATATAAAGCAATTGCATCAAGCATTTTCTATCAAAAAGAGTAATCTAGATTTTTATAAACTAAATTTATATCATTTTCATCTGACATAAGTCAATAATAGAAGACGATTTATTACAGATTTCAAGATAGAAATTGAAAAATCTTTACACTAAAGTTATTGTCTACGTGAAACACTCTGAATAAAAGATTAAAGAAATATTTAAGTGATGTTAAGTGAATTTTCTAAAAGCTTGAAACTTGAAACTCGAAAAAACTCTCTATGAAAAGAAATATAAAGAGTCGCTTTATGCACTTTTTCTTGTCTCGTTTCACGAATAGTAACGCGAAACTCAGTAGAAGCAATAGCTTAGCATCAGAACTCAAAATGTCAACAATAGAAATCAAAAAATCAACGTTAAAGATTGAAACAGATCTATGAGATGAACTTAGCATGAGTTCATTAACAAGCAAACAACTGCAGAATAACATTATTGATTTATTTTGTAGTCAACAAAAATCGCTCACATCAGTAAATAGAAAAACATAATACATGTTTAGTTCACTTGATGCATTGATGCTAAATTCACATGCAAACGCGCATAATGACAAGAATATAATCAATCTGCGAAATGCAAATTCGCAGCAAAAAGAGCAAACATGAGCGATTGTGAAATTCAAAGAAATGAAAAAGCGAAAAGCGATGAAAAGTTCACAAAAAGAAGCTAGCATCGAAGTTAGTACGAGCAAGTGCTATGATGTCATCTCTAAAAAGATGCAGATAAAAAGACTGCGCGAAAGAATTGAATTTGCAATCAATCAGCTAAGACAAGCAATATCAGAACAGAAAGAGACTATAAGTCATAGCTTAATCTACATTTGAAGAGCATGCAACGAAAGCATAGAAAATTTGATTCAGAAGCAAATAGATCGACTTCAAAGTTAAACAAACAACAAACTGAAGATCATTCTACAATGAATTCAACAAAATGTTGAAAACATCAAAAAGAAAATCAATGCAAAGCAAATGACAAAGAATTCGCAAATCTTGCAGAAGACGCAGATTTCACAAACGTTGCAAGTTATGCAAAATTCGCAAAAATCAACGCAGAAGCTCACATATGTGCAAAAAGCAGCTCAAGTCACAGATGCAAATGCAAATGCAAATACAAATGCAAATGTGAATGCAAATGCAGGCGAATGAAATCTGATTATCAAGAAATTCTCGTCAAAATCACAAGAAATATCGTATCGCGAAAGAAGATTCATTGTCAATCTCAAAAATGAGAACTGAACGTTGAAGATGATGAAGATGCGAGATTCGATGAATAACACATTGAAAAAGGCGAAAATCGATTTAAGAGTTGTCATGATAGTCAAAACGTTAAAGAAAAACAACATTGCTTTGACAATGTTGAAAAAATACATCGCAGACGTCTTATCAGCGCAAAGAGCAATATGAGAGCATGTTTTTGATGTTAAAAGCATTAAGAAAGATGAGAAATGACACAAAATAGTCATACACAGTCTGAAAATCGAAATCTTCAACATGAAGATCGAAATGAAATATTTGAGAATTGAGTTAAAGAAGTACAACTCTAAATTGAAGCTGATAATTAATTCAATATGATTATCAAAAGATGAAAATAAAGCAAGAAAGAATCATGCTTCGACGATACTGACGTTCAAAATCGAAGCAGAAGCGCAAAGACATCTGAAAAAACAACTTTTAGCTGCAAGATCAACATATCAAACAGTTGAATATTGAGACTATTGATCAAATGATCAATGTCAAAAATGTCAAACATTCAAGCATTTGCAAAACAAATGCAACAGATCATCAAGATGCTTGTACTGCAAGCGAAATCATCAGATCTGAAATCATAAATGTTAATTATTTACGTGCAAAGATGAGCAATCATGCAATCACATGATTTCTAGATGTTGCAACTGTCAAAATGTGCACTTCGCAAATAGCGTAATGTGTGAAACATATCAGACAGCTCAGTCTATTAGCTCACAAAAAGATCATCTAGTCACGAAATTGTAATGAGTATTGCATTTGAAATGTCACAAAACAATGCAAATGATGAAAGCTTTGCAAACACGTTGAATATTCGAATTCTACAGCACAATTGCGCAAGGTCAATGCAAATTATGCATGCATGCATGAAATTTGCGAAAAACAAGACAGACATTGTTATACTACAAGAATCATGAATGAAAGACGAAAATATAACAATTTCGCATTTGTCATTTATCTACATCAAATCAAATGTTCAGAATACTCGTGTCAGAGTACTGATATTTGTTGCGAAAAACGCAAAGAAATTTACATGCACATCAAGATCAGACATAGTCAATAGTGAAGATATGCAAGCGATATCAATAACGAACAATAAAATTCAGAGAGAAATTTTATTGTTCAATATTTACAACAAAAAGTCACAAAATGCAGATGACGAGCAATTATACACGATTGAGCGAGAATTAGCAAAAGTTATGCTAAATTCTGAGCAAAAAGTTATTATCGTCGAAGACTTTAATGCACATCATAGCTGATGAAACGCAAAAATTTCAAACTCTATTAGAACGAAAGCGTTAATAAAGTGAGTAAATTTACATAAATGCAATCTGATTAACACTTCTGATATAAACACATATTACAGCTATTCAGATCAGTCAAGCTCAGTACTTGATTTAGTATTCACATCAAAGAATATGCACAATCATATTAAGAATTGACATATAGACGAGAATGCAAACACAGAATTCAATTATAAAGTAATTTTATTTACAATAGTTACAAAAAAAGTGAAGTTGATTGAAAATTCGTTGAATGCATCATACAATCTGCAAAAAGTCAATTGAAAAGACTTTAATGAGCATTTGCAAAAGACGAAAGACAAAATGATAGTCAAGATGCAAAGAATCACAAGTTTAAAAGCAAAAGTCATTTATTTGACTGAATGCATCAAGAATACAGTGAAATTATTCGTATTTAAACAGCAAATATGCGTAAAATCAAAACTCTGATGAAACAATGAGCTCATTGAAATGCAAAAGACATTGTTGTCAAAAAAGCGAATCTGAAAAAGATGCAGAAATGACGACGCATGAGCAGAGATAGTGCAAATGCAAAATTCGTATCATGATGCAATAAAGCTGATCAAAAATCAATTCTGAACCAATTTTTTAAACAATGTTAAAGAAAAAGAAGTGTTTCAGATCTACAAGTTCACTAAATCATGTTTAATTGAGAAGCTATCTTTGATACAAAACTTGCAAAAAGAATTGAAGATTGAATTCAATAAAAAGTGCGAGACTTTTCTGAAAGCAATGTACTCATCATCATTGAAAATTCAAATCAATGAAGAATTACTATTGAACGAAAGTATACAGTAATCAAGAGTTATCAAAGGGAAAATTAAGCACGCTATTAACTTCTCAGCATTCAGAAAAGCACTTGAATCAGATGATATGTCATTCATAATCATACAGCGAGCGTACAAAACTATATTGAAAATCTTCAATTTAGTGTACTCAGATTTGATCAAAAATGACTATCATTCAAAGATATGACGTGAAGACACGATAATTATTTCTAAAAAATCAGACAAGTTGAATTATTCAATTTCAAAGACATATAGAATTATTACGCTGCTAAATTGTTTAGACAAAGTAGTAGAAAAAATAATAGCAATACAACTGTTTTACACAGCTGAAATTAATGATAAGTTGCTAAATTTTGATCAAATGAAAGATAGAAAACAAAGATCAGCTATAAATGTAGTACTAAATTTAGTGCATGATGCACAAATGACGAAAAGTCGAGAAAACACGCTTATCTATTTACTTCTAAATATCAAAGAAGTCTTTGATCATGTTGCGTTGAAACAGCTGGTCAAAATATTGATTAAATTGAAAATATCAGTCAATTTAATCAATGAAGTAAAATATTTCTTACAAAATCGAATTATTGACTTAGCATTTGATGACAAACATCAGAAATCAAAGAAAATAAGCACAGAAATATCACAAGATTCATTTATCTCGCTCATTTTATTTCTAATTTATATTCAATATCTGTTTTCAAAGATTCGCGCAAAGTTCAAAAATTTACAGTCATTCAGCTATATTGACGACGTGATGCTATATGTTGAGAGAAGAAATATTGACAAGAATGTGAAAATACTGGAAAACGCAGCAAAAATCGCTTTCACATGAGCTGAGAACAATGCAATGCAATTCAATGACTTGAAATCTGAACTAATACACTTTGAAAGACACAAGAAAACACTCAATCAAATGATTATTCTACTCAATAACATGATCATAAAATCAAAAACATATGTATGATGACTAAAAGTCTGACTGAATTGAAAGCTCAACTTCAAAGTTCATGTGCAAACGAAAATTGCAACAGTCACAAAAACGCTACACTCGTTATTTAGATTAATGAATAGCGAGTGAAAACTAAATGTCAAATCAGAAAAGCAGTTATATTTGACATGCATCACGTCTATTAGCGATTATGACGTCGAAATATGATGAAATAATCAAAAAAGCTACTTAGTCAAATTTCGCAAACTGCAAAACGCTGCATTATGAAAAATTCTGAGTGCATTTCAAACATCATCGATAGATGCTATGCAAATAGAAGTTGAAATCTCGTCAGTGAAGATGCAATTAAATCAAAAGTGCAAGAACTATGCAATTTGAATAGTTGAGTTATTGAAAAAACACTTTATCAAAAAAAGAACATTTATTTTGTACTCATCTCAATACTTTATCGAATTGAATCTAGATCTGAATGCATCAAAATATCTGAACTGAAACAAGATGAAGAAGAATTTATCTTGAAAAGTCAAGAAGTGCAAAGACAGACTCACGCAGATATATTGAATATTGAACAAAGTGCAAAAAACACTGAATTCAATAAAAGAAATTGAAATTTCTCACTTCAAGAAATCGTGAGATCAAGAAATCAAGCATTTAGCAAGAATTCAAACCGAATTTGCAAAAAGCGAAACTCACGAAACGATCAATTCACACTACAGAGAAGTAGAAAGAATTATCAAAAAGGCGAAAAACATAGTGATGTATATTGATGCATTGCAAATTCGAAAAAAGATAGCAGAGATCAAAACAGAAACTGAAACGACAGTGATATTCACACATGAACTCATCAGATACAGCAAAGCGACAAGCGTTTACAACAAAATAATCACAACGAAAGCAAAACTGCAAGCTATTAGCGATGCAATTGCAATATGCAGCGAAAAAGCACTCAAAACAGCGAAATTTGAATGTACATGAACAGTCAAATGACTTTGCAAAGACTAAATGCAAAAAGCAACGTCAATGCAAAGTTATTCAATGACATACAACAAAACTTGATCAATTTACGTCAGAATCAGTGTCAAATTTGCATACAGTAAATATTGAGTTGCAAGAGCATTATTGAGAATGAAAAAGCAGATCAATTGATCAAAAGCGCTGCTCAAGAATTATCAGTTATTGACAACATGAAAGCAATCATCATAAGCTTCGTCAAAAAGCAAATTTGCAAAAAGACGAAATTACAATGATTAAATGTTTGAAAAAGCAGCATCAAGAAGGAAAATCAGTATCAAAAGCACATATCGAATGTGAATCTAAGTCATAAATCACTAAAAGAGATGAGAAAAATCAATAGATTAACGTTTTCAATCTTTATTCAGCTGAAAATAAAACATGACTATTTCAAGAGCTATTTGCATTAATTATCAGAGAATAATTCAAACAAATGCTATGAAATATGCAATGCAAGGCAAACGTCGAAGCATTTACTGCTGAACTGCAAACATTATAGAGCAAAGCAGTTAAAGCTTAAGGAAAAAGCTCAGCTCAAAAACACAGACACTATATTGACACTGTTCATCATCAAAATTGAAAGAATTGCAACACTAAAGTATTTGAAAAATACTCGAATTGCGACGAGAAAATGACTATTAGAAACGAAAGAGTAGAACGCAAAGAGTGCAAAGAAACAAAGAAAAACGAAAGTATGATAACGAGAATTGAGAGAGAGCGCTTGTATATGCAAACTATCGATGTGATTGATCAATGAAAAGATATAAAGCAGCGACTTTGACCAGGTTACATGTAACCTAGCATACATACAGCGTCTAGACAGTGTCATAGTCATAAACTGCATGCACTTAATGAAGAAATAAAAAATAAATAAAAAACACAGACATTATATTGACACTGTTCATCATCAAAATTGAAAGAATCGCAACACTAAAGTATTTGAAAAATACTCGAATTGCGACGAGAAAATGACTATTAGAAACGAAAGAGTAGAACGTCAAGAATGCGAAGAAACAAAGAAAAATGAAAGTACGATGACGAGAATTGAGAAAGAGCGCTTGTATGCACAAACTATCGATGTGATTGATCAACGAAAAGATATAAAGCAGCGACTTTGATCAGAGTACATGTAACTTAGCATATATACAGCGTCTAGACAATGTCATAGTCATAGACTGCATGCACTTAATGAAGAAATAAAATAAAAATCTTTATCTGCATCTCTTTAAAGATAACATCATAGCACTTGCTAGTACTAACTTCGATGCTAACTTCTTTTTGCAAACTTTTTATCGCTTTTCGCTTTTTCATTTCTTTGACTTTCACAATCGCTTATGTTTGCTCTTTTTGCTGCGAATTTGCATTTTGCAAATTGATTATATTCTTGTTATTGTGCGCATTTGCATGTGAATTTAGCATCAATGCATTAAGTGAACTAAACATGTATTGCATTTTTCTATATGCTGATGTGAACGATTTTTGTTGACTGCAAAATAGATTGATAATGTCATTTTGCAGTTGTTTGCTTGTTGATGAACTCATGCTAAGTTCGTTTCATAAATCTGTTTCAATCTTTAATGTTGACTTTTTAATTTCTATCATCAACGTTTTGAATTCTGACTCTGAACTATTGCTTCTGCTGAGTTTCATGTTACTATTCGCGAAACGAAGCGAGAAAAAGTGCATAAAGTGACTCTTTATATTTCTTTTCATAAAGAGTTTTTTCAAGTTTTAAGCTTTGAACTTCTAGAAAATTCACTTGACATCACTTAAATATCTCTTTAATCTTTTATTCAAAGCGTTTCATGTAAACAGTAACTTTAGTGTAAAGATTTCTTAATTTTTATTTTGAAATCTGCAATAAATCGTCTTCTATTATTGACTTATGTCAGACAAAAATGATATAAATTTAGTCTGCAAGAATCTAAATTACTCTTTTTGATAGAAAATGCTTAATGCAATTGCTTTAAATCTTATGTATCAAAGTAGTTGCATTATCTCACTCAGAATAGTAATGACTGATCTTGACTTATTGTCTTGCACATTAAGAAAAGATAAAACAGATAGTGATTTAATAAGAAATGCTGTACTTCTTTGAAACAACATTGTTCTCTGTGCAATCTTTGAGTGCAAAAAAATTCAATTTCGATTTTTACATCAGTATACAATCTTCTATGCTGTTTTAAAGTTGATTAATGACTTGTTCTTTTCATGTGAGTTTGCTCTTCAATTTATCAATCAAATTACTATCTGAATTAATGATTCTTTCTTCTGCATTAATGAACTCTCGTTTCGTCATTGATTTTGATCTGCATAAGCATGAAAATTTTCAATTTTCAATTTTTAACTTGCAACACAGTCATCTGTAAAGTTATTAAGTTGAATGAAGACTTGTTTTGATCATACGATTGTGCTCTATAACTTGTTGATCAATTTGATATATTATATGCTTTGATAGATTGCTGTCGCTGATGTGTTGTTTTCTTTCAACTTATGTCATAAAAGTGTCATTTAACTAATAGATAAATGCTAAGAAAGAAAAGTATCTACAAAAAAGAACTCAATTCTTATATGTGTATTTCTCAGCTTTGTGCTAAACTTAATTGAATTGACATCTTACACATATGATGCAGAGTCTCAATGATATTATTTCTAGATTCGATTTTTGCTAAACTCAATTAAAATGAAATCAGACAAAGATTAAATGAAGAATAAATGAAGACTAGAATTGTAACATTACTTTTCTCTTTTGACTATTCATGTTCGCATAAATGTTGTTTCTTAATGCGCTTTTCTTGAATATCTGATATGAAATTCATCAATCATCTCTTGAGCATTCATAAACTCGTCATCATCAGCGTTATATCAGTTGAAATCATTGTTATAGCTCTTTCATTTAACTTGATATTGAAGTCATCTTTGATATCATTGAGAGTTTAATATATTGTCGATTTTTCATTCATTTTCATCATTTATCACTATTGATCTTGAAAGTTCATTCTTTTGATCAGACAGAGAATCATCAATGACAGAACGAAGAAGCTCTGAATGAAATACATCATGTATATGCATAGTCTTTAATAGTTTCAACTTATAAAATAAGTTAACAAACTTAATGATCTGAAATAAGTTAAGCATTTTGTTATTCAATTTTTTAAAAGATCTCACTGTAATGATGTTTTGTTTATTCAAAAACATCTTTGATTCAATTTCATAATTGATTTTCTTTCTATGCTTGTTAGTCTGATTCATCATTTGCTCTCATGTTTTGATCAGAGCTTCGCGAGCGAAAATCAATGTTTTATTCATGTGATTGAATATATTTTTGATTTGAGTGATCTGCAAATGTTCGCGAATGCTTTTATACTTGATGATGTCAGAGTTGAAGCTCATATGAGAATGAAAGCTCTTGTTCATGAAGAAGAGAATCAAGAAAATGACTGAAGACAAGATATTATTATCAATAAACTCAATCATAAGTAATCACTTAAATCAGTCATTTTGCATGTATGAACAGAAGAAACAAAGATATCACTTAACATTCTGATTGACTCATTCACTTTAATTATTGATTTGAAAGTGATAAATGATGAACAATCAAAGAGAAATGCTCAGTCATTTGCAAAGAAACTTTCAAAGAATGAAGATGAACTGAGAATCTTGATTGAATACAATGAAGCTTGATAAATCATGAGTTCAATCATATATTCATTGAAGCAACATTTCAGCTGTCTTTTTGACTGTGATATTTTCATCATCAGTAATGCAAAAGATATAATGTCTTTCTTTTGATAATTTGCAAATGACAGTCAGAATAATGTTGTAGTTGTATAAATCAGATAAATTAATAATGAAGTTCATGACTATGTTCTGTCATCGCTGTTCAGATATAAATAAAGATTGAAGCAAGTCATTTGATTTATTTCTTGATGTCTTTGAACGTTAACATACGTAGTAGTTTCAAATATATCAATCTATCGTTTTTCACATAGAAGATCAATAGTAATTTCGCTTTATGATTTTCACTGTTCTAAGAATTTCAGAATGATCAATCGATGATTGATCATGTACTTCACGAATCAGATTCATTTGTAGAAGTTCATTGAATGAGACTTATAGCTGACTATCATGAAACAAGATTTCATTCTGAATTCGACAATTCTTCAATTTGATATCTTCATATTGTGCTTCATTTCTTGCTATTGCTTCGCGAAGTAGTGTACAATTCTCGTTAATTTCATTCACGTCAAGAACTTGTCTATAAATTGATTGATTATTCTTCTTCTTTAGATCAGCAATCTTCATTTAATTCAATGTCAAAATAGTAGTTCTTTGATATTAAATGCGTTCATCATTGAAATTTCTAGACATGAAGTCAGCTTAATGAGTTAATGCATCAATCTTAATGTTCTGTTTATCAGATCAATACATTATCTTGAAGTTAAAGTTAACTAACTTCTGAACTCAATGCATTTATTGTTAACTCAGCTTCTTGTCTTTCATCAATGAGATGAGTGCTTAATGATCAATGAACATCTTGATAGAAATGTTGATCAGCTTCAGTTCGAGTCATCAATGTTCAAAAGCTCAAATTATGATCAGCAGTTTCTTATTGTATATCTTGTAGTTGCATTCAGCAGAAAACATGTTCTTGCTATAGAAGATAATTGAATGTAAAACATCTTTATCATCATATTAAGACAGAACTTCATCATTGACGTAGTTGAATGAGTTAATTTCAAGAATAAAATCGCAAATCTGATCAAACATTTGCAATTTGTAAAGAGTGACAGAGACAGATTTTAGCGCTTTTAGTGATCAATATCTCAAATATTTATTTAATCTCATGTCTCAGATTTGCGTCACTTTTAGCTGATTGTTACGATTTTAGCTACGCATCTATGTTGATAGCTATGTTGATGACTATGTTGATGACTATGTTGATGACTATCATTGATCGCTTGTCACTAGACTATTGAATTGTTTCAAAGTCAACTCTATTCAGAATTAGCTTATGTTTTTCTGAGTCATATAAATAGTTGATTCTTTTCTTCTAGATACTTTTCTTTCTTAGCATTTATATACTCATTACATTACACTCATATAACTCGCTTTATGCTGATCTCTAACACTGATGCATATTCATAAAAGCATTAATATTTTCAACATTTCTAGCATTTCTAGCATTTTTATAAGCGCAGTATGCGTCTTTATCATTTGATTCAATAAACATAACTATTTTGACATTTATAACATTAATACGTAGTTGCAACATTGAATAATTAATGATTGATTTAACTATTTAAATAATAGCTATTTAATATATGCATCAAGAAAGTTAATGAGAAAGTTAATGAATAAACTAAAGAGGTAGAAAGTCATGTAGAATGATTAATAAAGTTATGTTTGAAGCTTGATAAAGAACAAATTTGATTCTTGATTGCAAAGCAATTCAAAGCTTGGTGAAAAGTCATGTAGAAAGTCATGAAGAAAGTCATGTAAAGAGTCATGTAGTAAAAAGATCAGTAAATGACTTGATTGAAAGATTAATAGAAAGATTGATTGAAAGATCAGTAGAAAGCTCATTAAATGACTTGATTGAAAGATTAGTAGAAAGATCAGCGAAGATGCTTGATAAAGAAACATGAAGAATGCTTAGTAGACAGTCATGAAGAGTGCTTGATAGAAAGTCATGTAGAAAGTCATGTAGAAAGCATTGTTTGATTCATGTTATGCGCTTGATCAACGCGTATTTTGAAGCATGTAGAATGTTTGATAGAGTGTTTGATAGAAAGCTCAGTTGATAGCTCAATAAATAACTCAGTAGAAAGATTAATAAAAAGATTAATAGAAAGATTAATAGAAAGATCAATAGAAAGATTGATAGAAAGATTGATTGAAAGATCAGTAGAAAGCTCATCAAATGACTCGATCAAAATATCAGTAGAAAGCTTACTAGATGACTCAATTGAAAGATCAGTAGAAAGCTCATTAAATGACTCAATCAAAAGATCAGTAGAAAGCTCACTAGTAGAAAGATCAATAGAAAGATTGATCAAAAGATCAGTAGAAAGATCAGTGAAAAGCTCAGTAGAAAGCATTGTTTGAAGCATTGTTTGACGTGTTTTGTGCACTTGATCAACGCATTTGATAAAGTGTTTAATAAAGCATTTGATAGAGAGTTTAATAGAAAGTAAAGTGATGAGTAAATGAGTGAGTAAATAAACGAGTAGAATGAAGAGTAAATGAGCAAGTAGAATGATAAGTAAATGAGCGAGTAGTTAAACGAGTAAAATGAAGAGTAGATGAGTGAGTAGAGTGAAGAGTAAATGAGCGAGTAAAGTGAAGAGTAAATGAGTGAGTAGAGTGATGAGTAAATGAGCGAGTAAATGAGCGAGTAAATGAGCGAGTAGAATGAAGAGTAAATGAGCGAGTAAATAGACAAGTAAATGAGTGAGTAAATGAGTGAGTAAATGAGCGAGTAAATGAGCAAGTAAATAAATGAGTAGTAGACTGAATGCAACGAAAGAAACGAAAGCGATGAAAGTGACGAAAGCGCAATTCAGTTCAATGATATATGAACAAACGCAGATTCAGTTCAACGACATATGAAATGATCACAAATTTTATTCATAAAATCTGATCACATTTAAATGAGTTCAGCTAAAATTTCAACTTTATTTCACTTTAAGCGACAAATGTTTCTTTAGTTAAACTCAATAATTCAGTTCACTTCTTAAACTGCAAATAAAGTGATGAAGTATAAAAGTCTCAGTCATACATCTCTTCATATGATTGAATGCAGTTTGACAGACTTTGTTTCATTCAAATATGATTTTCTTTTGAATGAGCTGAATCATTGAATGAACAATCTTTGAAAAGTTCTTGATAAAGTATTAATAAAAGTTGTAAAAGTTGATGAATGACTGAATCTGAGTAAGATTATTGAGAATAAATCAATTCACTACTGCTTGTATCTTTTGTGAATTCATTTTAAGTCTCTTGATTGATATTAAAAGTTTTAAAAAGATGATTTTCTGAACATAAAACTTACATTTATTGATGTTTATCTGTAAATCAACTTCTTGTAGTTTATTCAAGATCAATTGTACATGTTGCTTGTATTTCTTCAAGATCTTGCTGTAAATGATAATGTCATTTAGATAAATTTGATAAAACTGATGAAAATATTTGAACAGCACGTCATTCATATAATGTTGATAAAATATTAATTCATTGATTAATTTAAAGAGCATTACATGATATTTGTATGAATTGAAGAAGATGATAAAGATAGTCAGATCTTTGCTATCTGAGTGCATTCATAGTTTATTGAACATGACAATGATGTTCAATCAAGTCAGATATTTGCTTTCTTGTATATGAGTGAAAGTCTCATCTATCAAGAGCAAAGAATAATGATTTTGTTTGATTAAAGTATTGAGCTTTCTGTAGTTAATGCAGAAACACAAACTTTCATCTTTCTTTTCAATGAATAAAATGAGCGAAATGTATGATGCAAAGTGTGAGTAGTTCAAGAAACATGCAGTCACACTAAAGAATATGTGCGTAGATAATATGATCAAATTTGATAGTAGCTTAGTAATATTTATTTGTATAGAAAGTTAACACTAGACTATAAAATACAAAAGTGAATTCTTCTTTATATACTCAGAAGACTAAGCTCAAACATCATTGATGAGATCAGCAAGATTACATGCAATCTCTGCAGAGTTTCTTGAAGATCATATATGACTTGAACTCTTATCATTGATGAAATATCAAGATTTGTATGTGATTTGAACTCTTGTAAACTCAGAGTCTCTGAGAATTGATGATAAAGATTCTCGTAGACTCAATATCTTTAAGAATTGACAGTAGAATTTCTTGTAGACTTAATGTCTCAATTCTCATGCTCATTTGAGAACTTAATGATAGTGTTGAAGAATAGTTTTCATGTTTATTCTCTATTTTCTGAAGAACTCTGACTTTCATAAATCTGAGTTCTGACAATTATTTCTCTTTTTAATAACAACATTCTCGTTGTTGAATTACTTCATTTCTTCATGCAATACATGACATTAAACTCGCTGTGCATCATTGTGTTCTTAAGATTCTCTTTTAATAGCGTGAGCATTAAGTCTTTAAAGAGTTGACAGTAACACTCATGTTTATTCTCTGATTCTTGTAAATTTAGATACTGACAATAGCATATTCTTTATTCTCTGATTCTTGTAGACGTAGACTGAGCATTCTCTGCAACTCACGTAAAGTCTCTAGACAGTTAGCAATATTGTTCATGTTTATTCTTTGAATCTTGTAAATCTGAATTCTGACAATTATCTCGTTGTCTCATTATATTTCAACTGTCACTTCATGCATGATGTAATCATGATCTCGATACTCTTTTTCATTAACACATGCATGTTGACTAGACTTGAATTTTCATGATAACAATTGTAGTGAGAATCGAGATTTGCTCAATTTGAAGTTTTCTTCTATAAACAATACTTAATAGTAGAAACAGACAATGAGCAGAAGATAGTATCAAATAGTAGAAGTAAACAATGAACAGAAGAGCGATGCTTCTGTTGTTTATTGTGACTAGCGCGAGAATGATGATCATTGATGTTTATGTTTATTTGTTGTGAAGTAATGAATTTTTATCAACTCATCTCTTTTATCTTTTGCATGATCTTCAGCTTTCTTTCTTCTTCAACTTTCGTTTTCACATTCAATCTTCATTTCATTATTTTACTTGATCTTTTATTCATTCTGTAAAGTAGTTCTGTACAATTTCTTCAAGTATCATGATCATAATGAGTATGAATTCACTTCTTGATTTAATGATGATGAGCTGATGATATCTTGAATGAAGATGAAAAAGTTTAAGAGAAGTGAGTGACGCAGTTCTTCATCATATTTCTTTTTTAAAACATGAAACGTGCTTGCATTGCATCTGCTTGCTTTCTTTGCTATTGATTCTTCGTCTTGCATCAGCGCGCTTGCTGTATCTGCTGCTTGCGTTTAATTCTCTCATTCTCACGTCATTTTTGATCAAAGATCTGTCTCTCTTTCTCTTTACATGAGAAATCTCACGTCATTAACTCAGCATCACAAAACAGCTTTGAATGTGTATAGCAAAGAGATTGCAATACAACTCTTGAATAAATGTAAAAAGTGTGTGAAAAGAAATGTAAACTGCATAAAAATAAAGTTTTCTATTGAAAAGAATTTCAAGAAATGTGCACTATTCATTGTTATTGAAGCAAATTGCAAGTATAAGTCATAAGTATAATTTTCAGTAACTTCAAGATGTGAAAATTTAATGATTAATTGATGCTTTTTAAAACATTCAAGAACAATTCAATGTTCATTTCTGTCAGCTCTGTTCTCTCTTCATCTGACTCAAGCACTTCTCTGTCTTGCTTAAACTCTTCTTATGTTGAGATTACATTTGATTTCAAGTTTGATTTCGTCAGTTCTGTCTCTTCATCACTTTGTTCAAGCTCTCTTTCTTCTTAACTTTATGCAAGTCTCTCTTCATTCTTTATTGCATCTGATTCTGAGTCTGTAATCAAGAAGATGATGATTGCTTCTTGCAATCTTTCTTTCAACTCAGCTCAGAGTCAGATGTTTCTTGAATTTGAAGAATATATTGAAAAGAAGCTGCATTCTCTCATTCTTGATATTGAGATAAACAGAAACAACATCAGTGAAATGAAGAAGAATGTCAAAGACGCGACTATTAATTGCAAAAAGATGCAAAAGCAAATGATGACACAAGAGATTTGAATCAATGATCTGCTGTGTTAAATTGCAAGACAGAACAAGATCATTGAAGATTTGTGAAAGCAGATTGAAGATTTGTGAAAGCAGATTGAAAAGTATAATAATTTTTGATCTGCTCTGATTGCTCAGACTCAGAATGCTCTGATTCTTCTTGCAATGTATTCAAAAGATCAGAATGTCTCTGTTGCAGTTGAAACACGTTCTTCTGTGATGTCATCTTCATTCTTATCTTCTTCACTCTCTCATATCTCTCTGTTTTCGCTCTCATCTGATTCAATTTTGTCAATGACTTCTTCTCTTTCTTTGTCTTTGACGTTGATCACATGATTTATCATTGAAAAGATAAAGAATGCAGTGAGCTTTGATATGAGCTTCTTATCTCATTCATTCTGTCAATATAATAGCTTGTGTATATTTTGTGCTATCTGACTAATAGTTGCAAGAGTTTACTTTCATCAATTCTTGAATTTTCGAGAAAGTGAAAGTTGAATGATATACATATCATATGAAACTCATGAGTTATTCATGTATCAATTTCTGCATTTGCTAACGACTTTTTTAGACTGTTGATTTGAGTATTGATGAGAATGATTAAGTGAGAAAATCTTGTTTTTCTTTTCTTTTTTTCTTTCTAATGATAGTTAAATAACTATCAATCTTTTTTACTTCGTTTTATGCATACTTATGATCTTTCATGATGATGTTAATGATTTACTTTTGAACTTGTTGAAGTGTCTGCAATGAAAGAATCTCAATAAGGTTTTGCAGTTATCAAGATAGTCTGATGATTTTCAGATATTTTCTGAAGCTTCAAAGTTCTTTCAGCTAAGCAAATATTGCAACTGATCATTCTGTATGCAACTATTCAGTATGTCATTGATCTTTCAGCTATCATGTACTTCTTTCTCTAGCTCAAGATCTTTCATGAGCGACTCATTTGATTTCTTCTCTTTCGAGCAGAAAGATTTCAGCAAGCTGACATTGAATATTAAGTGTATGCACGTCTTTGAAGACAGTTTCAGACGATAGACTTGTCTGCTCAATCACTCTAGAATTCTGTACAATTCATATTTTCTAGCTTCAAGTTTCTTGAAAGACTTCTTGATTCAAATGTTCTTGACGTTCAATCATATTAATTGATTGATGAAATACGTCTTAACAGAATGTTTTTTGTCATGCTGAGTTACGTAGTCAACGTTTATCTCTGCAAGTCTGTAGCAAAGATTCTCATGCAGTCTTTTCATTCTCATTGCGTAGTTTGTGACTGACTCTGATTTCTTTAAGTGACTCTTGATGCTGAACTTCATTCTTGAGTGTCTTTCTGTGACTGCAAAGAATGACGTTATTGATGTTGCAATGTGAACGCTGTTATTGTAGAAGAACTCGATCATGATAAAAAGATGAACTCAATCATTTTGAACATCATTGCAGTATGCTCAAAGATAAGTCTCGAGAGTTTAATTCTGTCTTTTAATTTGATCATCAATGCAAGAATGAAATGCAGTGCTAAGTTTTTGCTTGATCAGAAGATGATAGCACAGCAACGTTCAAAAGTGTGATGTAAATACAAAATCTCTGTCAGAAACTATATCATCAGAAGTCTCGTGATATTGAACTACTTTATTGAGAAAAAGATTAATCAGATCAAATGCAATCATTGTTTTTCAAATAGAAATGTAGTGCATCATCTTGAAAAGATGATCAACTACAATCATAATGCTGTCATAAAAGACATCTGAAACGCTTATGCTGTCAGAAAGATCGATGATGAAGTTCATGATAATGCTTTCTCATACTCTTCAAGAAATGAGTAGACTATTCAGAAGTTCTCAGATTTTGTGACGTAGTGTCTTGTATTGCTGACATGATTTACAAATTCTGCAGTATTTCTTAATGTTCTTATTTGCAAACAATCAGTTGAAAATTCATTGAACAAGCTTTAAACATTGTTGAAAGTTGAGATGTTCTGCAAAAAAGCTGTCATGATGTTATCTTATAATCTTTGCTTTAAATTCATTTTATGCAAAAACATAAATGAATTCTTGAAATATCATGATGTCATCTGTGATTTTCTTTGATCAGTTGATCATGAAGATGCTGAAGTCAATCTTAATATTGTGTGTGCTTGAGTTTTTCTTTTTCATTAATTCTCATATTGTGATGATGAGATGATTCATTTTCTGCTGTTTGCAGATCAGTTGAGTCAGACTCTCAAAAAAGTAGCTTGCAAAGTTGATAAAGCTTGAAGTCAAAACATCATTTCATATCAATGAATTAAAGCATTTATGAATTTTCATAGACTTTAAGATTGCATCATTTGTCTCATCTGAATCATTCTGAATTGCAATGAAACAATTCTTTGATGAATTTACTTTCTCTTTCATGAATAAAGCTTTCTTCATTTCTTCAACAGAACGATGCATAGTTGAATCTTTGTTCTGATTCATGATCAAAAATTCGCTTTTCTCAGCAGAATGATGCATGATTGAAACTCTGCTCTGACTCATGATTAAACATTCATTCTTCTCAACAGAATGACACATAGTTGATTCTCTGTTCTGACTCATGATTAAACATTTGCTTTTCTTGACAGAACGACACATAGTTGAAACTCTGCTTTGACTCATGATTAAACATTTGCTTTCGTCAGCAAAATGATACATAGTCAAATTCTTGTTTTGACTCATGATCAAACATTTGCTTTCTTCAGTCAAAGAATTTGCTCTTCTGCATTTTCATCTTATTTGAATGATGTTCTTCTCAGTTTCAGCAATAATGATAAACATCAACATGATGTTCTTGCAAAGACAAATATCTCTTTTAATCTCAATGATAGTAATAGATGTTGATTCAATGTTTTTGCAAAAACAGACGTCTTTTTTAATCTCAGCAACAATAGTAAATCTTGACTCAATGTTTTTGCAAAGATTGATGTCTTTTCAAGTTTCAGCAACAATAGTAAATCTTGACTCAATGTTCTTGCAAAGATAAATGTTCTTCTGACAAGAAATAATGACATTTTGAAATCATCATTGAGACTTCTCATCAGCAGTTGAGAGTTTCTTCAGAGTCTGAGAGACTTCTCTGATTCTTCTCACTGACGCTGATAAGTTGATGATCTTTTCAAATGATCTGATAACTATTCTTTCATGATTCTTGATGCTCAGAGTCTTGAACTGTTGAGTGAAGATGATGAATGTTGACGCTGACTGACTCAAGAAATTCTTCAAGAATTCTCTCATGTATGCTAAATCATGAGTGAACTTTCTCTCATCTGCATCAATATCTTTCTCATAGTTAAGTCTTTTTAACAAGTCATCAACAAAGTTGCTCACTTTCTTTTGATAAAAGATCTTGAAGTTGTATGCAGTAAATCTGTTGACTTACTTCATCTGTCTGTGAAAAAGTTTGATTGTTGTCATGAAGTGTTGAAGATTTGCATGATCGTTGATTATCTTTATTTCATGTCAAGTTTCTTTTAGATAATATCTTTAATTATTCATGCTTTCAATGATCATCAGCATTTTCTGATCATGTGCATCATAATTTCGTTCAATCAATTGTTACTTTCTCGATCAGATGACTATTGAGTATCAATGTAGATTCTTAAGTGTGATATCTGTTTGTTGAAACATCATCACTCTCTTTGCAAATTCAGAAACATTCATCTTCAATCTTATGACTTTTGCAGAATTGAAGTGCTGAAAAACAACGTTTTGAGCAAAAATTACTTTCAGCTTCTGAAAAGCATTTCAAGCATTGTTGATGAGTTCAATTCACTTTGTTTGTTCTTTGAGAATTTATCTCTTTTTTGCATTAGAAAAGAGACTCATTTTGAGATGATTAATCAAGAATGATGCTATTCTTGAATAATTTTTTATGAATCAATGATAAAAGTTGACAAAGTTGAGAAATATTTAAATCTCTTTCATCATTCTCAATTGTGATCAATCTTGAATGATTTGCATCTGATTCTTCTTCATTGAAATTTCTCTTTTTTCTATTTTATATTCTAGAAAGAATAGCTCTTTCTTGAAGAATTTGCATTTTGAAAGCTTGATGTAAAGCTTTAAAATCTGCAGTTTGTCAAGAATTTATCATACATGATGAACATGTTTCTTGCAAGTTTCGCTGAATATCAGAATGTCATTCAAATAAATGAAATAAATGATGTTGAGAAATTTGAACAAAGTCTGATTCATATAAATCTGAAAGAAAGTCGATGCATTGATGAGATCAAAGAGCATTACAAGATACTTATATAAATCAAATCTCATATAAAATGTTGTCTTTCATTCATCTTTTTTTCATATACAAAGTTTGTTGAACGCGTTCTTGATGTCAAGCTTGATAAATCACTTAATGTCTGCAAGATGATCAAGAGCTTCATTAATCAGCAAAAGAGAACATTTATTCTTGAGAATGATTGCGTTGAGTTTTTAATAATCAACGCATGATTGCAGCGTTTCATCTTTTTTAGATGTAAAGAGCATGAACATCTCAGCTGAAGAGATGAAGTATTATATCATGTTTGCTCAAAGCTGTTTCTTAATATACATCTTTTGTACAATGAGTTCAACTGCGAAAAGATTGTACAAAGAGTCTCAGAGAGCAATATGATTTTTCTTGATGCAAATAGCATGATCATAAAACTTGTGAGTCAAAAGAACTTTGACTTTTTGAGTGAAGAAATTTGCGAAGTCTGCAAATTCTTTTGAAACATTTAAGAATTGATTGATTATTGTATTCTTAATCTGTATGAGTTGAGAGTTTTCTTCTGTCATTGAAAGACTTAAAGAGTTGTACAGAGCATTTAAAAGTGATTAAATGTGTATTATGATGCTCTGTTGCTTGAGATTCTGAGTCAATTAAGCGCTTAAGATTTCTTGTTTCTTCTGCTGATTATGTCAATAAAAGAACTTGAAAGTGACTTTTCTTGCAAAACTAGATTGATGAATATTGCATGCAAAAAAACTTGACGTAAGTTTTGCTTCATCAAACATCATGTAAGATGACTTTGAAACTGTTCTTTAATGAGATAGTCTTTTTCTTTCATTCTGAGCACATAAGATTCTTCAGCATAAGCATCAATGAGTAAACTCATGAATGAGATTGTACTTCTTAAAGAATGAAAGATTTAACATAAGATTCTTTGAAACATATTTGACAACAATAAAGATCTTCAAAATGCATAAATTGCTCTCATTGAAGTTCTGAATGTTCAGATCAAGCAGTATTGTTTCATGTAGTCACATTAATTTATCATCAAAGAAAATTCTTGTGAACTTTTAAAAATAAATATTCTCAATCTTATTTAAACGTTTTATGAAACTGTGATGAATCATGTTTAACATACATTCAATGTTCATCATGATTCAAGTTTCAAGAAGATTAAAACATTCTGACTTGATCTTGACTATGAGAATAAATGATGTTGTGACTGAGTTTGAGTTCTTTGACATTGTCAACGCGTTCAGTTCAACAGACAGTTGACTGATTGAGTTGACTCACTGAGCTTTGTACTCTTCAGTTGCTCTCTTTTCTTGAGCAATTGATAAATGAGAGAAATTTATTGAGTTAAGTCTTTTTTCAAGACATCAATAATGAGAATATTGTTAGAAGCAAAAGAAGCTTCTGAGAAGAAAGCTTTCAAGAAGATGAATCATGAGTTTAAACAATTCAACTTTGCATGATTTTTAGATTTGCATCTGATGCACACTTTCTTGCTGACTCTGTGATGTTTTTTCTTTCAAGAGACTGTTTTTCTCAATTCTGATTCTCATTGCTCTTGTTGATCATTGAAGTATTCTTCTTTTTCTTGATTATCAATTCTCTGCAAGAAACTCTGTGAGTTCTTCTTGTGTGATCAATTTTCAAGAAGTGAGTTTGTTTTTGACTGTTGACTCTGCTGAGCATAGTTTAAAGCATATTGCATGTCAATGTATTTCATCAATTCTTGACAGAATATCTTGCTTCATTGAGTGAAAGTTAGTACGATTAGCTTAGTCTTGTTTGAGAAAAGTAGCTCATTCAGAAATTTGAACAATAGCACTTTCTCAGACTTCATGATCTCAACACGATTTTGAAAATGTGTCTTGTTGAGTTTCAGAAAAAATGACATGCATGTTTGATTGCTTCTTTTTATAATGATATTTCATAAATTGTTTGCTTGATTCTGAAGTGACTTCACATCAAGCAAGCATTGCTGAAGAGTCTCAAGAAACTTCGCTTATGTGATTTTATGATCTTTCTTCTCAACAGTCTTCTCGATCTGTTGAAAATAGTGCATCATCGTGATCTTTACATATTTCATGATGTAATCAAGCTTGTCATCATCTTTGATGTAGTTCATCTTGATGAAGTTCAACTTTAGTTTTCTGAGAAACAACTTCAGATTCTTGTCAATGATGAATTCAAACTTCTTCTCTTTTGAGAACTTATTCAAAGAGATGATTTTAGAAGTAATTGCTCTCTTTTTAGAAGAACTGTCATCAACGAAAAAATTCTCTATGACTTTAGCAATGATTGTTTTGCGAAACTTTGATTCAAAATGATCAGATGCATGACTTCGTTGTGTTAAAAAGTAATCAAAGTTCAATGTGCAAGACACTCAATTCAGATCTTTTAGCAGAATGATGTTTTCAATGAACAACATCTTGCGTCAAGCGCACATCTTCAAATAATTCTGTTGTCTTTGCAAAATCTTCACGTCATCAATAATGCTCTGAATTTCATTGAAAGTGATGAATAAAAGTTCATGCTTGACAACTTTCATTCTTGTCTGAAGCAGCATATGCTATCTCTCTTTTCTTTCTACATTAATGCAAGCATTTCTGATGTTTTCATTTAATGTTGCATGATAACGAGTCTTTAATAGATTCTTCAAATCAACGCTTGTGAAATCAGAAGATGATTGAGTCAATGAAATTATGATATCAACGATGATCACTTGACGCTGCACAAGATTCTTCATCAAGTTCAATTGAGACTTTTCTTTATTGTTGCAAGAAATTTGATTAAGCAAAGTGAGTGCAAGTTCTATGAAGACAATGAGAATAAATGAAGTAATGCTCTTAAAAGACATGCAAATATTGCTTTTGAGAAGTGAAATTGCAACATCAAGAAAGATTGTATCTTGATCATGATGCTTGAAAAATACATCTGCAACGTCAATGATGATGATTGTTTGAATCAGAGATGCAAAAGCTTCAAGAATGAGAAGAAATTGAAATTTGTTACAAAGATTAAGTATCATATTTGAAGAATTGTTGTTTAAGTCAACGAGATTTTTTTTTGATTGTATGAATTATCATCTCTGCAATAAAGTAAAGTGTTAAAATTGTGATTAGCTTGAGAAATGCACAGTCACACTAGAAAATATGCGCATAAATAATACGATCAAATTTGATAGTAGCTTAGTAATATCTATTTGTATAGAAAGTTAACACTAGACTACGAAATACAAAAGCAAACTCTTCTCTATATATTCAGAAGACTAAGCTCAAGCATTATTGATAAAATCAGTGAAATTACATGCAATCTTTATGAGATTTCTTGAAGATCATATGTGACTTGAATTCTTATCATTGATAAAACATCAAGATTTGTATGTGACTTGAACTCTTGTAGACTCAGAGTCTCTGAGAATCGATGATAGAGATTCTCGTAGATTCAATGTCTCTAAAAATCGATAGTAGAATTTCTCGTAGACTCAATGTCTCAATTCTCATGCTTGTCTGAAAACTTAATAATAGCGTTGAAAAAATAGTTCTTGTGTCTGTTCTTTATTCTTTGAAGAACTCTGACTTTCATAGATCTGAGTTCTGACACAAAGCTGAAGAAAATGAACTCTTTGTTCAAATGTTTAATCAAATACTTCTTTATCTTCTGAAGCTTATGATCAAACATCTGATATAGTTTGCTTTGCAAAAATGTTTTCTCATTGATCAACTTAATCTTGTGATCATAAATATGATGAGATGATAGTTGATCAATCATTGCTCAATCGAAGATGTTTAAATAGTTATGATATTCAGAGAAAAGCTTAATCTTGACTTGCTTGAAAGTCTTGACATGTGAAAGCTCATGTAGATTCACTTCTTTGAGCTTATTCTCAGCTGTAGTTATGAGTTAATTGATTTTCAAGATAATAACAGCAAAGATCTTGACATCTGATCATTTGACTAACATTTTATATGTCGCTGTCTTTATCATGAATATGTTGATTGAACTAAAGTTGATTTCAGACTGAACGTTGATTTAAAGTTGATGTTAAATGAAACTGCGTTACATGATTTTGACTGTTCAATTAGTTCAACTGACTTCTTATTGAACTGACTGAAAGAAGATGATTTTTGACTGAGTTAAGATGTAATGAAAGTGAAAGATCTTTTTAATATATAAGTAAAAGTTAAGCTCTTTTATTTCGTGATTGATTTATTGCTTAAGAATAGAACAATTGATTTCTGACTAGTAGAGTTGAAATTCAAAAATCAAAGAAAATCGATTTGCATATTAATTACTAGATTGATTTTATTCATTCATGTTTTTTCAAGAATCATTTAATGTTGATTTTATTGAGTGATCAACATAAAAGCAGTGTCAATCATATAATCTTGAACAGTCAGATTCAAATAAATGACATGAGTAATGAGTTTCTTAGCATAATGATTGTCAAATTCTTGAATTGACTTCGCTTTGATCAAAGTTAAAGACTCAATTTGCAACTAATCATAAACAATCTACACAATCACTTCATTAATGAACAAATAATCCGCAGCTTTGATGTCAATCAATGACTTCAATGAGTAACTAATTTCATTGCTAGAAAGTACACATTCAATAGTCAAAGATTCAGAAGCAAAAAAGTCATTTAACATGTTTATTATTGAAGAAATTAACACATTTTTCATCACGTCTTTGATGAAAGTCTCTAGTTTTTTGTCTTGCTATTCTTGAAAGATATTTTCTCATTCTCTTTATTCTTTGAAATGATGATTTCATGTAAATGAGAAGTGAATGCACAAAATGTTAAAATATTAATCTTGTTCTGAGAGCAGTTCTTGAATAAGTGATCTGAGATTTTGCAAATATAGCAGACGATAGATGATCTGACTGACTCAGAGATAAAAAAGATAGTCAACTTGATATATTCAATTATCAAAGTCATCACTGCTGATAATGAAGTAGCAATGCATTTATCAAATACAACAATGACTTTGATGATGACAATGCAAGCTGACTGCGTAGCTAATAGTTAACTCGCTGTTTATTATTCACATCTTGAAGAAAGATTTGTAAAGTTCTCTAAACAGATTAATAAAGCATTCTGCAAGCGATTATTGATTTTATTCTGAAGATTATTCATCAGAATGCAATCATCATAATCAAGATAATTAAATAGCTTCATAAAGTTGAAATAAAAGATATTGAAAGACTTGTCTGTTTATTTCAAAGCGTTGTACTTGCAACAACACTTTCAATTTCTATTTAGTTCATTGTATATTTCTTTCAGATGCTCAAATAACTCATTAATTGAAATGTATGAATGCAAAGCATTATATCAATGTTGAGTGAAGATGTGCTCAGCAGCATCATCTTCTAGTCTAAATATCACATAAATAATACAGATATTTTCATTATTGAAGTAATTAACATTAATCTGAAGCTTGTTGTTTATCTTGATTCTTTAGCTGTTTCATGTTAATTCATCTTCATCAATGAATATAAATGAGTTCAAAAACTTAAAGAACTTGTGATGATCATTGTTGAATAAAGTAAATGACTTTTGTCAAGTATAGTTTTTGATAGAAGCTTAAGACTTTATAAACTGTTGAGATTAAGACTAATTTGCTGAACGCTGTTTTTTTAAACTCAATACTTTCTTTTATAGTTCAATAATAGTCTCTTCTTGAGTGTTTATTGTTATTTGATTTGTCTTTAGCTCATTAAGTCTCTTGATGTGATTGACTTGTAAATCAGTTCATTACTCATTGAGTTTCAAAGTCATGTCTCATTGATTTCTTAGTTTTATCTGTTATGATTCTAGTTTTCGTCTATTCTTCAACTAATCTTCATCTGATTTCATTTTAATTGAGTCTAGCGAAAATCTGATCTAAAGATGATATCATTAAGTCTCTGCATCATATGTGTAAAATGTTAACTCAATCAAGTCTAGCACAGAGCTGAGAAACATACATATAAGAATTGAGTTCTTTTCTGTAGATACTTTTCTTTCTTAGCATTTATTTATTAGTTAAATGACATCTTTATGACTCGCTCTAGATCAATTTCTAACAGTAAATAAATGTTAATCAACTACTCTGCTATCAACATGTAGATGATACGAAATAATCTACTTCGTTTATTCAGAAAATTCGCAAGAAATTCTTTGAATTACTTTCATTAAAACATATCTGCAAATTTATTCAAATTTATTAAATCAATCACTCAATCTTATCACAATTAAATCTATTTATCTATTTTTAATCTTTCACAATGATACACAACTTTGAATCAGTTGAGTCATGAACAGCTCATCTGCTTAGAAGCATTGTTAATAAATGAGTTTTTCTTATTTCTTTTGATGCTTCAGTTGATGTCAAGAACGCTGATATCTTGTGAAACATCAAGACAGAAGAACAGCTTCATCAATGAGCTTATGATCAGTCAAATGAGATCATCAAGATGTTGAATGAGCTTAAATCTTAATGAGACATGACTTTGAAACTCAATGAGCAGTGAATCGTTGTTCAAGTTGAACATGAAAAGAGATTGAATCAACTAGAGATCAAACAGATGATCATAAACACTCTAAAAGAAACAAACAAATGCTATTAAGAAAAGATGTTGAATCTCAAGAATAAACTTAAAGAAGTATTGCATTTAGCAAATCAATCTTGAACTTATCAGTCTACTGAATCTCAAGTTTCTACGAAATCTTTACTTCGTCAATTTATTGAGAATCATACTCAATGTAAATCATTCACTTTATTTAATAATAATCATCATAAGTCTTTCAAGTTTTTGAACTCATCTGTATTCATTGATGAAGATGAATCAACATGAAATAGTTGAAGAATCAAGATAAATGATAAACTTCAGACAAATGTTAATCACTTCATTAATGAGATTATCTGCATTGTTTATGTGATATTTAGACTAGAAGATGACGTTGCTGAGCATATCTTCGCTTAACATTATCATGATGCTTTGCATTCTTACATCTCAATTTACAAGCTACTCAAGCATTTAGAAGAAATCTATGAGAATCAGAATAAGAATTGAAAGTATTGTTGCAAGTACAACACTCTGAGACAAGCAGACAAGCTCTTCAATGTTTTCTACTTCAACTTTATGAAGCTATTCAGCTATATAGATTACAATGATTGCACTCTGATAAATGATCTTCAGAATAAGATCAACAATTGCTTGCAGAATGCTTTGTCAGTATGCTTTGAAGACTTTGCTTCACTTCATCATCTCAAGATCTTTCTTCAAGATGTGAATAATAAACAGCGAGTTAACTATCAGTTATGCAGTCAGCTTCACACTGTCATCGTCAAAGTCACTGTTGTATCTGATAAACATGCTGCTACTTCATTGTCAGTGACAACTTTGATAATTGATTATGTTAAGTTTATCATCTTTTCTATCTCTGAGTTTAATTGAGCAAAATTATTTATCATCTGCTACATCTGCAAGATCTTGAAACATTTGTTCAAGAATTGCTTTCAGAACAAAGTTAATACTTTTGCATCTTGTGCATTCACTTCTTGTTTACATGAAATCATCATTTCAAAGAATAAAGAGAATGAGAAAATGTCTTTCAAGAATAACAAGGCAAAAAACTAGAGACTTTCATCAAAGATGCAATGAAAGATGTGTTAATTTCTTCAATGATGAGCATGTTAAATGATTCTTTTGCTTCTGAATCTTTGACTACTGAATGTGTACTTTCTAGCAATGAAATTAGTTACTCATTGAAGTCATTAATAAACATCAAAGCTGCTAACTATTCGTTTATTAATGAAGTGATTGCGCAGATTGTTTGTAATCAGTTGCAAATCAAGTTTTTGACTTTGATCAAAGCAAAGTCAATTTGAGAATTCAACAATCACTATGTTAAAAAACTTATTACTCATGTCATTTATTCAAATCTGACTGTTCAAGATCATATGATTAACACAGTTTCTATGTTGATCACTTGATTAAATCAACATTAAATGATTATTGAAAAAACATGAATGAACAAAATCAATCTAGTAATTGATATGTGAATCGATTTTCTTCAATTTTCAAACTTCACTCTCAATTTGAAATCAATTGTTCTACTCACAAGCAACAAGATAACTACAAAGCAGAAGAGTTTGACTTTTACTCATATATTGAAGAGATCTTTCACTATCTTTCAATTCAGTCTGAAATCACTCTCTTTCAGTCAGTTCAATGAAAAGTCAGTTAAACTAATTGAACAGTTAAAATCGTGTGACACGACTTTAACTAACGTCAAAATCTCTAAATCAACGTCAGATTCAATGAACATAGCAATGATAGAAACAGCGACATATAGAATGTTAGTCAAATGATCAGATGTTAACATCTTTGCTGTTATCATCTTGAAAATCGATTGACTTATAACTACAGTTAAAAACAAGTCTGAAGAAGTAAATCTGCATGAGCTTTTTCACGCTGAAGTTCTTAAGCAAGTCAAGATCAAGCTTCTTTCTGAATATCACGACTATTTAAACATCTTCGATTGAGCAATGATTGATCAGCTATCATTGCATTGTTTCTATGATTACAAAATTGAGTTGATCAATGAGAAAACACTTTCGCGAAGCAAACTATATTAGATGTTCAATAACAAGCTTCAGAAGATAAAGAAGTATCTGATCAAACATTTGAACAAAGAATTCATTTTCTTCAGCTTTGCATCATACATCTTGCTCATCTTGTTTACTGAAAAGAAAGACGAAAGTCTGCGTTTCTGTATCAACTACAGAAAGCTCAATGCTTTAATTAAATGAGATTGCTACTCTTTGCTCTTAATAGATGAGACTTTCGCTCATATACAAGAAAGCAAATATCTGACTCAATTGAACATCATTGTCACATTCAATAAACTGCAAATGCATTCAGATAGCGAAGATTTGACTATCTTTATCATCTTTTTCAATTCATACAAATATCATGTAATGCTCTTTGAATTAATCAATGAATTAACATTCTATCAACATTATATGAATGACGTGCTGTTCAAATATCTTCATCAGTTTTATCAGATTTATCTAAATGACATTATCATTTACAGCAATATCTTGAAGAAACACAAGTGACATGTATGATTGATCTTGAATAAACTATGAGAAGCTGATCTACAGATAGACATCAATAAATGTGAGTTTCATGTTCAGAAAATCTTCTTTTTAGAACTTTTGATGTCAATCGAAGAACTTAAGATGAATTCACGAAAGATACAAGCAGTAATTGATTGATTTACACTCAATAATCTCATTCAGATGCAGTTTTTCATTAACTTCTGTAATTTCTATCAATGCTTCATCAAGAACTTTTTGAAGATTGTTTGTTCAATGATTCAACTTATTCAAAAGAAAATCATATTTGAATGAAACAAAGTCTGTCAAACTGCATTCAATCACATGAAGAGATGTATGATTAAGACTTTTATACTTTGTCACTTTGATTAAACTTGCGATTTCATTCTTGAAATTGACTCATTCAACTATGTCAATGATGAAGTTCTGTCTTAATATGATGATGAAGATGTTCTACATTCAATTGTCTTTTATAGCAAGAACATGTTTTTTGCTGAATGCAACTACGAGATACACAATAAGAAACTGCTGATCATAATTTGAGCTTTTAAACATTGATGATTCAAACTAAAGCTGATCAACATTTCTATCAAGATGTTCATTGATCATTAAGCGCTCATCTCATTGATGAAAGACAAGAAGTTGAGTCAATGATAAATGCGTTGAGTTCAGAAGCTAGCTGACTTCAACTTCAAGATAATGTATTGATTTGACAAACAGAATATTAAGATCAATGCATTAACTTGTTGAGCTAACTTTATGTTTAAAGATCTCAATGATGAACGCATTTAATATTAAAAAACTACTATTCTGACATTGAATTGAATGAAGATCGCTGATTTAAAGAAGAATAATGATCAATCAATTTATAAACAAGTTCTTAATGTGAATGAAATTGATGAGAATTGTACGTTACTTCGCGAAGCAATAGCAAGAGACGAAGCATAATATGAAGATATAAAATTGAAGAATTGTTGAACTCAGAATGAAATCTTGTTTCATGATAGTCAGTTATGAGTCTCATTCAATGAACTTCTACAAATGAATCTGATTCATGAAGTACATGATCAGTCGTTGATTGATTATTCAGAAATTCTTAGAACAATGAAGATCATAAAGTGAAATTACTATTAATCTTCTATGCGAAAAACGATAGATCGATATATTCAAAACTGCTATGTATGTTAATGTTCAAAAACATCAAGAAATAAATCAAATGACTTGCTTCAATCTTTATTTATATTTGAACAGCAATAACAAAACATAATCATGAACTTCATTATCAATCTATTTGATTCGCACAACTACAACGTTATTCTGACTGTCATCTGTAGATTGTTGAAAGAAAGACATTATATTTCTTGCATCATTGATGATGAAAATATCACAGTTGAAAAGACAGCTGAAATGTTGCTTCAATAAATATATGATTAAACTCATGATTTATCAAGCTTCATTGTATTCAATCAAGATTCTCAGTTCATCTTCATTCTTTGAAAGTTTCTTTGCAAATGACTGAGCATTTTTCTTTGATTGTTCATCATTTATCATTCTCAAATCAATGATCAAAGCGAACAAGTCAATCAAAACATCAAGCAATATCTTTAATTCTTCTGTTTGTATATACAGAATGATTGATTTAAGTGACTACTTATGATTAAGTTTGTCAACAATAACATTTTGTCATCAGTCATTTTCTTGATCTTTTTCTTCATGAACATGAACTTTCATTCTCATATGAGCTTCAACTCTGACATCATCAAGTATGAAAGCATTCGCGAATGCTTGCAAATTAATTGAGTCAAGAATATATTTGAATAAATAAACAAGACATTGATCTTTGCTCATGAAGCTCTGATTAAAACATGAAAACAAATGATGAATTAACCTAATAAGCATAGAAAGAAAATCAATTACAAGATCAAATCAAAGATGTTTCTGAATGAATGAAACATCATTACAGCGAGATCTTTCAAAAAATTGAATGACAAGATACTTGACTCATTTCAGATCATTAAGTCTATTGACTCATTTTATAAGTTGAAACTATCAAAGACTATGCATATACATGATGTATTTCATTCAAAGCTTCTTTGTTTTGTTGTTGATGATTCTTTGTTTGATCAAAAGAATGAATCTTCAAAATTAATAGTGATAAACAATGAAGATGAATGAGAAATCAATAATATACTGAACTTTCAATGCTATAAAAGATGATTTCAATATTGAGTTAAATGAAAAAGTTATGACAATGATCTCAACTGATATAACGCTGACAACAATGAATTTATGAATGCTTAAGAAATGATTGATGACTTTCATATCAAATATTTAAGAAAAGTGCATTAAGAAACAACATTCATGTGAACATGAATAGTCAAGAAAGAGAAGTAATATTATGATTCTAGTCTTCATTTATTCTTTAACTAATCTTCATCTGATTTTATTCTAATCAAGTCTAGCAAGAATCTGATTTAAAAATGATATCATTGAGTCTTTACATCATATATGTAAGACATCAACTCAATTGAGTCTAGCATAAAGCTGAGAAATACACATATAAGAATTGAGTTCTTTTCTGTAAATACTTTTCTTTCTTAGCATTTATCTATTAGTTAAATGACATTTTTATGACTTACTTTAGATTGATTTTTAACACTATCAGCATCTTGATGATCTTGTTCAACTGATCAATAGTTTATTGACGAAGTTGTTGATTTATGTTGATGTCTCATGAGATAGCAACATTCTGAAATTTCTTGTGAATTTTCTGAATAAAAGTAGATTATTTCATATTATTTACATGTCAATAACAAAGTAGTTGATTAGCATTTATTTACTGTTAGAAATCAGTCTAGAATGAATCATAGAAATGTCATTTAACTAATAAATAAATGCTAAGAAAGAAAAGTATTTACAGAAAAAAACTCAATTCTTATATGTATATTTCTCAGCTTTATGCTAAACTCAATTGAGTTAATGTCTTACACATATGATACAAAGTTTCAATGATATCACTTTTAAATCAGATTTTCGCTAGATTCAATTAAAATGAAATCAGATGAAGATTAAATGAAGAATAGATGAAGACTAGAATTGTAACAATGTTTTTTTCTTCTGATGCTGTTTAATTTTGTGATACTAGAAGTGATTTTCTTTCAGCATTTTGAAGTTTGTAACAAGCAATGCTCACTGATTTTGATTCTAATTCTGTGCTTCTAATCATTATGTGAGTAGAAAATTGCTGATTAAGATTTAACTGAAATTTCTGATTTCAGTTTTAAAACAATATGTTCATGTTCTTCTGTTTTTCTGTTCTGATGATGAGTTCAGTAAAGAGTTAATCTAGAGCAATATATTCATGTTTTTCTATTCTGTTCTAAAAATTTCTTGATTTCTAATAAGTCTTCTGAACTTAATTTTCAAATTTTAATTCAAGTTTGAATGATGTAACTTGTTTTTATATTATTTACATATTAATAGTAAGATTGATGAGTTTTGAACTAATGTTATGAATTTGCATAAAGCAAATCATATGAGTGTATTCTAACTAGAAGTTCAAAGCTGAAGAAGAAAGAAGATGCAACACGTCATGAGTTTTACTCATGAAAACACGCTAAATCGCTAGCGTGTCAACATCAGCTTTATACTAGTTTATGATAGTCTGACATGATTTATGTTAGATTAACTTGAAGTGCATGATCACAACAGCTTTTTACTAAGATAGTTGAAACTTATGTAGTAAGCAAGATGATTAACTCAAAGAGACTTAGTAATTGTTGCTTATCTTGAAAGATGTAGCACATTTAGCTTCTTCAAGGCTAGGTTTCATCTACTTCATCTGAGGTTCTGAGGCAAAGTTCAATCAAGATTGACAGGTAGCTGAGTCAGCAAAAACCTGCTATATATACATCTTAATTGACGATCTTGTTAAGGTGGCATGGTGTAATGGTAGCACGTAACGTTGTGGTTGCAAATTTCACGCCGAATGAGTGTTCGATTCACTTGAGTCCGTTCCGATCCCGGTTCGATTCCGGGTGCCGCCAGTTTTTTCCCAATTATTTTAATTCCTATCAGGAATGGTAAGATGCGAAAATTTTGAGTTGATTAATTTTGAACAATTACAAATTAATTCTGGACGATAGGTAGACAGTTGCCAAACTGTACAACTAGTAAATACATTTTCATCTCAGCGTCCTAGAGCTGGCTTTTGAGGAGAAGTGGCGGCCAAGGGATAAACCACACCATCATGAGAGCCATCCTTCGAGCCCTTACCTTCAATCATGTTCAACGTATCGCTCTGTTATCGATTTTCCTATAAGAGACTTGTGACGAATCATTCTGTATTGCAGATTCCACAGCGGCATGCCAACAGAGCACTAAGGGAGATATGCAAGCCGTTGCCGAGATCTGGCATTCCACAGTGTCGTCGCGCTCTCATTCCACATCTTCCCATATTTT
>JAABUS010002184.1_pt1 | contig 38203 bp, 9 predicted proteins | sample 5560161 | NCBI WGS metagenome assembly JAABUS01 (sample SAMN10711885, study PRJNA513376) | rock metagenome | isolation source: Antarctica rocks | place: Antarctica: Victoria Land, Trio Nunatak nord | collected 2016-01-04
TTTTTATATAATTTTTATCGATTTTATCCTAGCCTTACCCCTTTCGTAGGAAGGATTCGATAATATTATAATTATTATATATAAATTTTCCCGAAAGGTAACCGCGATTCTAGGAAAATTAATATAAAAAGTAGAATAATAAATATATATACTTTTACGTCGTTTATACTTAATGAACTAAGATATTCCGAAGATTATTCTTTCCGACCGCGACTAAAAGTTTATAAATACTCTAAAGAAAACTTTATTTAATAAGTTTAGGGTAAATTTAATATTTTCTACCGCCTATTATTTATAAATAGATAAATTAAACGAGTATATAAATTAAACTATTAAAATTATATTATAATTCTAGATCGCTACTTTATAAAACCCTAAAGCCTAGGAAGAGGTACTACTTTTTATAATTATATAATATAATAATATATTCTCCTAACTTATTAACTATACCCTAAATAAAATAGCTTTCGATTTTACTATTAATAACGCGTTAGACCTAGGAAGTTAAGAGAATAATATTTTATTAAGAAAACTAGTATATATTTAAACTTCGGATATAATTACTTATATTTAAATATACGATAAGGAGTATTATAATTATATTTATTATCTTTATTACTTTTATTAAAGGGACTAGGCTTTACTACGTTTATATAAAGATTATAATATTCCGGTAAATAAATTTACTAGTCGTAAATACGGTTAATAAATAACTAGGTTATTTAAGGTTTTTAATTATATCGGTAGGTTTATATACCGCCTTAATATCCCGGAAAATTAGAAGATCTATAACGTATTTTTAATAATATAACTAGAGTAGTATTTATTATTAGATAAAGACTCTTTTAAACGTCTACGGCCTACTAACTCTAAAGTAATAAAAACCGAGCGAGACGACTTAAAATTAGAATAGGAACTAGAGTATATCTTTAATAAACGCGTTATTAAAAAGGGGAAGAGTTACGTTACCGAATATCTTTTATCCTAGAAAGACTAGGGATCTATATAAAACCGTTAAATAAATACTAAAAACGTTTTCGCGGGCGAACTTATTAAGGAATACGAATAATAAATTAAATACTAAACCAAATTCTTCTTTTAGGGTCGATAACTCTAGAAATATAATTATATTTCTCTTTTACGTTATCGCCCTTTACCTACCCTTATTAGGAAATAATTATTATATTAAATTTATTTATCGAGCTCTATTTAAAATACGGGTAATACGATAATATTAAAGAGGTACTATACCGAGAACCGGTAAAACTACTCTTTAATAGTTTTAAATTATTCGTTTAGTCGTACGTAGAGTTATATAGCCCGAATATCTTAGTATAATATTATTTATATACTTCTTTATATAAACTTAGGTATATACCCCTCGTTATCGTTATTTCTTAATTAAATAGTATATTTATATAGGAAAGAGCTTCGGATAATATAAGAATTATATAATTATTTAACCGAATCGAGACTAGCTCCGCGCTAAAATAATTTTAATTCTAAAAGTACCGTTAAGCGATTTTTATCTAGATCTAGCCTAGATCTAACCTAGATTTATACTAAGATTTTACTTTATTAATATATATTTAAGGCCCTAGTCCTTTAATATTAATACTCTTATAATACTATATATATATATCTTTATTTTATTAATATTATAGCTCCTATCGTTAATTATTTATTTATCTTTATACCGCCCTATCGCTTTACTTTATTATCGCGATTTTAATACTAAATTTTACGGTTTTATATTAAACTTTAAAACTCTACGGGCCTACCCGTAATCGGTCGATAATTTAAAATATATATTATTTATTTATTTACTTCTATATATAGACGCTATTTACGTTATTACTTATATAAACGTATTAACGAGGGCGTTAACTTCTTTTTTTTAAATTAAGCGATCTATTATAAAGTAGACTTTAGTAGGAGTATTATTATAAATATCTATTAAAACGACGGGCTAAGCCCTACCGCTAGCTCTATCGGGATTAAAGTAACTCTAGGATTCTAATATATTAAGGCCAAATCCTCAATAGAATAATTAATATCTTTTATATTATATACTATTATATTGACCCCTTATTAATTAATCTCGAAGTAAAGAAAACGGGAAATAATAAATAGATACGAATATACTTTTAATATTAATTTTTATAATAGCTTCTTTTTTTCGAGCTCCTTCGGGCGCGATAATAGGTTTTTATTTATAATATATTAAATATTTAAAAGAAGGAAGAAGGAAGAACGGAGGAGGAAAGAAATAAATTTTAAATTTTAATAAAAATAAATTTATCTCTTAAATCAAATTTATATTAAAGGATAAGGGATATAGTTAATTAAAGTTTTTATTTATAATAAATTTACTTTTTATTAAATTTATACCCCGGTCTTAAAAATATTAAATATTATTCTATAAGTTTTTATCTTCTAAGATATTTATATAATACGCGTCCTCCTCCGTTATATAGAAGAGATAATCGAGTATCTAGTCCGCTATAAAGTAGCGAGTTATTTAATATATATAAAGTAGCGCGAATTATAAATAAACTATACTAAATTCTTCGTCTAGTAGATACGCGGAGATTATTAAAAACCGGATTTTATATATAAAATTCCGTAATATAAACTAGCTTAGTATATAGTCGATTTTAAAAATTTAAAAAAACCGAAAAGAGGAAAGATTATAAACGGTATTAGTTTTTTATTTAAGAAGAGTATCGTTCGAGCCGGTTACTACTACTATTTAACTTTATAAATTAAGAGGTAGTATATTATTAAAGTTATCTTTAATTTTAATTATTTAACTAGAGTCCCCCTAGTATATAATAATACTAATATATATTTATTCGCCGAAACCTAGATAGTTTTAAACCTCGATTTACTCTTTAAAATTAAATATTAAATATTTATCTTATTAGGTTCTTTCTACTCTAAGCGCGTCTTTATAATTCCGTTAGTATTTAATTATATCCTTTAAATAGCGATATTTATTAATAAACTCTTTAGCTCGTAGTAGTATATCGTTAATATTTATATAATAAATTAATATAGGTATTCTTCTAATATCTTAGATAATCTAGTTAACTTTAAATAATTTTTTATTATATTTAAATAATACGCGCCGGGGCCGTAGCGCGATAATAGTAATAAATAAATAAATTTAATAATAATTATAGAGTAAAGAGGGTATAATAATTCGCGTAGTTTAAATAACTAGTTATAGTAAAGTATAATAAATTTTATAGTAAATAAATTAGATCTAGCCTAATATATTATAAATATCGGGCGATATTTAAATAAGATTATTAAAAAAATAAGACGATAGGTAAAGAGGTCTTTAAGTTATTATATATAAATATATTTAAAGAAATCGTTTTTAGAAGGACGGTTAATATTTAATATTTAAACTTATATATTAACCACCTATACTACTATAATTTTACGTAATATAATTATTAAACCGTACTAGAAATAACTTAGAGCACGGTTTATAATATAATTAATATTATAATTAACGGACTTCTAGGTTTTATATAACGGGTTTAAATAAAAATAAATATTAAAAAGTAGTAAAGAAGAGTATTTATATTTATAATATATTAATATTAAACTAACCTTCTAACGCCCTAGATCTAGCCTAGATTTAATTTAAATTTTCTTTAGATTTTATTTAGGTTTAAGCTAGATTTAGGTTAAATCCTTTACGTATTATTAAATAAAGATAATTTCTTATAGATTAAAAATAAACTACGTAAAACTTTCGACGTTATTTTCGCGCTCTCGATAATTAAAACTATATTCGATAATAATAGATTATCCTCCGTCCGCGGCCTTAATTATAATAAAGTACCGGAGATAGTAATAATTAAAGTAGAAAATTTAATTAATTTTTCGGCTTCTAACGAAGATATTAAAGAGACGAAATATTCGGAGGAGGATACGACTTTACTCGATAATAATTATAACGATTTATCTAATTTTAAAGAACTATTAGAGAATATTTAACCGGTATTAAATTTAATTAATTTATTTTTATTAAACTTTATAAAGGACTCGGCTTATATTCGTTATTTTATTAACGATAATAATAATAAGAAGTTAAATAAGACTATTAAGATAATTAAGACGGTAGTAGTATTAATTATTAAAAATATCTATATACCCTCCCTAGAATTTAATAACTCTTCGTAGTAGTATTCGTTATCGCCTAGTAAACTAGTCTCGGCGTCGATATCTTTCTCGTTTAATAATTAAAATAAAGTTATTATTATTAATATATAAAAAGAGGCTACGTTTAACGCCGAGGTAGATAATATAAATTTATTACCTTAAAAATAGAATATAGATAAAATACTAGAGGTAATAAAGGTATTAAATTATTTACTACCTTTAATAAATATTATTAAAGAAGCGGGAATAATCCTTAAGGCTTTAAAGAAAATTACCGATATACTAGTCCTACTAAACTACGTTACTTTAGAGAGAAGTACGGAGTTCTTCGACTTTAAAGAGTATTATTAGGTTATAAAAATTAACCGGCGAGAAATTAAAATAAAGAATTTATAATTCCCTAACTTTTTTAGATATAAAGTACGCTTTACCTTTAATAATAATAAATATAATATTTATTATACCGTCCGTATCTTAGGTCTCCCCTTCGATATTATTATAATAAAATTCTTAGAGAAAGTTCGAGGTAGTATAATATTTAATATAAAATTATTAAATATTAAAAGTATTATTAGTAATATAACTAGGCTCGTTATATTTCTTTATAAATACGTAGTTATAATTTATAAAGAGTATATTTAATAGTATCCGATTTCCTTTAATAATCTCGTAACCCGAATCGAAACCGTATTAACTCCGATTTAATTTATTCTAATTAATTAACGAAAGGCTATTAACGATAAAACTACGCGTTACTTTAAAATATATAATTTTCCTCGTATTATTACGCTAGTAATATTAAATAAAGAACTAGCGGTCTCTTAAATAATTAAATTTAACGCGGTCGAGAGTATAAATATAAATAATAATACCGTTTTAGGTTTATACTTTTCTTTTATTTATACTACTAAATAAACTTCTACGTTATTTAATTATACCGGTCGATATAAGGGTTATATCGTTATATTTATATTAAATTTATATATTTAGCCTTTAGAGACCCTTCTCGATAATAATAATAATTAACTCGCGATCGTTAATTATCGGTAAAATATTCCGTTTATTTTAAAATAATTAAGAGGGTAAACCCTCTCCTACGCTTCCGTAATTTAAAGCGGCGATATAATTTAAAGTTTAAATAAAGGCTACGCTAGCGATAACTCTTAAAATAACGAGGATAATAATAACTAAAAAGAGGGTATAAATAAGGGCGAGGATAATAATAAATAAAGTAAAAATAAAAATAACGGCGATAATAATAATACTCGCTCGATTAATAGGGAATCGCTATTTATATCGTTTATGATCGTAGTTTACGAGGGCCGGACGGCTTTAACTAGTAATAATCTTTAATTATCTACTCCGATATTTATAATATAAATATTAATTATAGATTTTTTCGGTATTAACCGTAAGGGGAAAGTAAAAGGGTTAAGAGTAAAAATATATATTATTAACTTATAAGGAGGTTTAATAAAAGTATCGTCGGCCTTAATATAAATAAAGTTAAAGTATAAAGAGTTTAAAGGGTTTAAGAATTTTATTAATAATAAAACCGCCGTTATTATCTACCCGCTTTAAGGTATAAATAATATCTTACTATTAATAACTACCCTATTCGAATACTAAAAATATTATATAATAATTATTTAATAAAGGAGCTCGAAAGTTAAATTTTATATTAATATTACTTTAAGTATTATTCGCCCCGTCGTTATTTTTCTTTTTATTATTTTTAGAATTAAAGATCTTTAGTACCTTTTACTTTTAACTAATAATATAATCTATATATTTATATCTTTAAATCGAGGGTAGTATATTCTTTAATAATTAAGAGGACGGTATTTCTTTCTTTTTTATAAAAGTTATAAATATATTAAATAATATTTTCGTAAATTAATATCTCTTTTCCGTTATTATTTTAAAGGTCTTCGTTAGTAACCTTTAATTTCTAAAGTCTTATATCGATCGTAAATTTAAAAAGAGGTTAAGAAATATATAATTAAATACCGCGTTAAATAATAATAAATATAATTAAAATATTAAAAGTGTAGGCTCTTAATAACGAGCTTAAGGATTAAATAAAATTTAAATTAAATTTAAAGAGTATTTAAAAAAAATCTAGGCTAGATTTAAGCCTAGATCTAAACTAGATATAATACTCGGTTTTTTATTATCGTTTTTAAATATAATAAAGTAGAGGATTAAAATCGTAAACGATAATAACGTATTATAGTAAATATTATTATATAGAAAATAAGTATTATTATATAGAAAAGTATATAGAGGGATAATAGGTTTCCTAGCTCCTACTCGAGCCTAAATATCTAATAATTTAGAAATATAGGAAGATTTAACTTAATTAACAGCGGTTTATTTTTATATTTATTTATTTTAACTACTTTTCCTCTTAATATATATAATACCCTCTTAAATAGTATTTTCTATATTAATAATAAACGTCGTAATATTATTAATATTCCTAGTATTATTACTTCTTTTAATATTATTACCTCCGTCGGCCCCTCCTATACTTTTTATATTCGTTATATTAATAGTTTTAAAAGCGTCCTCCCTAAAATTTATCTTCGATTTATACTTTACGTTTACGTACTCCTCGATTTCGGTATTAATATTTAATATATAATAGAATACTTCCTCTTTTTACTTTATCCGATACGTTTTTTTCGGTATTTATTTATATATCCCGATAGAGTAGAGGGGTTTATATAGAATAATTATAATCGTACGAGTTAGATTTAAACCTACGTTTATTTAATATATAAATCTAACTAAAATATTAGGCTTATCCTTCTCTAGTAATATATTATTATTATTAATTTTATATATAAATATATATTTAGCCGCGTCCCTCTTCTTATTAATTTTAAAGAATATTCGTATCTTAAATTTAATCTCCTCTCGGACGTATTATAATAAAAGAATATTAATATAAAAGAGTTAGTTAGAAAAGAGAAAGTTAAGTTTAATAAATTAAAAGAAACGAGTTTAGGCTTTTTTATATCGGAGATTTTAAAGAAAAGAAGGACTTACCTATTTTATTATTAGAATTATCTCGGTGAATAAAGATATAATTAATATATTTACCTCTTTATATTTCTCAAAAAGGGAGGCGATAACCTTAAATTTAAAGAATATTTTCTTAAGTATTATATAGTCTTTATTTAAGATATAATTTTCTAATATCCGATTATTATTTTTATTTATATACCGGTTCTCGATCTCTTTATTAGTCCACTTTTTATTATACGTAGTTAAAGAGACGGAGAGATAAAGTAAATAGTTATATAAATAAAAGAGCCGTACTACTATAAATACCTAGTTAATATTAATATTAATCGCGCGGTCGGGACGATTCTATATAAATATAATATTATATTAATTATCGTCCTAGTAAATTTATTATTCTACGAGTTTCTTTATTATTAAGGCCTTTTAATAAGCGACGAGGATTACGTAATATACTTTATAATTATAAAGAAAACTAGTTTTAAAGATATTTCGGTAGAGTTCTTTAAACTCGATAAGATCGTAATCTTTTTAATTATTCTTCTTATACCGCCGTATTAAGAATTTAGGAAGTAAGTTCCCGAATATATTTATTATATTATCGAATTCTTATAATCGATTATTTAAATCTTAGTATTTAGTAATAATATTAATAAGAATCTTTAGGCCGGCTAGTTTAAAGGGGTAATATTTATATTTAAAATCGTTCTAAAAAATATCGTATATAATATTAATTAAGGTTATAATATCTAGTAGATCGGAGTTAATAATTATTCTAAATATAATTATAAATTAGAAGCGATATTTAAGGCGAGTCTTTTTTATTATTTAAAGAGAATTCTATAAATCTTTATCTAGATTCTTTACTTTATTATATTTATCTATAATCGCGAACCCGTATTAGAAACGGTAGATAATTTCCTCTTTAATTACTTTTTTTCTATTTTTTATAAAGGAGTATTTATATACTTTATTAAAGACTTTATTAACGATTCCCTATAATTATTATATAATAAATATAAATATAAAAGTATTTATTTCGCTCGGGAGACTATATTACGCGGCGTTAATAAATTTAATATCTTTTAATAACTTTGCGTCGGAGTTATTCGGGTTATATACTATTTATAATTCTTTTATCGTTTATATATTTATTTAATAACTAAAGTCGGTATTATTATAATAAATAATTATAAACCGTACCTTTAAGGCCTCGAAGTCGATTATTAATAATATTTTAATACTTTAGGTATTAAGATTAACCGGCGAGGTAAAGAATAATATAGATTTATTAATTAATTTAATATAAAAAGGTTCTAAGTCTAGTTAATATAGATATTTATAAAATTATTAATTCGTAGGATATTTAGAGCCCGCGGGAGTATTTTCGCGGTGGTATTAAAACTTTATTAACTACTCCTTCTACTCTCGTTAAATCTTTATTTATTTTTAATATAATTAAAAATAGAATACCGCGGAACCTATAACTTTAAAGATTTATAAGTAAATAAAGTTAATCGCGAAGTTTAAAAGATATATTAAGAGGTTTTACTTTATTTAAATTTATTTCGTCTCCGATAATAGTATTAAATTATCCGAAGTCCCTTTTATAGAATAATATAATTATAAATATATAGAGCTACTACTAGTAATAGATTAATTTTAATATTATAAAGATCGCTATTTTATTATTACCGCGAGAATTATTAAAATAGGCGATTTTCGCGAATATAATAACGCGATCCTATATATTATCGTGAATATATTTATATAGATAGTTATTATTAATTTTTTTAAAGTTAAGAGAAAGGTAATTAATAAATATAATACTACTAAAAGAGATATCGATTAATTATTATATTATAATTAACTTTACTTTCTCTTCTCTAACCGCGTTATTATTTTTATTATTATTAATAATTAATTCCGAGGATTTTTTAATTATGAATTTATTCTTTTAATTTAATTACTCGGAGGACTCCTTTAAAGGCTTAAGAGATTCGCGAGATTTTTCGGGTAACGATTTCTTTAAAGTTTATTTCGGCGGTAATAATAATAAATAATTTTTATTATTAATAAAGCCTAAGAGTTTCGCTAGGCGTTTAAACTTTTTTATTATTAATAAAAGAATTAAATCCTCGTTAAAGGTACTAGGAGAACGGGTATATTTTAGAGTTATAAAGAAAAGAGGTTAATTTCGAAATAAAAAAAATAGGAAGTAATAAATAAATACGAATATATTTTCGGTATTAATTTCGGTAGTAACTCGTCTATTTCGGGCTCCCTCCGGCGCGATAATAAACTTTTATTTATAATATATTAAATATTTAAAAGAGGCTAGAACGGAGGAGGAAAAAAATAAATTTAAAATTTTAATAAAAATAAATCTATCTCTTAAATTAAATTAAATATTAAAGGATAAAAGATATAATTAATTAAAGTTATCGTTTATTATAATCTCGATTTTCATCGAGTTTATATCTTTATCTAGGAAATATTAAATAGTACTTTATAAATTATTATTTTCTAAAATACTAGTATAATACCCCTTTATAATATAATAAATAAAGTAATCGAAACTCGGGTTTATTATTAAATCGCGAGATATTAAATAATCTTAAAGTAATAAAAATCGTAAATAAACTATATTAAATTCTTTAAATAATAAATATAAGGAGATTTTAGAAAAACGGGTCTTATATACGAACTTCCTTAGTGTATACTAGCTTAATATATAATCGATCTCGAAATCTTTAAACGAGCGAAATAAAAGAGGATTAAAAATAATTCTCGATTTTTATTTAATACGAAGATTACTCGAACTAGTTATTATTACCGTTTAATTTTAGAAATTCGGAGGCGGTATATTACTAAGTTTATATTTAATTTTTAATAATTTATTAGAGTTTCCCTAGTAAATAATAATATTAATATATATTTTTTCGCCGAAATCTATATAGCCTTAAATTTAGATTTAGTCGTTAAATTTAATTATTAAATATTAACTCTACCGGACTCTTTTATCTTTAAGCGCGATTTTAAAGTTCGGTTAATTCTTAAATATATTATTTATAAAGTAATACTACTCTACGAGCTCTTTAGTTTATTAAAATACGATAATAATAATATAATAATAAATCGGCGAGTATACGCCTTTTATATATATAATAGTTTAGTTATTTTTAAATAACTTTCCGTTATAGTTAAATAATAGAAAGAGTTATTATAATACTATAATAATAATAAATAAATAAATTTAATAATAATTATATAACTAGAAGGATATAATAATATATATAATAATTACAATAACTAATTCTAATAAAGTATAATAAATTAAATAATAAACGTATCTAGATTTAGGTTTAAATCTAGTTAAGACCTACGAACTAAAAACTCGGGCGCTAGTTTTTATAGATATAATTCCCGAGATTTCGTCTCTTAATATAAGATTACGCGAATATTAAATTATTTAAGATTTACCTAGTATATTTAAGACTCTATTTTAAGAAATAATATTTATATATTATTTAATAAAAGAGAAGTAAAAGAGTACTAGAAGAGATCGATATTAAATAATATAATATTTATATAATAAGGTCTTTAATCTAGTCGAGTTTTAAGAGATTTATATACCTTCGTATTATTAAATCTACGAATATCGTTTTTAATAATTTAAATTCCGTGAAAATTATTTTAAAATAAATATTTCGAATATTAATATCTTATACCGTTTATAATTTTATATTAAAATCTTTAATTTATTTAATTACTATTTTTAATATCGGTTATATATATTTCCCTAACCCTTTCTACCCGTAGAACGAATATTATTTATATTAAAACTATTAAAATTATATATAAATCTATTATAGTAAAATCTTTCAGTATTATCTATTTAAGTTAAATAGTTTTATTATAATATATATCGAGTTTATAACCCGAATATTATCGCTAGCGTAACTATTTTAGTTAAATAAGAGTTAATACTATAAACCTACGGGATAAGGGACGTTAATATTTATAAAATATTAATTTTAATATTAATTTCTTATTTAAATAATTTAGGGTTAAGGTTTATTTAAATTTAATTTAAATTTAATCTAGATTTAATTTAAATCTAGCCTAGATTTAAATAAACTTTAATAATTTAACCTAAATACGTCCGAGTTTAAAATAATAACTTTATTTATAAATTTATAAAACCGCGTCTTAAATAGATATTCTTTTTTTAAACTTTCTACTTCTAATACCGGATAACGCGAAGTACGTAATAAAACGATTATAGTATAATTAATATAATTTCTTTTAAACGAAGAATTACTCGGGTTTATTACGATATTTAAATATATATAAAGAGCCTTAGTTTAAACGTAGGAAATTAATAAATATCTTTAACCTTATTAAAAATTAAACGGGCTTTATATTCGTTTAATACGAAATCTTTTAACTTTAAAAACTACCTATACCTAACGGTAATAAATTAAATACGGATTAATTAATAGAATTCTATATTATTTATTATAATATAAATAGACCGCCTCTTAAGTATCTAGGGATTAATAAAGATAATAATAAAAATATTATTATTTAGGAGTTTATACGAGTATATTAATAATTTATCTAGGCCCTCGTCTACTTCGATAAATATACTAGAACCGGCTATAATACCTTCCTCCGCGATTATACCGTTTATCTCCTCTAAAAGTCTTCTATTTATATTTAATTCTCTTTATATAAAATCTTTTATTAATTTTATAAAGCGAGACGCCGGCACTATTATAATAATATATATAAATTTAGATCGCGCGTAATATTAAAAACGTCGACGAAATACTTTATAATTAATAGTAGTAAAAGATATATATTACCCGTTCGGTAATAAAGTTAATTAAATTATTACTTATTTATTTTCCGAATATTATATAATTAAAACGAGTATTAACGTATACCTTAAATCTATAGAAATTAAAGTAAATTAAAAAGAGGAGGTAATTTTCCGTAACGTAGAATAATATCGGTAACTAGTAGAATATAATATTTAATACGGTATATATAATAATAGTTAAATAATCGATAATCTCCGCGTACCTAACGAGATTAGTTATTTTAATAATTTATATTTTAAATTATATTATTATAATATTATTAAAGTTATCCGTTTTCTCCTCGGTTATAAACTATTTGAAGATTATCTAGTATATATACCTATAAAGATTACGAATAATAGTAATAATAAGATAGTTAATAAAATATATATTAATACCTAATAATAGGAAATATAATTATAGATCTTTATTAGAGGTATTATTATCCCTCTTATATTATCGTCCGACGAGATAATAATAATTTAATATTATAACGACCTTTCCCTCTAGTTAGTATATATAACTATCGGGAACCTCGATTATACGATATATAAAATTTAAAAACGACCTAGTTTAGTTCTCCTAGGTTTAATCCCTCGTATTAAAAATAAAAAAGAATTCGATAATTATATATAATTAAATATCTACTATCTCGCGCTAGGGCGTATACTCTAATATATATATAACTATTATTATCTATTTAAATAATATATTAAAGTAATTAAAATAATTAAAGACTTAGTAATATAAGGGATTAATATTATATACGCGGATAATTAACCCCGAAAATATTATCTAATAATTATATTACTTATAGCCGACTATTTAAAATAAATTTTAATAATAGAGGTAAAATAAAATCGCTAGTATTTAATATATTTAGTCCCGTTTAATAAACGAGGGGAGTTAATTAAAATATAGGAGCCATAGACCTACGAATATATATATCGAAGGATAAAGATATAGAGGAGAGATCCCGGCCTCGTTAAAGATTTAATAATTATTTACGACGTTAAAAACTTCGCCTAGCGTTATTATCTAGTTAATATTTATACTATTTTTATTATCGATATATTATACTAGTTTCTAAAAGGAATTATTATAAGATTAATTAATTAGATTCGGGATTTAATTAAAGACTACGTAGTTTTTATAATTATTGAATAAATAATAAAAGAGGTAGCTAGGCCGAAGAAATCTTTAAAGTAATTAATAATAAAAATTAAATTAAATTATCGTTTTCGTTAGATACTAGGTTTCGTAGGGTTAAAATTATTTAAGAACTTTAATAAAATAAAATAATAAAATAATAATAAATAAAAAGCGATATTATAATAATTAATAACCGTCGTTACTCTTTTATTTATTAAACGCGTACCGGTTACCCTATATTACGCGCGGGCTATATTTAATTTTATTATATTTACTTAATATATATCTTATAACGACGATACTTTATAATATATATAATACGCGCTCTATTATATTTATAAATTAAAGGTAGTTTTCCGTAAATACCGGCCGAGTAATATTTCGGACCTAGATTTAAAAGATTTTATTAATCGATATTTTAATATATTAAAACTATACGCGATAATATATTATATTAAATATATTCGAAGATATAGGAGTACCTAGAACTTCGATATTTCTTATAAAAAAACGGTTTATAAATTTCTCCTTAAAGAACCCTTTTCACGGATAAATAAAACTAATAAATTCGAGACGTAATTACTACGATATAATATTATATACTATAATATAAGGGTTATATAGGAAGTTATAATAATACTTTCCGTTAAACCTACTATTATTCTTAATAGTAAAATAAGATAATAGAATACCTAGCCGTATCGAGAGAAATTAAATTTAAATAAATATATATTTATTCCTAATAAGGACACGCCGCTATACTACGGTATATAAATACTAAATATTAATTATTATCGCCTAGTAACTACGGTAGCGAGGGTTTCTTATTTTAATACTAAAGATTTTATCGACGTTATAACGGTATTCGTATAGGAGAGCCGTAAGAAATAAGATAAAAATCCGGGCTCTATTAAAAATTAATAGAGATATAAAATAAATCCTAATTAAGCGGGAGATATATATTTTTATATATCGATTATTAATATATTAAATTCGTAATAGTAAGGAGAGCCGGAATTTAAGGTAGTTTATAAAGAGATTAATTTATTATACCCTTAACTTTCGTTTTATTAGTAAACCTCGTAATAATTACGTCTAAATTAATAACGAAGCGCCTCGTTTATAAAGTTAAGGCGAGACCGAGTAAAAGGCCCTTTATATAATAATCGGCCGGCTCGAGTTAATTATTAATATTTATAACTACGAGCGATTAAATAATAAAGATAAATATAGGGTATATACTAGCGCGTTAATTACTTTATATCGATTAAAGAATAACGGGAGAGTCGACGATATATATAGGATATTCGAAGTAGAGTATATTTTAATTAATAGAACGAAAAGACCCTAAGAACTATATAGTTATCGCCTCTTCGAAATATACGATATTATCCGGAGTATGTAAATATATAGTACCTACTAAATAAGAAGAATATTATTACGTAAATAATTTTATCGACTAGGATTAATATAATATTATTTATAATCCTAACTTTATAACGAAAGGTACTAGGGTAATAGATTAATTTATAGAGTAAATATAATAACTATATATTTATAAAAAATCACCGTCCGCGATAATATATTTATTATACCGCCTAATAATATATATACCCCGGGCTCTTATTTAATAGTAGTATTATAACTATATAACGGTTAATAATAATAACGAGAGTAATAGGTATAGTATAAAGATAGATTATAATTAAAATATAAACTCTATCGATAGTAATTAATAGAAAGAGAATTAGAGATTCTAAATTAAATAGGAGATTTATTAAATAAAAGTTCTTAAGATATTATTTTTATAGAATTAAATAAGAAAAGGAGTAGACTCCTAAATTAACCTTTATTATTTAATACTCCTTCGGTATATATTTCGCTAGTAGAAATAAAAGTATTTAGTTTATAAATAAAGATATTATAACTTATCTTTTATAAGATTTATCTCGGTCTACCCTTTACTAAACTCGTTTTAATAAATAACTACCGTTTTTAATTATATTTATAACGTCTTTACGCTCTTATAATTTATAATATTATATAACCCGAATTCGGTATTCGGATTAACCCTAACCTAGATCTAGGTTAGATTTAGTTTAAATTTAATCTAGATCTAAACTAGGGTTAATCCGACGTGTATTTATTTATTATTATCGCGCGTATAATTCTACCCTCTTTCCTATATATTAAAATAAACCTATTCTATATCTCGACTAGTTAATATACTCTATATTACCGAATAATATTTAAATCTATATATATACGATTTAATAATATATTAAATAGTAAAGTTAAACTAAATTATACCTCCTACGTATCGTAACACGGCTTTAATTAATTAAAGAATTTATAATAATAACTCCTTCGATAAGGTTAAAGATTAATTTTAATAATAAACTATATTAATACTCTTAAAGTAAATCTCGGTTATAAATAGTTTATTTATTCCGATATACGAGTAATAATACGTATTAAGAACGCGTTAATTATAAGTCCTTCTAGTATATATTAATTAATATTAACTATCGATAAGGACGAAGAAAGTATATACGGAGGTAAAAAAATCGATACCGAGGTCGATAATAATAATATTAGGTTTCCTACCCCGAAGCGACGGAAAACGGACGACGTATCTTAATTAAACGGATCAAGTAGGGCCACGCTATATATATATATATATATTTTATATAAGAGTTAGTAATATAACTAACCTTTTTATAATCTTTATCGTTTATCGGTTATTATATATCCTTATCCTCGTCCTACCCTAGCTTTTATATATATAGATTAAGAGATATAAAGTTTTCTAATAACGCGTTATATAAACCTTTAACGAAACGCTACTATAATTACGACGTATTATAATTAAGAAACGAGTCGTTACTATTATAAACGGGCGTAGGACGTTATATTAAATCGGTGTTATATATTTAAAGTTACGAGGCCGTTCTTTAATATATAAAATAAGTAATATTAATAACCCTCGTTATAGGATATAAGGACTCGGGATATAATTTATAAATAAACTCTAATAAAAAAAGCGAAGTTAACGCTTTAATCTAGAAGCTTTAACGGAATATTATTAATAAATATAATAAAACTCTCGGGCTAAAGGATAAGATAGTAAAGAAAACTCTAAATTTAACGGAGGCCCGAGAGGTATTAATCTACCGCGTTTAAACTAAAGATATATTAATCGAAATCAATTATTTAATTATATCGGTAATTACCGCGCCTTAATAATAATAAGGGTTCGATAGATCGTAGTAGTATATTATACCTTTTTTATAATAAAACGAAGTATTAAAGAGATAATTACTACTAAAATAAAGAATAAAAAATGAATATATAATTATAATAACGATATAAGTTTTAATATTTCCTTATTAAGATTTAATATTAATTATTAATAAACTTAAACTACTTTACCGCTTCCTTAGAGATCTAGTAGTAAAAGTTTTAATTTTACTATTTTTTTAATCGGACCTAAATTAATTAAGAACTCGTAATAATATTAAGTATATATTTAGGCTCTTAACGGGAACTATAATAATTATAATCTACGTTATAATTTATTATACTATTAAAGAATATAAAATAGGGAAGTAGATACGGATTAAATTCGAAGGCGAATATATTAAAAGTAAATTAAACTCGACCCTTTTCTTTATATCTCTTAATATTAATAAAAAATAATATAAAGTTATAGATTTAAATAAAGGAGACGTAGGAGGAATAGATATTTATACGATAGGGTATAATAATAAAGGCCTTATCGGGTAGGATTAACTAAGAAATAAAAAGAGAAGAGATACCGGTAGATAATATAAACGATTTCGTCTATAGATAAAAAGATAGAATCGATAATTTAATCGGTTATAAAGATTTCCGTACTATATTTAATTATCTCTTAATTATTAATAAAATTATTATAAATTCGCCGGCTCCTCGATAATATAATATATAGGAGGACGAGATAAATATTATAAAAAGAGATAATATAAAAGAAAGGAGTATTAAATCTCGGAAAAACGAGTTATTTATCTTTATAAAAGTAAATATTTCTTTTATTCTAATAGAGTTAAACTAGCGGACGAGGTATTAATAAGAACTCTAATTTATTAAATAGTATTTAACGAGGTATAAAAGGAGGTAGAGTCTTTTATAATTTATTATTATTCCTCGAATATTAATATAGTTATCTAGGCGGATACTCGAGTAACTTCGTTTAATAAATCGGTAGAAGACCGGGGTAATAATATACGAAATATAGAAAACTTTATAAATCGCGAAATAATATAATATTATAATACTATATTTATTATATATATATATTAATACTATATACTAAATAGTAACTACCGGTCTTTATTATATAAAAATTTAAAGATATTAAACTTAACGAATAAATTAGTTACTTTAATATTAATAAGGATCCTACCGAGCCTATATTATATATATTTAAACTCTCTACTATATACGAAGGCTTCCGAAAGAGGTTAAAGTTTAAGAAGAAGAAAGAGAAAATAATATAATAAAAAGAATAGGGTTAAGATTATATAATAAATAATACGCGTATATAAAACGTAGTACTCGAGACTACGAGGAAGGAGAGGTACGTTATTCTAATATAAACTACCTAAGTTAATAACCCGGACGATAAATAAGAGATAAATTATATATATAATAAACTATTCCTATAACTAAAGATAATAGCGGCCTAGATCTAGGTATAAATTAATTTACGAGAATAAATAGTAACGGTTTCTTAATAAATAGATTTTAGGATATTTATAACTCCTTTATAATATAACGAGTAGATAAAGTAAAATATATATTAATTAATTAATATATATATAAAGATTTAAATATAATAACGATATTAAAGACACTAGCGGTAATAATTATAATAATAATACTATTATTACCTAAAGTATAAATAGTATATTTAAAATACTATAGAATAATATTAAGGATTATCCATTTATTATTATTTACCCGTTAAGTATTAATTATACTAGAATTAGTTATATAAATATATTTTAGGTATTAAATATATTAAAATTAACTATATAATTATATTTTAATTATATAATATATTTAGAATACTCGATATAAGTAGATACGTATGTCTAGTATTTTATATAATTTCGGTATAAAATATACAAAAATCGGGGTTTCCCAAGTTACCGATATATAAGTATAATATTAGTAGTATTTATAGCTACGACTCGTTGTCGCTTCGGGATAGGCGTTTCCTGATTCTAAAAATAGAGACGATCGGGTACTTTAGTCTCAGCGTTTTAATTCTATCTAAACTCTTCGCTTCGTTTTTACTTTCGATTTAGATAAGAAGGTCTAATAGAGGCCGGTAGATCGTATAGATACTTCGGTTAAAGTTAACGGTCGTATTTATATTAAGACTAGAGGACGTACCTCTTTATTAAAAGTAATATTTATTAATAAAGGAAGTTAAAGGAGTTACTTTTAAACCTCCGATTATTAATAAAAATATATACTCTTTTATAGACGCGCGCTCCTACGAATAAATATAAGCGGCTCTTTTTTTCTAATACCGCGTAGGTATACTACTACGGTATTAAGGCTCTCTATTTATATTTAAATATAACGTCGATAGAACCTAAATTAATACTCGTAGAGAGGAGTATTAAGGATTAAAAGATAATAGGTTTCGTATTAATATAAAATAAAACTAGATAAATTTAATAAATTTAATCGATAATTTAATAAACGTCTATATTTAGAATTTATAATTAAAAGTTTTAAGGGAAGTTAAATACGAAGCTCTTATTTATTAAGAAATATACTATTTATATAATAGAAGGAAACTATATTAAGAGTAGTATATTTACTTTATTTACTTAATAAGTATAATAAATAGCGGTTTATTTACCTTATTTACTCTCCGATTATAGTAAATAATCTTAATACTAGTATTTATTCTATCCTTTTATTAGGTAAATTTAATATTATATAATATTCGTAATATTAGGTTCCCCTCCCGAAACTTTCGTCTCGGAAATAAATTATCGGTTATAATAAATATCTAGCTCTATTTCTTCTTTAATTTATCGTCGTAAATAGTAACTTCGTGAATTTATATTTAACTTAAAGTTAGTTATACGTCCTTATTAACGGTATATTAAGAAACGATACTCTAAGAAGTATAAGATTAAAGTCCGCTCGGATAAATATATAAAGTATATTCGCGTTAGGCGGGAATACGACCTAGTATTCTTTTCGTTTATTAAATAAACTCGTCTCCGAAGGTTACGAGAGGAGAAATTAAGAGAGGTTAAAGCGGTATTAACGAAGTAAACTCGTCTTTAAATTAAAGTAGAGTTACTAAAAAAAAGAAATAATAACTCGTTAAAGACGAGTTAAAAAATATTATTAAATTAAAAAAGAATAAAGTAGTCGATAATATTAGACCTAGGCCTAACGATTTCTTATTTAATATATCCTTAAAGTAATTATAACTCGAGGACGAGTTCGATTAATCGGCCGTATCTTTTATTTTAGATAAAACTTTCGTAGGAGACCTAGGTAGTTCTTAAGGTTCGTATTTAACTCTTAAATATTTTCTACTTCGTTATATCCTTTCTATTTAATAAGGTAGTTCTAACTTTTATTATCTAGAATTCTTTCTACCTCGAACTCCGTTTCTTTTTTAATTTAGAAATAAAAAGTATTTTATAAAGGTATATTAAAGTCTACTAACTCTAGTAAAGAGATATAGAATACTAAATATACTTTAACGTCGGCTAGAGGATTTAGTTTATAATTAACTAGTTCTTTAATCTTCTTAATCGAAAATAGTCCGACTTTAATATAATCTAGTTTCTTATTTAGTTTTTTACTTTTTATATTCTTTATTAAAAGATATACTTTATCCCCCTCCTTTAACTAAGAATACTCTTTTCGATATTTATTTACTATTAACTTTATTCGAGTATTCGTATAATTAATTTAGGTTTATATATCCTTATATAATACTTTTATATTAACTATATAAATTAAGACCTTCTATACGTTTAGTCCTTCTCTAGGTTCGAGGAATATATTAATATATTTACTATAATTCGCGAAGAATAGTATAAGCTTTATCGTATTAAACTAGTTATTATTAAATACTAGTTAAGTTATAGGTAAAAGCCTTACTTAATCGTTTTACTTTTTATTAATATAATATCGTAAATATATCTCTATTATTTAGTTCGTCCGCTTTATTTATTTATCCGTCTATAGATAATATATAATTAATATTCGTAATTTAGTTTTAATAGTATTAACTAGTATCTTCTAATATTTAAATATAAACTATTTATCTCTATTAGAGGTAATTAACCTAGGGATATTATAATCCTTAATTAATTAATTTAATAATACGAAGGCGATTTATTCCGTCTTATAAATTTTCTTAATTAGTATTATTATTACGTATTTATTAAGTTTATTATAGATTATTATAATAGAGTTAAAGACCTTTATAGTAATAGGGTCCTTTAATTTTAGTAATTAAATAACGAAGTTTATTATAATATCGTCCTATAGTATCTCTAGTACTAGGGCGAACTAGATTTAACCGTATTTAATATATCTCGTAAACTTATTCTAGTAATATTTAATATATTTCTTAATATATTTCTCGACGTGTAATCTTAGTCCTAGCGCGTCGTATTCTTTATAAATAAATTCTATAATTTTAATAACTCTAGGATATCCTTAAACTAGGTTATTATAATAATCTCGGATAATTTCCTTAAAATATCCCTTAAGAAGGTACGTTTTCCTATTATATTCTAATAATTTAATTTATAGTTATTAATTTCTTAGTATTCTAGTTAAAGTATCGTTCTTATAGTCCTTCCAAATATTATTAATAATTCCGGGAATAAAGATATATAGTATTACTACTAGTTATCTTACTAGGACTAGCGATTTATCTTATTATTAAATAAAGACTAGTTATATTACTACGTCCTTTTCCTCTATATAGTTTTCTCGTTTATTAAATATATCGGCGCGACTATTATTCTTTCTTAGAGTATAGAAGATCTTGAATTTATATTATCCTAATAACTCTAACTATTTAATTTATCTTCGATTTAATTACTTTATCCTCGTAAAGTTAAGAAGATTCTTATAATTTATAAAGATAGTAAGATCCGAGTAGCTCTCTACGTATACCCTTTATTATTCTAGTAAAGATACTACTACTAGTAATTCCTAATTATAGATATTATAGTTTTATTCTATTAATAATATTTTCCTAGAATAATATATAATAGGGTATTATTTATCGTCTCTTTATTAAAGTATATAAACGCCTATTATTAAATTTAAAATATCGGTTTCGATTCGAGCTAGTTCGTGACTCTAAAAGGAATATAGTACCGACGGTTTCTTATAAACCTCCTTAAGTACTTTAAAAGATTATTATTATTCTTTTCTTTATTAGAAAGCGATATTTTTCTTTATAATATTTATTAATAATAAGGCCTTCTTAAAGTAATTTTTAATAAATCTTTTATTAAAGTTTATAAATCCTAAGAAACTCTATACCGTCTTAATATTATATAATATAAATTATTTTTTAATACTCTTAACTTTTTTAAGGCTTATATAAATACCTTTAGTATTAATTATAAATTTAAGGAATTTAATTAATTCCTTATAAAACTCGTATTTCTTTAATTTAAAGAGAAGTCTAGTTAGTAATAAATAAATTAGGATATCTTATATATATTAAATATATTCTTCTTTATTAATAAAGTAGATTTAAATATTATCGAGGTATATAATTACTGTTATATTTAAATATATTTGTATAATATTATTAATTAGTACCTAGTAGGTTACTAGTACGTTAATAAATCCGAAGAGTATTATTAAATATTCGTAATAATTATATTTAGTTTTAAAGGTAATCTTCTACTCCTCGCTTTTCTTTATTCGAATTAAATTATACGCGCCTCGAAGATCTAGTTATATAAAGATTTTTATTATCGTAAACCGATTTTATAACTCGCCGATATTTAATAAAGAGTACCGATTTTTTACCGTAATATCGTTTAACTTTTAATAGTCTATATATAACCGTAAACTTTTATTCTTCTTTACTACGAAGAGGATTAAATAACTTATTAATAATTTAGATTCTCGAATAAATTCTTTCTTAAAGTTCTCGTCGATATACCCGCGAAGTACTCCGAGTTCCTTTTCTAATAAAGTGTAAATAAATCTAAATATCGGTTATTTACTAGGTTCGAGTTCGATTTTATAATTTTATAATTAATATTTAAGTAATATTTTTATAATTATCTCTTCCTAAAAGAGGTACTTTTATTATTAATACTCTTTAAGAATATTAAGAGGTTTATTTTTTCTCTTTAAAATTTTAATTTATTCGCCCTATTAACCTCTCTAGTTAGTATATATCGAGTCGGATTTTTATATAAAGTTATTTTTATTCGAAGCTAAAATACTATTAACTTCGACCGAGTTACGGTTCGACTTCTAATTTATAATTATCCTTTATAGGTGTATGAATATTATACTAGCGACGTCTTTAATATATGGAAATATAAATACTCCTCTCTTTTAATCGATTATTAAATTATATTTCTTTAATTAAAGTATACTTAAAATAATATAATAAATAGTTATTTTTATTATATCGAAGGTAATTTCCTTATAATAGTATTAAATAATAATTAGTAACGGGAATGTTTTTTTATCTATTTTTCCTATTAATAACTTCGACCCGTCGGTTAATTAAAATTTATATTATTTCTTCTTTTCCCGAGTTAATAAATTAATTACCTAGGTTATTATTCGAGATATAAAATTACTAATTACTTTTAAGTTTATTATTATAACGACTTTAAATCCGTTAACTTTTACCGGTATTCGTATATATATACCGTATTAAATTAAATATAGATATCGTTCTAGGGTTAATATATTAATTTCTTTATATTTCCCTTTAATACGAGGGACTAGTCTTTTCCCGATAAAGATAGGAATTTATAATACTCTTTAAACTCGAAGTACCTTTTATAATCTTCGGCTAAATAATAGTATTATTCGTTTTAATTATAGTATTTCGTCTTCTTACTATAACCTGTCTAGTTTCGTAATTATAATTATTATTCTTTATTATAACCCGGGAAGACTTAATTCTCCCTTTTCTTAACTAAATACTACGAATAATTATCTCTAGCGTAGTTATTCTATTAATTATAATTATATTCCGGTTTTATAATATACTTTCGCTCTCTTAAGCTATTATAATAATATTTATAATATTCGCTTATATAGATTAACTAGTGTATTTCTCTATATCGTGGGTAATATTTATTATAAGTATAATTAATTCTAGTAGGTTATCTTTTCTCCTTTTTCTTTTCTTCGGGTTTCTCTTTTAATATAATAAACTAGGTTCTAAAATTATCGAGATAATCTATTATTTAAAATTATTCTTTAGAACTTATTATATTTTATTTTTATTTTTATCCTTCCTCTAAATCTTCCTTTGGAGTTTTATTATTATTATTATTTAATTCTTCGAGCTCTCGAATTCTTTAAGCGATCTCTTTTTTAATATTCCCCTATTTCTCTAGTAGATCGTTAAATATAATATCGTTTTATATTAAATTCTTAAGGGACCCGATTATATTATCCGGTATCTCCTTCTTAAGTATATTTAATTATTATCGATTTATTATATTTTTCGAATGATAATTCCTAGCGATATAACCCGGCTTATTATAATTATAATAATTTATTACTTTTTTACCCTTTTATTATTATTTACTCTTTTTTTAGAATTATCTCGTAGGTCCCTTCTTAGTAAAATCGAGTTTTATAAATATATAATTATACGGGTTAAGTTTCTTATAGCGGTAACAACTAGTCGAATTATATTTATTACCGTAAACTCTTAAACGTCCTTATCCGTTAACTCCTCCGTTATAGCGTTTCTTTATTATATATTCGTATAATTTATCGTTAATCTTAATTACTTACTTTATAAATATATCGAGGTCCTTTATAACGGCTCCTACTTGTATAAATTCGTTTTTTATATTATCTTTTAATCCTCGTCGATATATCGTTATAAATATAATATCGTCCTAGTCCGTTAATATTATATAATATTAAAATTACGCCGAGTAATCGGATATAGACCTTCGTTATATTAAATACTAAATAACGCGAATCGTTATATTACTCTCGTTAGATAGTTTAAATATACGGCGAATTTTAATTTTAAACCTAGAGAAATTCTCTATCTAAAACTTTATTAATAAGTTATCGGTATTATTTACTACTTCTATATAGCGCTTTAAGAATAATTTAACTTATTTCTACGTATTACCTCTTATATAAGTTATTATAAAGATTATTTATTTAATAATTAATATAATATTCTCGTTAAATATAAAGAATAATTAAAGTTATAATAATTAATTATTAAACTTCTCGCGCTCTTTATAATAAAAATTTAGGCGGGCGACCTTAATACGGTCCCTTTTTTTTATAATATTACGTTTTCTAATACCGTTTTAGGTATTTAAGATTAAGACTTTTATTAATTTTAAAATATTTATTCTAAAAGTATTTAAAGTATTAAAACTCTCCGTTTATACCTAAATATAACGTCGATAAAACCTAGATTAGTACTTATAGAGAGGAGTATTAAGGATTAAAGAATAATAGGCTTCGTATTAATATAAAATAAAACTAAATAAATTTAATAAACTTAATCGATAATTTAATAAACGTCTATATTTAGAATTTATAATTAAAAGTCTTAAGGGAAGTTAAATACGAAGTTTCTATTTATTAAGAAATACACTACTTATATAATAGAAGATAATCGTATTAAGAGTAACGTACTCACTCTACTTATTTAATAAGTATAATAAGTAGTAGTTTATTTACCCTATATACTCTCCGATCGTAGTAAATAATCTTATTACCGGTATTTATTCTACCCTTTTACTAGGTAAACTTGATACTATATAATATTTATAATATACGGGCTATTAGTTAAAGAAATATTTAGGTATATATAATAATAGTTTTACTTTAATTTTTTAATAAATCTAGTAAAGATTATTGTTTATATCTCTTAATATCTGGCTTTACTCGTAATAGGGATATAATAATTAAAAATAAAGAGACAAGAGATATACGTCTTTATTACCGCCGATATAATATAGGATAATATTCCGACCTCTATTATAAAAAAAATAATCAAAATTAATTAGTAATCGATTAGTAATTGATTAAATAATTAATTACCGATTATCGTCCTAAGTAATTGATTATTGATTACCGGATTTGAATAATCGATTATTAATTAATTAATAATTAATTACTTTACTAGTAGAGGTAAATATCTAGTATATATAAATATCTAGTAGTATCTATAGATTTTTTAAACTAGATAAGAACTTATATAGTATATTAGCTATATTATATATATATATATATATATTATATATTTATAAATAGTATCTAGAAAGATTAAATTAAAGTCTTTTTCTTATATTCTATATTTCTTTTAAATATCTAGTAGTATTCTTAGAGTTTAAGACTAGGTAAGAACTTATATAATATATTAACTATATTATATATAAAAAAAGGATATATATATCTATATATAGTATATAAATAGATATATCTATTTTCTTATATTATTTATTATTTTCAAGAATTAAAAGAAAATCTATATAAATAAAGACTATATTTATAGTTTAATTAACTAGTTATCTATATATAAATATATAAGATATATTAAATATTTATATATAAAAGATATAAACGCCTATAACGCTTTATACTAGTTAAAAAAACTACTCTTCCTCGTTATCCTCGTCGTTATCGGGTATAATACCCTAGTTTTTTAAGAGAAGAATCCTTTTAAAAACCTTATTAAATAACTTATTACATTTTTTCGTAATAATATCCCCCGCTATAAAGAAAATCGACTCGGAAGGACCTGAAGTAATTAGTATAAGTAGATATCTCCTAGCTAGAATAACTAGAATAGGATATTCTAAAACTCTATTCTTCCAATATTCGAGAGGATTAATCTATATATATATGATTAGTATAATATATTAAAAAAATAGTAAATAATAAAGAATTATTATCTTTCCTAATAGAGGATCTTCGGAAAGATATCTCTTTAATTCCGATCTTTCACTACTAGAGCTAGATAGTCTAGTAGGTAGAATTCGAAATTTATCGTTAGATTTATCTTTACTATCTAGATCTAGATTTTCTGGATCTAGATTAGTAGTAGCCTCTTAGCTAGCTATTTCATCTCGGGTTCTAATAGTAAAATTAGTTTTTTAATTATTAAAAAATAGATATTAATAATTAACTTACTTTTCAAAAAAATTCCGAAATTCAGCTACTATAACTTGAGTATCCTATCTTAATATACCGAAATTTCTAACAGCCTGAGCTTTAAATCTTGGGTCGAGAATCGTAGCGAAGAAGATATTAGTATAAGTACCTTTCCAGGTACGAATATTAAATTCGGGAAACTACTTTTCAAGTTTTTTAAACCCGTTAGCGCAGGAATTTCGATGAACCTAAGGCTATCTTTTATTAGTATCTTTATTAATAATTTAATAAGAATAATTAATTTACTAGAATAGGATTATCTCTCTTCGCTTTTAACTTTCGTCTTATCTAGTGAATATAAGAATAAGTTAGGTTAAGAGTAGGATATTTTTCGCCCTAAAGTATAACTAAGGGTTTAGTAAAGATTTTAAATATATCGAGAGTCTCTCGAATATAAATAAGTTCTTTACTCTTTAGAAGATAATCCTCTCGACTAGGAAAATTTCTAGAAATTTGAATAATATTTTCTATAGCCGGCTAGAGCCTAAGAAAGGTCTTTAGTAGCTGAAAAGTATTATTCTAACGGACGTCGGTATTTAATAAATTTTTTAGTAAATATTTATTTAAAAAAATTAAAAAAACTAAAAAAATCGAAAAAAATCAAGAAAATTTGAAAAACCTACTAATTTTTAACTTCGTAGATTCTTTTATATTTAGAACCTCGATTTGATTTTCTAAGGTTCTAGAATATTCGTACTGATTTTTAAAAATTGAAGCTAGTTTTCGAATTTTTCGAATAGGATATTTAGCTATAGAATAATTAGTTAAAAAGTTAGATAAATAAATTAATAAAAAGTTAATAGAGTAATTACTTCATAAATTAGTAGAAATATAATAGAAAAATAAATAAGTAAAAAATAAAATAAAAGAGTTAATTAGAAATTTAATAGAAAAACTAATAGAAAAACTAAGAAAAAAACTAATAAAAAAATGAAATAAACTAACCTGAAATAAGCTCCCGACTTTCTTCTTCTTCCTCCTCTTTTAGTTATTCTAAATTAATAGCGTTTACTATTAATTCCTTATCTTTTTTCGTAGGTAGTAACTAGTTTAATACGTCTCCGACGACGTTATTAAACGTATAAACTATATAACCTAAAGAGAATATAGTCGTATCATATTTCTCTTTATAGAACTTCTTGAATATTCTTAATAGGGCTAGATTTTCGGAAGCTTTATCCGTTATCAATCTATTAATAAATTAATTAATTAAAAAACTAGTTAAAAAAATAAATACTAACGAGAGAATTTTATCCTCTATACTCTAAATAGCTAGAGTCTCGTTAAGAATCCCTAATAAATAGGTAGCTTCTTTTCGATCGTCTATAGGAGTAATTTCTAAAAGTCGAGAAATAAGCTCCCAGTCTTTATTTATATAGTAAATAATAATAACTATATATTCGGCTTGGTTCGAGGCTGTCCAAGAGTCGAAAGTAAGAGAAAAATAATTTCTATAAATAGAACTTATAGTCTCGACTTCTAATTTGATTTTTTCGGAGTTGATTCGAAAGAGTAATTAAAGTTCCGAGCGGATTTTCTTATAATAGAACTTCGGAATATCACTATTAAAAAAAATTAATATATATATATCTAAAAATAGATATATAACCTACTCTCGAGTATAGTCTAGTAGATTTCGAAAAGATTTACTAGAAATCGCTCTCTACGAGATATTATTTTCGAGAAAGAATTCGAGTACTCTTTAAACTAAACCCTCTTAGGTATAATATTAACTTAGACCTATATCCGAAGGCCTTTTTCGAAGACTAGGAAAGGTCTCTAGCGTAGACTAAGTCGAAGGACCTAAAATCGAATCTATAAAGAATTAGTAAAGATATAGAAATAAATAGATAATTATAAAAATAATTACCTTCCGTCTAATATTCAGGCCTTAGAAGAGTATTCCTTTTTATAGGAATAGTCTTATAAGAATTCGAATAGTAAGTAAATAAATTACTCGTTGAGAAAGGTAGTTTTTAGATATTCTTATATCGATAATTTCGAGCTAGGTATCGAATATCAACCTATTAATAAAAATTAATTATATATAGACAAAAATAGATATTATATATACCTTTCTCGGCTGACCTACGGAATAAGCGAGTAGAGTTTAAACGAAAAACCTCTCCTTAAAGAGATAAGACTGATTTTCGAGAGAAGGAAGTTCGTAAATAAAGTCGAATTTCTCTTTATAAAAGGCCATTTCATTAAGCCTATAGGGGAATCTATAAATAGATCTACCCCTTATCTAATTTTTGAATTTAGGCCATTTTAGGCGAATATTAAAGAAGTAAAGAGTAGAAGTAGAAATAGAAGGTTCTTTTATTTACTAACTCCGTAGATCTCGCTTTAACGTCACTTAATAATCACCTTAATAAAAAAACTTATAGTTATATTATTTAGATTATTCTAACTAATATTTATTAGAGAACTCTATTTAAATTCTTAATAATAAAAAAGATATTTAGATAATAGATTTAAAAAACTATTTTTCTATATATATATTATATTATTAGTAACTAAATATAGTAATCTAGTTTATTTATAAATAATAACGAATTATATCTAAATATAAATATTCTAGAATTTTAATTGATTAAGCGAATATATTAGTATATATAATTTAAATTCCTAATAATAATACTAGATATATATTTTTTTAATATATTTTATATAATAAATAAATATATATAGTTATTTTATATATTTATAGATTATATTTAGTTATATCTATATATATCTTTTCTAGGTTTTTAATTTACTAAGCGAATAAACTAGTTTATATCTAGTTTAAGCGAAAATTTCTATTTTTATTTAAAATAATCAATTAGTAATCGAATAATCGATTACTATAGTTAGTAATCTAATTGATTACCGATTACCGCTCTAGTAATCTAATTGATTACCGATTACCGTCTTTCAGTAATTGATTAGTTGATTATTTACTACAGAGGTTCCGACCGAAGGTGTGGTGGTTGGCAGCCAATAAAGCCTTAGCGGCGGCACGGTTTCGGGGCTGCGACAGTAACCTCATTTGTTCCATGAGTCATCGGGATCATCCGCCGCCCTCTGTGAAACAGGCTGCCGGCTGGGCTCAAGTAGCACGTGATCTCTCGGCTGCATGCGTCACAACTCCATTCTGCACAATGATAAAGCATCGCTCCCATCGGTTTGGCTCAAATCAACCATGCACGACAACGACTATTTCTCTCACAGATCGCCTTACGAGGAGGGCAAGACTCTGATTCTCAGCGTCATCGAGGGCGTCCCTCCGAATAAGCATACGATCAAACTTCAAATCCTACGTCCCATCCAGCCGAATACCTTGTCCTGTGTAATGGAAGTCGACGTCCTGGCGGTTTCCGGTTCTACAAAGCCTGCAAAGCATTCGATCTTGAAGCTCTATGACTGGCGATACGCAACGCAATTACGCCAAGACCATGGAGTTGATGAATGGGATCCATATCATGAGGATATATACCGAACATTCGTCGAGGAGGGCGGCGCAAAGAATTTTATTTCGGCCTTGGAGGATCATAACAGTGTCGACGACCAACTGTGGGATACGGCCCGTAACGAGACTTTCCTTTTTGACTACTGTCGCGATCTCCATAGTTGCGAAGTAGAAGCCTACAGTCGTCTTCAGGATCTCCAAGAGAGACACGTTCCTCGATTCTTCGCCGATGTTCGTCTTAACGCTTTTACCACCCCAAACGCCTTTTTCGAAGTCCGAGGCATCTTGCTTGAGTTCATCTCGGGGTACAGCCTTGCGGACCTCGCAAAACACGCACCCCAATCGTCCTGGCAGCGTATCTGTGACGAGACTATTCGTACTGTCAACCTAATCAGCGATCACGGGATTCTGAACGAGGACGTCAAGCCACGTAATGTCTTGATACGAAGGCGCGATAAATTCTCGGAATGTGAAGTCGTCGTTATTGATTTTGCTCAGTGCAGATTCCGAGCAGCAGGTCAATCGGAAGCAGCTTGGAAGCATGAGAAATGGCGACAGGATGAGGAAGGCGCCATTGGGTATGTGATGGCGCATAAGCTGAATGGAGCGTTTGAATATCGGCCTTCGTACCGATTTCTTTGTATATGTACGAAATGCAGAGATCTCTAGTAGGAGCGGTCGATACGCAGGAAAAGGCTGTATTTAAGTTCTGATTTTCCCACATGTTATATAATTTCTTTCTCACAAGAACGTCCAGACGTAGCCAATTTGCTCCGGAAAGTCCCTTCAAAGCCTCAACAATATTTTGCCTTCAAAACCGATATGATTTGAGCAAAAGAAGGCCCATTTGCCGAGTTCCCTTCATCGATCACCACACTTCCATCATTTGTCCCTACTATCTTCGCGACATATCTCCCTGTGCTATCTTTCATGGTCTCGATGTGGAACTGGCCTCCGCTAACGGATTTGCCATTTCCGTGAACCCGATTCCAACCCCTAGGAGGCGCCCATCTCCCTCCACTCAGATCATCTACCACGATATTATCGAGATAATCTTGAACCGTGGCGTTATTCTTCTTTTCCTTTTTGTCTTTCTTGCCAGGCTATAAATAGTCGTATATTAGCAACGTTCGAAAGGTAGATGGCGTGACGAACCATGGTAAAGGAGGACGGAGAGTGATGATTCAGGCTCTTTAATTTTAAGGCGTGTCTTCCTCGGCGAAGGGTTACCGAGTCTCTCGGGAAGGTTCTGAAAGTGATAAAACGTTTGGGAGAAAGATGATAAACTTCACTCCAAGCTGCACTCATGGAGCTTTCAAGATAATTTCAGCTCACTGGGAGTGCAGACCGAAGAATGACTCATTGGTATCTGGCAGGATATGAGTAAATGCGGCGGATTTCACCACTAGGCAAAGAAGGGAGACTGCATACGCAGGGGTCGAATTAGCAGACCAATGAATTATCCTACTGCTACAAGAACCTGTTGAAAGGCTGAAGATATGACTCAAGTCAAAGCTACCGCTTCCTGCAGAAACAGCTTTACCCTCCGCGTAGCCTGTTTACCAAACGGCAAAGAGCGACTTTACTACAGTCTGGCATGACACGCAGCGAAGGCTTTGTGCACCACCTGGGACGTGTGCGAGCATACAGTAGAATATTCAAGGTTGGTGGTTGTAAGAGACATTTGGTTTGGTTCCGCCGAGGCAGGTCTCGGCAGAACGGGGCGGGCTCATCCCTCACCGAAGCCTCTCCCAGGCGTGCCGGGTACCTACACTACCGTAGACAGCAATTTTGGCAGCAGTCTAGGCAGCAGTCTAGCACGCTGCTCACTCTGAGTCTAGGCAGCAGGGGGCTGAGCCATGTTGTTATAAATAACGCGAGCAGCTGTAGCCGGTTACGAGTCAGCCAATTCAAGCTCCTCTGTGCTGAGCCCCTCCTAGTACGAGGAGCTGGAGCAGGGTCCTTCCTTCGTGCTTCCTTCGTGCTCCCCTTGCTCCCCCTGCTCCCCCTGTGCTCTCCCTGCTCCCTCGGTGCTCTCCCCTGCTCCCTTGGTGCTCTCCCCTGCTCCCCCTGTGCTCTCCCCTGCTCCCTCGGTGCTCCCTCTAAAGCGGCCCTGCTCCCTTTCCCGAACCAAAACAGCAATTCCCAATCCTAGGTTCGGGGTGTATATAATATATATATATACATGAAAGGATAAGAGCGTTGCCATCTAAAAATTCAAGCCTATATACGAACATCTGAAATCTAAGTTGTTCAATGATGTTGAATAGTTGTAAGAAAGGAGACAGAAAAGAGAAAATTCGGGGGTTTAAGGTATCCAAGGGTGAAGGACGAAAGGACGATCTTAGAGGTGAATAGAAAGGGTGAATGCTGAATTTGTGTAATGAAGCAGCGAGGTGAGACTTCCTAAAACTCAGCGGAGAAAGGTGAGGCCAAGGGGATTACCGCTCCATCTCAAGTCTAAGATAAGAACATATGTAGAAGCTGAACGTATTGCAAATCCCCCTTCTCGTCGCCAAAGAAGTCTTCGCCATGATGATCCCTTTCTTCGCTTACAAGTACAAGCCCTCAGGCTCTCCCTCAGTCTTAGTCTTCATGACTCTCTCCCTTGCGGAGCGGAAGTCTGCCATGTGCACTCTCATTCTCCTCTCCCTAAGCGCCAGCAAACCAGCCTCGGAGCAGATAGCCTTGATGTCAGCGCCGGATAGATCATCTTTCTGGTTGATGAACTCGTCGAGTTCGACATCGTCATTGAGTGACATCTTGGAGGTGTGGAGAGTGAAGATCTTGCGCTTAGTATTTTCTGTGACAAACTTAGCTTACTCCAAAGCAAGGTGAAGAGGAAGAAGCGTACGGTCAGGGTTCTCAAAGAGGATCTTCCGATCAATACGACCAGGGCGGATAAGAGCAGGGTCAAGAGTGTCGATCTTATTTGTGGCGAGGATGACCTTCACATCTCCTCTGTCATCGAAACCATCCAGCTGATTGAGAAGCTCCAACATTGTACGCTGTACCTCACGCTCACCACCAGATGTAGATTCGTAACGCTTCGTACCGATAGCATCGATCTCGTCGATGAAGACGATAGAAGGTGAGTTCTCGGCGGCCACCTGGAAGATCTGTCGTACGAGTCGAGGTCCATCTCCGAGGTACTTCTGGATCAGCTCACTCCCAACAATGCGAAGAAAAGTAGCGCTAGTCTGGTTTGCGACGGCCTTGGCGAGTAGCGTCTTCCCCGTACCTGGTCCACCATAGAGAATGACGCCTTTCGGTGGCTTGATGCCCATCTCCTCGTAGAGCTCAGGGTGTAGCAGAGGTAGCTCGACAGCTTCTCGGACTTCTTGTATCTGCTGCTCAAGCCCACCAATATCCGCGTAAGATTCCGTAGGTGCCTTGTCCAGCTTCATGACCGACACAAGAGGATCCGCATCATCCGTCAAAACACCCACCACAGACACTGATTTGTGGTGCAGCAAGATGCTAGCTCCGGGCTCAAGAAGGTCCTTGTCGACGAAAGACATGATGGAGACGTAGTATTCGGGCCCAGTAGCACTGGAGACGATCGCGTGATCATCATCGATCATCTCCTCCAAATTGCCAACGCCCATCGGGCTTCCTCTCATATCATCAACTCGGCTCCTCTCGTCAGCATTTCGGTCCAGAGCATCAGAGTCCCCACCGGCTGAAGCTGGCGTTGTAGTGTTCTGAGCTTTGGCCTTGCGTATGCGCTCTTGGTTCTCCACGTATTCCTCTTCGAGCAGCAGGTGGTCATGCACTCGTTGCATTCGTAGGTACTTGAGCTTGCATCGTGAGGTAGGGTAAATCATAGGAAGCTTGGTAGATGCATTTGGTCCAGCTGCTTTGCGCTTTCTTCGGCCAATACGCGTCGTGGGAGGGGGTGGTTGTTCGTACTTGGGCTTGTCCTTCTACAGGAGAGGCAACGTCAGCAAAGCTTCGACGGCAACGAATACCTGTTTGTACAGTACCTTCTTATCTTTCTCATCCTTGCCATCGCCACCTGGAGGGTTACCACCCAGGCCAGAGGTGTTGTTACCCTACACGTAGACCTCGTCAGCGGTTGTTTGTTTGCCGCTCGAGCAGGTTTGCAAGAGCTTACCATGACCTATAAGACTCTGTTGTACGCTTTTGATGGGATGCACAAGAGTCCTAAATATGATAGGTTCAGTAGGAGGAGGATGATGGGTGAAGCGATGATGTTTGGCGGAGGTGAAAGAGTGATGATGGAGCTTGCACTGCGGCTCTGCCCGAAAGCTCGGAGTCGTCGGCGTTTACGGCTTCTGATTGGCTTGAACCTTCATACCCATTTCTATACCGCAAAGCCCTATCAACTACTCCCTCAACATCGAGAAGTAAAGCCTACCTGTATTGAAATCTTGCCCGCGATATCTTAGTGCCTATCTTGACTATTCGCCTTGCTTGAAACAACCTATCGCCCGCCTCAGACGCCTTTTTGCCACAAGTAAGATACCACCGTTGCACAGAAGCTCGTCGAAGCCAAAGGTTCAACACGGCTCATACTCTCAGCCCCGAGCCTCGACCTGAGACACAATCGAAACAAAAGGCTCAAGAAAGCGTCGAGATTGAACTACAAAGGGTCGTATAATAGAGCTTCTACAACGAAATTCATACAAAGAGATCAAGAGGAAGTGATTGATACAAAGGCCATTGTACAGCTCGTCCATTATCACTCGCTAAACTTCCTCGACAAATTTACTTCTCGATACAGGGGCCAAAGCCCTGAACTCTCATCGTATTCAAAGTACGCCTGTCTACCACCTTACCAATCACCACGCCACACTTTCCATCATCACACAATGTCATCGAGCCGTAACCGCCGTATCGCGAAGGAGGTCGCAGATATCCACTCTGATAGTCTCTCCAACATCTCTGTCAACCCGGCGGGCAACGGCGATGAGCTTACACATCTGAAAGGCTCGTTCAAGGGCCCGCCTGGTACACCATATGAAGGGGGAAACTACACAGTTGATGTAAAGATACCCAGCGACTACCCATTTCGACCACCTGTTATGAAGTTCGATACGAAATTATGGCACCCTAATGTCAGCAGTCAAACGGTAAGTCAGACCTTCTCCTTCCAGGTTCTGGAATCAAAGCTAACAAATTTCCTGTAGGGTGCCATCTGCCTTGATACCCTCTCCTCAGCCTGGTCTCCCGTCCTCACTATCAAATCTGCCCTCTTATCCCTGCAATCTCTTCTCAGCACGCCCGAGCCCAAGGATCCTCAAGACGCTGAGGTAGCTAGCATGCTTACCCGGAATCCGAAGGAGTTTGAGCGTGTTGCTCACGAGTGGGCTGTGAAGTATGCTGGGGCCCCTAAGAAGGACGCAGGCGAAGGCAGTGGAGGGGCAAAGGCAGAGACGAAGGAGCAGAAGCAGAAGCGGTCGAAAGAGGAGGAAGCCGCGGAGAGAGCTGCACTGTACGTCTGCCTTCACACCTCCCTAACAGACTTTCACTGACATCCACATCTACAGATACGGCGGCTACAATGAGCAAATGATTAACCGCTTCGTATTCATGGGCTTCGATCTCGACCGGGTAGTCTCGGCCTTTGACTACGTGGGTATCGATCCAAATGATGGCGAGGACTACGAGCTGGAGGAGGCGTACATTGGGGACATCACAGCACGTCTGTTGGGTGAACCTTGATAGATAAGCCTGGAAGCGTCCATTTCCCGCTCATTTACATATGCATGTTAGGTGTTGGTGCAGGAAGGCCGGAGAAGAGCCTGGGCCGAGATTTTGGGAGTGAATTTCCATGGCAATCAGGAATGGATCTTCGGCGATGATAGGTCCTTTCGTATGATACACAAGTCAGAGGTGCATATATCACTCAATGCATGTCAGATTAGAAGCCTTCTCAATGCGTGTCAGACATATTCCACCCCCTCCAAGGCCGAAGGAATCCGTTCCTTCGGTTTTATGCACAAGCTGGTACCCGCTGCAGTGGATAATTTAGCTCAGTCTCGGTCTCAGCCATTCTCTGCCACGAGTAGATGTTAGATTGTAAGGAAGAAAAATGAAAGACGATAGCTAGAGTAGTAAAGGAGAATTCCAGGTAACTTTATACCTACATTAGTACGAATTAGGTTTGAAGGAAGAAGTGTTTGACAGGCCCTGATTAGAATGTGGGGAAGCTCTCGACGGCGCCTTGGCGGCTTCCTCCGGGTCCAGTACGTGGTAGGGATCCCCACGCGATGCCTGCCACGCTGGCCACGCTGACCAGGGCAGAGCGCATTACTCTCACGCAAGGTGGCACTGACCTCATGCACGGAGTTCAGGCATTGACGGCAAGGATGTCGGGCAACGACATGTCGTCGAACCTCACCTCGTCCGTGACTTCGTATAAGGACCAAAACATCGTTGCAGCGCGTTTTTCCATTCCTCCATCATCCAGCGTCTCAAGCGCGTGACGAAGCCTTCTTTCCAATCCCACTTACGACCGAAAAGAACGGAAAAAGCTACGCCATACTGGCAATGGGGGATGAGAAATTCCAGACGGGATTCACAATGAAAGCTTCAATCACAAGCAAGAGTGAGAAGAAGAATCACACGAAGCTCTTGAAGTCTCCCCGGCCCTCGACCGCCGCATCACGCGCAGATTCCACACGCACATAGTCCCCTGGCTCTTCGGCCTCTGGCCCCTCGCCTTCATCGACCGCAGCGACATTGGCAACGCCCGCATCGACGGCTTGACCACCGACCTCAAGCTCGCTGGCATCAAATTCAATGTCGCCCTCACCGTCTTCTACGTCCCATACATTCTCATCGATGTGCCGAGGAATTGATTTCTCAAATACTGCGGTGCGGGCTACTATCTGCCCGGCCTATTGGTTGGATGGAGGATCGATGGAACATGCGTGGGGAGTGTGAAGAGCTACGGCGGGCCTATCGCGGCGAGGTTCTTCCTCGAATTGTGTGAGGGCGGCTTGTAAGGAGGGATGGTTCTCTATCTGAGCATGTTCTACCGCAGGCACCATCTGCGCTTCCGGCTCGACATGTTCTACTGTGCTGCTCCACTCAGTGGAGCATTCGGAGGTCTACTGGCTACGGGATTGGCAGAGGTTAGATTCCACGGGTACAATCGTTGGCCGTGGGTTTTCTTTTGTGGAGGGGGTTATTACCGTGTGCCTCAGCATACTAACGATTTTATTTCTTGCCGCATACGCCTATGCAGGCGAAATGCTTGACAGAGGAGGAAATGGTTGCGGCTGTTGCGAGAATGAAATTGGATGCTCATGGGCCAAGCAGCAAGTCGAATGTTGAATCGGGAAGGCTCGATTGGAAATGGGCTCGAATGGTCGTGCTCAATTGGAACACGTACGTGACACTCGGGGTGGCTTTTGCTCAGTCGCTGTCCCTATCCCTTGATCTGGATTGGGCGCCTTTGCCGAATGTCATATCCTCAAACATGCCACACAATCCAAATCCTAGCCGTGAAGAGTAACGCTAACCCCGAAGATCCGCGCAGACTGCTGCTCACCCTCAACTTCATCGCTACTCGCTTTTTCTTCCTTCGATTATCGCTGGATTGGGCTATAGTGGCGTCACTGCGCAGCTCTTCGTTGTACCGCCGTGAGTCTTCTCTCCATTTTGAGGTTCAAGTCCGTCATGGACGACATTGCAGGAGCGAAAAGCTTGTTTCACTTCAAAGATGTGTCTAGATGCTCGGTCTTGGTCGTCAAGAAGAAGTGCTTTCTCTGAGATTATGTAGTAACATTGCAGGATTACTCTGCGTGATATGCCGCACGTTCTTGTCAGACAGGATCAAAGCGCGCGGTCCTATTATGATAGTGGGCTGTTCCCTGGCCATCATTGGCTATATCATGCTCTTGGTTCCTGCGCACCCGCTAGTGCATTATGGAGCTCTGTGGTAAATACTCGACTAATCGAGTAGTATAACCGCTACTCACTACTCGAGTAGAGTAGTGAGGGCGCTACTCACTACTCGATTATTTTAGGGCTAGCCTACTCGAATAATTCGATTAGTATTCGAGTATTATAAATAGAAATCCAAAATTTTCGCTTAAAC
>JAABUS010002185.1_pt1 | contig 38187 bp, 46 predicted proteins | sample 5560161 | NCBI WGS metagenome assembly JAABUS01 (sample SAMN10711885, study PRJNA513376) | rock metagenome | isolation source: Antarctica rocks | place: Antarctica: Victoria Land, Trio Nunatak nord | collected 2016-01-04
ACCCATTTTTTTTAAAACCAAAAAAAAAAAAACAAAAACAAAAACCACAAAAACCCCCCCACCCCCCCCCCCCCCCCCCCCCCCCCCTCTGCCGCTCCTGCAGATATCATTTGGAATTGCATTGCCAACGTGTCCTTAATAGCCATCAAAGACTTTTACCAGGATGTGAATGCTACGACAGTTTTTTCCTTCGTTGTGGGTTTTGAAGCGCCAGAATCATGAGCATAAACAAGCGGGAGCAGCGGACTTTCTGACATGCGTGGCGGTGGTGAAAGAGCAGTGCCCCAGGGCTACATACCCTCTAAGCTGTCGACTCCCCACTCACTGCACCGGTAGCAAAGTGAGCGTCGGTGTCATCTGCGGGACGGTGGGCAACCGGACACTTATCGCGCCGCACTACACGTCCGTGACGTCGACATCAAAGGGCATTGCGTGCTCTCGATCAGAACCTCGTCTGATGAATCCGATTGCGATGAGGGCCATGACCATTGCAGTCGCGAAAGAGAAGGCCAAAATGATGCCTATAGGGGAGAATCCTATGCCATAGCTGACAACGCGAACGAAGAATATACTCTGCGAAATAAAGCAATGCAACAGACCGGAGCAGATGATCAGAGGTATACCAAAGCGATAAGGGAGTGAGAGGAAGTAGGACGACCGTTGTATACCGACAGGCGCTGATACTCGTAATGGCTTGCGTTCTAAACGGTAGTGGTCCAGCTCCTACGAAACGGACATGCACGTGAGCAGGCTGTTGTACATGAAGTACGATAAGTTAAAGAGCAGTTGAAAGGCATTCGCCATCAATACTGCGCTGAGAAACTCCCTGGTCGAATGGTATCGCATCTGTCCATGCCCAACCAATTCATGATCAGTCACTGCGCCGAGTCCTTCTCGCCAGAGCGCACCAAGATCGATCGGGGCGAGATCTCTTTTTTGCTCGGAGATGGCCTCACGCAGCAGTCCAGCCACAAGTATGAGGCTAGAGAAGCATCTAAGAGAATTCAGCAAATTTTGTAGGATCATGACGAAATAGCATACAATGGTGAGGACCACAAGCCATCTTCTTCGGCTGGCGGCGCGATACCATCTAGCTCTTTGAGGATCCCAGATTTTAGGCCGAGAGCCCCAGTGCAGAATCTCATCTTTAGACTTAGTAGACATACCTTCGGTATGGACATCTGGATTTCGCAGGAATGACATGACAGCATCTCCTGGCGTTGCAAGAGGCTCGGTATACCTGTTATAGTACGGCGTCCTTAGAACACAAACAAACACCATAATTAGGGTGCTGAAATGCAAACCGCACTTGTTGTTCTCTGTATGCACTCCGCCACTAAGGCAATAGAGGGCGAGGACTGCGTTACGATCCTCACTTCCATTGGCAGGTACGTACCATGGCGCGCCATCATAGACCACAGTCCAATTTGTGCTGAACTGTTTCATGTACTATTTCGTACATCCACCACGATGGATCTTAGAGCCAATATAGGGGGAGGCACAAATTCATAGACCCTCCAAAGACCAGGAGTTCAGACTGAATGTGCCAAGCAATGCAGAATAATTGTTGTCAGAAGAAGACTTGTTGGTTACAACAACGTTCTCTCAGCCGTTAAGACCGTTAACATAACGCGCGATGAATTGAGTACTGTTTAGTTGCTCGTAATGTCTTGCATCCTGTCGGATCCGATCGAGATTTGCATTACCCCACGAATTATTGCTTGCCAGATGATCTTCTGTCGCAATTACAGCGGTACAACTGTTGGTAGAAAGTGATAAGAAAACCGCAGAGTTTCAGCTATATTCTGGATAAGTCACTACTTAGGCTGATCCGAAGTTTGAGCAGCTCGCTCTGACTTACAAGAGATGCAGTCATGCAGGACTGTATCCGAGACGGAACCAGGTAAGCACACTTTTTCGAGCTTTTCGTCGAAGATTCGTAACGCTGAGTACTTCAATGTTCAGCCAACTTGCTCTCTTGTGAGCTTTGTCAACCTCGTGACGTGTAGGGACTACCAGAAGCTGCATGCAAAATTTGCTAGCACCCGAAAGAATTGTTGAGAGCACGTTGATAAGTAGATGAAGCCAGAGATTAAGCTTCTTCGCCGTGACACAATTATCATGGAATATATTTCCAATCCCGCTCTGCATTCCAAACGTCGACTGTCCCCAGACCTTTCGGGAAAGGTTCGCTTCAAGTACGAGCGCAGCCATCAACTGATGAAATGCTAGAGCTGTGGTTCGCTTCGATCAACGCGTTCGAAATGTTTGCGCACGAGGGTGTTCTGGATTCAACTCCGAAAGTCATGTACTGACATTCTTGATCTTTAAGAATCTTGACACCGCTAGGGGGAGCCTAAATCGCGACATTATCTGTTAACGTTCGTTCACGCAAATATACCAAGGCTTACTGCGAAGTTTCTGTCGCCTGGTGTTGCTCCGTACCAACTGTCGACGCGAGTCTGATAACCGATGAATCTAGCGGTTGAATTTCGTGTAAGAGAGGGGCGTCTTCACTCAAAGCATGCGCAGAAGATGCTGTATTAGACATCAGATCGGCAGCAGAAAATGGCAGAAGACCTTATCGAAGTCTGTATTGATTTCGAATGTGGTTTGAAGTACATGACGACGAGCATAGATACTCAAAGTACCGATAATACACAAAGAGATCTTCAATCATGTCGTTCGTTCTTCTGCGTCGCATTCTGCCGATCATGGCTGACGGCTTCTAGTCCTGACAGAACATGGTCTTACATTCTGTAACGCTGTAACGCAAAATAGAAGAGTAAATGGTTTGAACACAACTAATTCTCGATTCAAAATGAAGTCAACCGGCTTGGAGTCGACAATGATGTTTGAAGCAAAGAAGACAATGACGATCGAGAATTATCAGATATACACCGACCGAGCTGTTCCCCAATGATTCATGTATTTTCCGCGACAACTTACGAGTATGCGTAACGAACAACGAGTTTTCCACTCTGGGAAAATCTAAAAGAGCATAACGTAGCCACAAGAACTATATCTCACATCAATGGACTTCTATCATAGCGCATAGTCGAAAAGCTGAGACTTCGTCGTATCGCTGAACACAGTGTCAACGACACTCATTATCAAGACTATCTGAAATATAGAGCCAACTTCGTTGATAACAATGTGCGAGTGTTAGCAATACCGCGCAAGTGAAAATATTCTCGAATGCCTCCTATCAATCTTATGCTGTTTTTTGTGCTTTTCATATCTTTAAGCATCGACTATCATAGACACGAATGACGAATACAACGTCGTCAGACCAACGGTCTAAGAGAACTTACCAAGTTCCACATGCCCTGCGTGCAAAAATGGGGCGAATCCCCTCGATCTTTCCTGCTCTCAATATACGCCAAAATCCTCCTCACAGGCCGAACGAAGGAAAGCGTGACCACGTTCCATCAATCCTGGCGAACTATCTTAAGGGCTTCGTCGGTATTATCAAAGCCTCTGAATCGAAATGTAGATGCGCTGTCTGCGTAAAAGAACGCCCAGTACGAGAGATGGGTGGATGTGAGTTACAGGCCGTGCTTGTCGTTCAGTTATGCGAGAGGGCGGCAAGAGAGATTGAAGAATATTATGATGCAGTTTCGGGACACTGAGGAGTTGAATGTTACTGTTTTGACTGATTCCTCTAGTACCTTCATGGTCTAAGCAGCATGGAACACAGGGAATCTTGAAAAACCCTCTTGTCCGCCATCAAGGTTTACGACTTTGGGCTGACTTGAACTCGGATCTTCAAGGTTTGAAGGGCCACTGCAGACCAAGGCCCTATTTCAAGCCTAGCTTTGAAAGGTATTCGAAGGTTTTCCAAGTCGACCCCACCGCCTGTATTCATTTTCCAAGACGCTTCAGTGGGAATCGGAGGCATAAGAATTGCATCTTTAGTGAGCCTGAGCGTGAAGCATGAATTTTTACATCCTTTGTGCACTATTAACTTTGCAGCCCGAAAAGAGATGACTCAATATCTCAGACACCCTGTAGTGCACAGACCATAACGGCGAAGGAACCATTTCCTCATCTCTGATCCGATACTACTTCCACGCCTCCGTACCAAAGAGTATCTACGTCTCCGGGTTCTGAGAGCCATGTCAGCTCATCATGTTCAGCATCCCAGAAAGCCCTAAAGCTCTTCTCAGTGCTAGAAACTCCTGAAGCGATTGCTGATGGATACTCAACGAAGGGAACGTAGGCTGCAGGCATAGATCTCGATGCGGCTATGGCACACTTCGAGTGCTTGCTCATCATCCTGCGGTGGTAAAAAGTAGAGTAGAACGTCAGGGGAGCTGACAATCAGTAAACTGAAAATCCGACAGCGAGGCGAGCCAGGCCAAATGTCCGACCAAGTGGCAATGTGGGTAACGAAAGTCAAGATTAACCCATTCCGTATATGTATATCAATTCTCCAGTTATTCTTATCGCACACGCTTTGCGATTGAGTCCGTGTCAACTATAATTGAGCATTCGGGCATCTCTACGTAAATCGCTTGTTGTATGCTGAATTTCGCCTTCTCTAGTGGCGGTAAGGTGAAACTGCTGGATGGGTGCGATTCAGATGTCATGGATAAGTCGATAGAGCTCTTGTCTTAGCACCTAGATCTCACATGAACGCAGTTAACTCATAGATCTAGCAAAAAGACGCAGTGACTGGACCTAAATGTTACGAGTACTTTATTTGTTGCATGTAGAAAAACAGTGAGTTAGTGGTTATTGATCGAGAACCATACCAATTTTTACACTAGCGTAAATTACAGTACCATACCGGACGCAAGACTTGCGGGCAATTTTGTAATGAATGTACCTGTGTCGAACTGTCGATGGTGAAGATTATTTGAGACTCAACTATCTTAGGACTGGTAGTTGCACCGGTCATCAGCATTTACAGCGTCGCAGATGACGCGTAGCCGATCCAAGATGCTCCATCGGCCTAAGCTAGAGGTTGCCCGGTAATGACATCAAAGAGGAAGCGGCAGGATGAAGATGGTGAGAAGGAGAATGAAGGCTCTCCGAGGCAGAAAAGAACCAGATTTGGGCAAGCAGATTTAGTAAAAGGCAAAGAGCGAGGAACTCCCACTTCCGCGATGAAAGCCCCGGAAACACCCTCAAAGCGTCCTCGTGGTAGACCTCCTGGTAGTGGAAAGAAGCCCGGTTCCTTGGTTGGTGCTGTCGAACCACAATCCGCCCAGGACACTCCGAAGTCAAAACTCAAGGGCAAAGTCCTCTTCGAGACACCCACAAAACCTCGCGAAGGCGCTACGGATACGCCATTTCCACTTGTTCGAAATGCAGACCGCTCTGCTCGACGGAAGAGCGTAAGAACCGTAATCAAGCAGACAATTGCCGACGATCTCAGTGAAGATAATGAATTAGATGAAGACGACCTTCTTGCCAGGCAGATTTGGGATGCCGCTGAAGCAGAAGACGGTATTCTCCAGAACGAGGTCGGAAATGAGTTTGCAGGAGAATCCACAGCTCCCGATACGCCCTCAAAGCCTGGTCGAAGGCAACGCAAAGGTGCTCGACGAAAAAGAACGCCAACGCCCCCTCAAGACCTCCCAGCTCACGAGCAATACTTCTTCCAAAACCGCCCAGGGAACACAAAAACCTCAAACAATACCTTGTCTTCCTTATCGCTTCTCACCCACGAACAATATCACGACCAAGTCAGTGCCTACGTTGACCCGCATGAGTCTTCTATCGCCTATCTTCACTCCCTTCACTCCCGCTCCTTTCCCCAATGGCGCTTCGAACTTTCGCAGTCCTTCAATATTTGTCTTTACGGCTATGGCTCCAAGCGGCAGCTTATCACGTCCTTCGCATCTTACCTCCATGAAATCAGCCCGTCCTCCCCTCCACAGATCATGATAGTCAATGGCTACACTTCTACACTCACCCTCCGCCAAATCCTCACTACCCTCGCTACCCTCGTCTTCTCCTGCACTGCCTCCACCCTGCCTAGCCACCTCGGCACCCAATCGCAGTCCATGATCTCGGCCATACTCGCCCACCTGCACTCATCCCCAGCCTCACCGCCGATCCGCCTCTTTATCAACTCACTCGATGCTCCTCTCCTCCGCCGCGCCCCTAACCCCGCACTCTTGGCCCAGCTCGCCGCCTCCCCACAGATCCACCTCGTTGCCACCTGTGACACGCCCTCCTTTCCACTCCTATGGGACAGCAGTCTCCGTGAGCAGTACAAGTGGCTCTTCCACGACACCACCACCTTCAAAAGCTATGCTCCCATCGAAGTCGGTAACGTTATCAACGACGTGAACGAGCTACTGGGCCGCAGCGGACGCAGCGTCAAGGGGAGAGAAGGTGTTGGCTTCGTCCTGCGCAGTCTCCCTGAAAACGCGCGGAATCTATACCGTTTGCTCATCGCTGAACTGCTCGCCATCATGGACAGTGATGCCAATGGCCTTAACGACGACCTCGGAAATGACGACCTCGAAGACCTGAACGAGAACCTCGGATGCTCATCGAGAAAAGGACGACGAAGTGAAGCAAGCGTGGAATACGCAGTCCTGCGTCAGAAAGTGGAGGAGGAATTCATCTGCAGCAGCGAGATGGCGTTTCGGCAGTTGCTGAAAGAGTTCTATGATCATCAGATGGTGGTTAGTAGGCGGGATGGAGCCGGGACGGAGATGCTGGGGGTGCCGTTCCGGAGGGAGGAGATTGAGGCGATATTGGAGGATTTGCTGGATGAGTAAATGGGTACGTGGAAAATGGGTGGTATGATGGCTACGGACTGAGGGGGTTGTCTAGTGCTGTAGATATCTCATTGGGGTGGAGACGATATAGTGTAGAGATACCCAGAACGCATGCGAACCATACCAAACCCTCTTCTAATATCCCTCTATCACTCCAACCTTCCATTACTCCACTCTTCACCCCTTCCCTCACCCTCCTAAATAGCCGCCGTCTCCCTCTCAACCCACTTCATCGTCCTTCCGCCATCCTCTCCCTCGAAGAAATCCCTGACTTTCTCCACCACCTCCCGATGATAGCTGTTCAGCCACTGCTTCTCTTTCTCCGTCAGCAGCGTGGCGTCGATTAGCTTGCGGCACATGGGCACCATGGTGACGTGCTCGAAGCCGAGGTAGGGCTTGTCGCCGAAGCGGTGGGGGGTTGCGGCTTCGCGGGCCATGATGATGTCTGTTGAGGGTGGTTAGGTGTGGGTTGGTTTGTAGGGTTGGAGTGGGGGGGGGGGACTCACTTTCGATGCGGATGCCGAATTTGCCATCTTCGTAGTAGCCGGGCTCTGGGAGGGGGTTAGTAAACTCCAAGCGCAACTATCCCAGGCAGGGCTTCTTTACCATCAGAGATTACATTGCCTACGGATAGGGCGACTTCAGAGTATTGGATGCGTGTTCCGACGCCGATGGGGCCTTCGTGTACATTCTTTTCGGTATTTAGTGATCCAGGATAATCTCAAACGTAACGGTGAAGCTTACCAGGTATGATCCCACACCGTGTCCGGTACCATGCCTGTAATCCAAACCCTCTTCCCACAGAAATTGGCGAGCCAACGTATCTAGAGCAAACCCGCTTGTTCCTTTGGGAAAAACCGCTTTATCCAGAGCAATGGCGCCTTTAAGGACGAGAGTATAGGCTTTACGTTCCATCGCTGTGGGCTCTCCGAAATGCAAGGTACGAGTGGTGTCTGTGGTGCCGTCGTAATATTGGGCTCCGGAGTCGCAGAGGTAGATTGCTTTTGGGTCGATGATTGAGCAGTTGCCTTTTTCGGGTTTGTAGTGGATGACTGCGGCATTTGGGCCTGTAGAGGAGATGGCGTCGAAGGAGAGGCCGACAAAGTGTTCATGTTTTCTAAGCAGTCATCAGTACGGTACACGTTACGTCTTCCTTGCGAGAGAGAACTCACGATCGGATCTGCTCGAGCTTGTCTGCTCCTTGGACCTCATCGAGTTTGGTCTTCTTCACCGTTAATTCTTCTTCTAACCATGCAAAGTACTCGCATAACGCAGCTCCATCTCTGATGTGACATTGTCTCATCCCCTCAAGTTCTGTCTTATTCTTGATGGCTTTGGCATCGCCAACAGGGCTCCTGACTTCATCAACATTATCTTCACCCCCTAGATCTAGAATCAGAGCCCATGATGCTTTCGTGGATATCATGAACTTCTTCTTCGGGGTCTTCGAAGGAACTCCGTTAGCCGACTGTGATGTTAATTCTTCACCCAATTTACTGTTGTCTTCAAATATTGCATCATACGGTCGAGTTTGTACAGTGTCGCCAAGATGGGCTTTTACCTCATCGCTAAATTTGCCGGAGTCGACGTAAAGGGTTGCGGTTGTTGGTGTGATGGTAGCGTAAGAAAAGAAGACTGGATTGTATGGAATACTGCAACCGTCAGCTTGCAATCAGAGTGAATCTAGAAACTTGAAGAGCATACTCATTTCCCCGAAGGTTGAACAGCCACGCAACTTCATCCAACATTGCTTTGTTAAATACAGTCAGTATGAGATCTTCAGTAGCACCGGTAGATTTTATCGTCAAAATGAATATTACTGAATACGTACAAACTACTAGGCCGGCACTCTTCTTCTTTTCAAGCTCTTTCCTTAGGTCGTCTATTTTTTCTTGAAATTTCTTGCCAGAAAATTCCAAACCTAACGCTTTGACCCTCTCATATGGACGTGACGGACGGTCCTTTCCCCAGATCTGGTCAACCAAATTGGTTTTGACTCCCACGAGTGTAGCGCCACCCTTCTTCTTCACTTTCTCCGTAAGTTTTCGGGCGTCAGCTATTCATTATCAGCAATTTAAACATGCTGTGTAATCATTTTTTTGGTATCTTACGGGCTGTTATCACGGTTGGATCTACACCAACGGTCTTATTGCCCTCTGATTGCTCTGCTGTCCTGGACAATATTAGACATGTAGAACGTTATTTTAAGGATGACTTTAAAATTCACCATTCTTGCCAAGTAGGAACATCTTCTATGCCCTGTTTTAGGAGATGCCAATTACTATCGAGCTGCTTGGATGCCTGGTTGAAGTATCGTCCGTCTGTTGCTAGGGCTGCCTTTTCTAAGGTAATGACTGCCGTACCCGCTGAGCCAGAAAATCCAGAAATGTACTCTGGAAGAGTAAGCGTCGTTGTTTGTATGCATAGACAAGATTCTGACCTCGGCGTGCATCACAGGGAGCGATGTACTCAGATTGGTGGCTGTCTTCGGATGGAACAACTTGAAACAATTAAAAAACGCTTCATTTCCAAAGTCTCCTATTGCTCATACTATATACATCTACCTTATGCTCTTTCATAAGATCTCGAAGCTTTCGCAAACGTTCTGTAGTGTTCACTGTCTCCATATCGACTGCTAGGAATTGAGTCGTGGAGAAATACTTTCTCAAGAACTGAGTAGAGGAGGAGCTAGTTGGTGTAGATGCTCGAAAGACCGATTGATAGCGAGAGAAGGTACGGAACAAGTTCATCGGAACATTCGGTGCATCTTAGGATCACGAAGCAGCATAATGCCAGTGTTCAACCCTATTGTTTCATCAATACATTCGATACATGCACTAGCCCTTTCGGAACACCAGGTACCCAGGGTCCCAGGCACCCGTTGAAAGATGAAACGTGGACTTAGATACTCAGCTGAATCGAAGGTTTGATAATCACGGTCCAGAGATAACTTCATTGACGCATCATCGTTTACTTAAAGTGACCGCCCGTACTTGGGCTGTTTGAACAAAGAGAAACATGATACTCCACTATGCCGCTTTGACAATCACAAGCGTAATATCAGACCACCATAGTGATAATGTTTCAGCTGCCCATATAGCTTGGATACCTCGCATGTGAGGAAAGACTACTTTGACAATGGCAGCCGTCAATGGCGGCCATATTGAGGACGTGGCACAGCCCAGCAGTTTTGCAGAAGTAGAAAAGGTACTCCATGTCAGAATAAGTCAGATTGGTCTTCATGACTGATGGTGTTGTGTGTGGCTACTTAAAGCTGATCCAAAAGCTCTATCTTCCGGGGTCACCACGAGAAATTTCCACCATTCAGAATATCCTACAAAAACTGCAGAGATCCCAAGAAGGTTGGCAATTTGCCGACGCACTTCTTCAAAGCTTAGACGACAAGGTTCGATTCTTTGGAGCTTTGACCTTCACTATCAAAATCAACCATGACTGGTTAGGTTTTACATCCCCGCCAAGGGTTACGAGCTGACTCCAGGGGTAGGGAGTCTTTGAGTGACGAAGATTCAAGATTGCTCCTTGACAGACTTCTACTATGGCTAATCCGGCTTGTCAATGCAGGAGAAGGGCCTTTGGTCATTCGAAAGCTTTGCTCTTCATTGATTGCATATTTCCTTCGCCCCTCGGTTTCATGGGAGCGTTCAATTCGACACGTTATATGCTCCTTCAGCGTGGGAGATGTCGTCCCTGAAGATCTTCTATCTCAACAGCCATCTACTGCCGAATTGGTTAGCAAATTAAGCCGATTGCATCTCATTACCATGGTGTGGTTTTGTATCGGCCTTATCGAAGAAGTTGGGAAAACCAATCCTACTAGCATACAAACGTATGAATCTCATCTTTTGGATTAGGAATCTTCCGTTTTTGGTACTCTGAAGTCTCATCTAATGATTGGAATTATAGATATAAGTACCATGAAAGAGTTTCTTTCAACCTAGACGATGTGGTGATACTTTTGCACCACTCGATATCTGTGCAGTCGACCGGGGACGTGAGACTTGCTGAAGAAGGAATAAAATGCTTACAAGTGAGCTTCCCTCCCAAATTCCCATTTCCTGTGGCAATATTGATGATCTCTAGTCCTGGGTGATGTATGCACATCGGGCATGGATTGACAAAGCTATAGAACTAGAACCGCTAAGATTACTCACGCCACAGACACTGCAAACCTTCAGTGTTGAGGGTTTGCTAGATGTAGCTTTGGAATTCTTCGCGGATGTTTTGACTAATTTTCCAGCGTTTTTCACGACTAACGACTTCTTGTCATTAGGCGATATTCTTTCAAGTCCTTCAGCTCAAAACTATCTCTCTACTATGAAAGGTGGGGATTTTAACTCAGAGGCAATGGCATTCGCAAGAATGCTCCTGGCATACGGAGACGCAACAGTCCAGGACCTTGCCAAGAACCTTGAAGATCCTTCGTCTCGACAGATTCTGCAGCAGCTCCTTGAATTACTTAAGTGTGAGGGCTATGCTGGAGTTGAAGACGAGGTCTGCAGCCAAGCCCTCGAGTTCTGGCAGACATACACTGAGTTTGTCATCGACTCACTCTTCGCAGCTGAAGATCAATTGGCGCCATGGATGGACAAAGCTCGACAGTATGTCGTTGAAGTTATCGAGGCATGCTGGACAAAGATACGGCTACCCCCCGCTGATGTCCTGGCATCGAAGTGGGATTCTGAAGCCAGGACGAGCTTCAAAGCCTTCCGAGCTGATGTAGAAGACTTACTTCAATCATCGTATACGATACTTGGAATCGGTATTTTCAACCGTTTCGCCGATCTTGCACTGGAATCACACAGCAATGGCACTTGGCTTCACCTCGAGGCAACGCTCTTCTGCATTAATGCACTGTCAGACTGTATCGCAGACGAAGATTCAATTGACGGTGTTCTCTCGGAAATCTTTACCTCTTCATTGTTTGCAGACATGGCAAATCAATCATCAATACCTTCGAAGACACGACGAGCGGCCGTAGACATGATTACAAAGTATACCTCTTTCTTTGAAAGACATACCGAATATTTACCCTCGATGCTGAACTTTCTGTTCGAGTCGCTAACGACTCCCTCTTTGACCGATGTAGCTGCAAAGGCTATATTCACAACATGCTCATCTTGCCGAAAGTCACTAACCTCAGAACTTAATGCCTTCTTGCGGCAGTATGAGGCTCTTCTAACTTGGGAAAGCGTCGAAGCTAGTACTAAGGAGAAGGTCATAGGTGCTATTGCGGCTATAATTCAAGCGCTTCCCTCTGAAGAGGAGAAAATGGATCCGTTGTCTGGTTTACTCTGCTCTGTCGAAACAGAAGTTCATAACTGTATCAACTTATTGTCAATTGGCAAAGCCGAAGAGGCGCAGCTAGCCGGTTTGTGTGCGCTCCGATGTTTGGTCAGCATGGGGAAAGCTCTTCAAGTGCCTGATGAAATCGTTATTGACCTAGACTCCGAAACTCCGCGGATGTCAGTCTGGGCGGCTAGCAAAGGAGGATCCATACAAGCCAAGACAGTGCAATTCTTAGAGACAGTGACCAGCCTGATGCAGTGGGATAGTGACATAATGGAAGCAGGCTGCCAAATCCTTCGTACCGGTTACAAAGAAAGCGCTCCTGGACCGTTCGTCTTTCCTACCAAGGTAACGGCGGACTTCGTGCTTGCTAGCGGATTGAAGACTGCACGTTTAGATTACATCTTGGACACTGCTGGCTCTATGCTCAGTAGACACACCGTGGGTTTGGAGAATGACATGAGAGATGCTGCCTTGTCATTCCTCGTACATCTCCTTAGTTTGATCCGAAGCATGGAGGGTGAGAGAAAGCGGAAAATCATTTGTGGAAAAGATAGACTCACTCATCCAATTCTTAGGGAATCCCACTATCGACCCTGAGGTTGCATCCAGCTGCATTGAACTTGCAGCCAAGATGATTCCACGTTATCTGGAAGCATTTTCACATCCACAATGCTGCGATTCAATTCCTCTACTCTTCGAATTTGCTCTCCGCTGCCTGACGGCGGCTGAGATAATGCCCAAACGAGCTGCCGCTCAATTCTGGGTAAGCACTAATTCCTGACTCGTGCACGAACTTATCTAAGCCATGAGTGTAGGCGTCTTTCGTGCAGAAGCATGACGTATCAGAAACAGTTGGAATGATGACGAGAAATGCTATGGATGAATATGGCCCAAAATTAAGTCAGGCCTTGGTGCGAAACATTGGTGGAGAGGCCGCACGAAGCGAGTTGGATACTCTTGCAGACCCGCTGAAGAAATTGATTTCCGCTCAACCTAAAGCAAAGGCGTGGCTATCGGATGCCCTTTTCAGCGATACCTTTCCAAGCCAGAACGTCGGTCCTGTGGACAAGAGGATGTGGATACAAAAGATAATGAAGTAAGTAGTCGCCCAGATTGACCTAACCTAACACTAACACAAACATGCAGCTTAAGGGGCGCAAAAGGAACCAATCAAGCTGTCAAAGAGTTCTGGATGAACTGCCGAGGGACGAATTTCTCATACACGTCCTAGAGAAAGATAGATGAGGCATGAGTCTGATATAGTATTTACGGGGTCATCCCCTGGTGTAAATTACAAGACGCATAGCGACGGCACTTTTTAAATGCTAAAAACGTAAATTCTCTTCAGGATATCTATTCAGAATTCTGCAAGTGACGCTAGTATGAAAGTGGCACCAAAACTCAATTTGAAGGCCGCATTATCTTCAATTGCAGACCGCAAATTTATCCCTTTGACATACTGCTGAATTCTATTCGTCGGCAAGATATTTATTCCTTTCGATGCCGCGAACTGTAAGCCGTACAGTTAGCATCCATTACACCCAGTCCTCCCGGCATATGTGGGCGATACGGACCTGCACCCCAAACACCAACAGCCCAAAGAGTAGTGCCAGCGTTTTCGAGAACGTACTCACAGCTAATCCTCCAAGTAAACCTAACGCCACACACTCAGCCATTTGCTTCTTCTCCCCATCCATCCCAAACTACCTAACCTAGCAGCAACCCTTACATACCTATTATGCTCCCCGCGCTAATCTGCCGGTATGCCGCCGGATTCGGTCTTCCATGTTTGAACACAGGCACCCTAGCCTCGTCGGAATATGTCCGAAACGCGTCTTGTATGCTTGCTGCAGGTGAGGCATCGCAAAGTAGAGGCCGCCGTAGCGAATGAAGCTGGTGCGTTGCGAATGCTGCTGTGAAGCCGAGGCCGAGCGCGAGCGGGGAGCGGAGGATTGGCCGCAGGAGGGAGGGGGATGCCATTGTGAGTGAGAGATCTTGGATGGAAGCCTGGGGTTGCTGGGTAGTGCTATATCTGAACTGAAGATTCAGCCGGAGTGATGGCAAAATCTGTATGTTACTTTTTAGGTAGAGCCGGAGCTCAAGGTTGATGACATCGCGCAGTGAGCGACTAAACCATACGCGGTTGGTGTATAGATTAGATAACCTTAATCTTCAAGGGCGTAGAAAGTAGGCGGGGTGAAATCGGATATGAAGATCTCAATCAAGAGTCATACTACAAACTGCATCTGGACCTACTAGAATTTCTTCGATTCCCTAATTGTCTCTTCACGTATATTTTCTAGCATCCCATTTCCTTCCAGTTCTTATTGCACTCTAGACGCATCACCATTCTAGAGGTCTACAGTACTAGAAGTTCATTGCTCACGCCACCAAAAGTTCTTTGACTCCTACGAAAAGCAATTGACTCACAACTTCTACTACTTCGTCAAGCATTCTGCACTTTGGCGAAGAGGATCGCAACCACACATCCCGTATCTCTTATCGATATATTCTACTCTACCTCCGACATGACAAACGACGCCTCCACCAACGGCCACGGCCCAGCGGGCGGAGAAAGCAAGAATGGCTCCACAAACTTCACTGTCAAGGCCGGTCTAGCAAAGATGATGAAGGGTGGGGTGATCATGGATGTCGTCAATGCTGAGCAGGTGCTCCATATCCAATCATCTACTCACACTAAATAGGAGAATCACTAACAAGACTCAGGCAAGAATAGCAGAAGAAGCCGGCGCCTGCGCCGTTATGGCCCTTGAGCGAGTCCCCGCAGACATCAGAGCCCAGGGTGGTGTCGCCCGAATGTCTGACCCCAAGATGATCAAAGATATAATGGAAACTGTTACCATTCCCGTCATGGCGAAGGCAAGGATAGGGCATTTCGTCGAATGTCAGGTAAATCCTCCCTCCTCTTCGTTGTCTTCTTCCACGCAAACCAGAACCCCGTCACTAAAATTCCTATCTTGTAGATACTTGAAGCCCTCGGCGTCGACTACATCGACGAATCCGAAGTCCTCACCCCCGCCGACGCCGTCCACCACGTTGAGAAACACCCCTTCACCACTCCCTTCGTCTGCGGCTGCCGCAACCTGGGTGAGGCCCTCCGCCGCATCTCCGAAGGCGCCGCCATGATCCGTACAAAGGGCGAAGCCGGCACGGGCGACGTCATCGAAGCCGTCCGCCACATGCGGACAGTGAATGGTGAAATAAGCAAGGCCAAAGGCATGAGCGACATGGAGCTGCGCGTCATGGCAAAGGAGATCGGCGCGCCGTTTGACCTTCTCAAGGAAACTGCAACGCTAGGACGGCTACCCGTGGTCAATTTTGCAGCGGGGGGTGTGGCGACCCCAGCGGATGCGGCGCTGATGATGCAGCTGGGGTGCGATGGCGTGTTTGTGGGCAGCGGCATATTCAAATCCGGGGATGCGCGGAAGAGGGCCAAGGCGATTGTGCAGGCGGTGACGCATTTCCGAGACGCGAAGGTGTTGGCGGAGGTGAGTAGTGATCTAGGGGAGGCGATGGTGGGGTTGAATGTTGGGAAGTTAGGGGAGGGGGAGAAGATGAGTGGGAGGGGGTGGTGAGGAGGGGCACAGGCGGGGATGAGTCGTTCTGTGTACATGGAAAGCGGTTGGCTTAGAGAAGTATTCGGTTTTTGAGAGAAGATCTGTAATGTACATAAGAAGCATCTTTTCGCCTTCACACTCGGGAGAAAACCGCCATCCTTTTCAAGCCACTATACCCACTAACTTTCATTGGCTGCACATCCTCAATCAATGCTTGTGTAGAATTCACATCGTCTCTCGTTTCATCTGGAAGCCTATTCGAGGCACGACCTGTTGTGGAGTAGATCTGCGAACAGGGTATGGTAGGAATACATGGTTCAGTGCAGTGCAGTATAGCATGGAGAGGATCTTTATGTTTTTGGCCGTTCGAAGAGATGATGGCTTGATTGAAGAGGTCCCTTAATGCTCGTCTTCCGTTCTGTCACACCAAAGATCTCCAGGATACGTGAGGAGTACTTACTTGGCTTCTTCAAATCGTGGACTCGACGATATAGCTGTACTGGCTAATGGCTTGGTCCATACAAAACTCATTTTGGTAGTTGAGGTGACGTGTCTTTCGTTCTGTTGCGAAAGGAGACTTTGGATGGTTGTACGGGAGATGAGATCTTAGTGAGACATGGAGAATGATTTTATTAAGGTTTACTGCTGGAGAAGCTGGGTAAGGGTTAGATGGTAATGGTATGTTCATGATCGAGGGATGTGTATTGCATTCGGTTGCCTTGTGGTCTGAAGGGGTTTTCTCCTCCTACGCTTGGGAACGGTTGTTGTTGTTTTTTTTGATCTTTGAGGGAAGTTGATTCTTACGAGAGTTTCTTGGGTCGAGTCTTGTGTTAGAGTCGTATTGGCTGTTGCTTTTATCGAAAGCGTACTTGAGGTATGACATTTTCTAGGACAGATTTCTGGACAGAGGAATTTACACTTGAGTCCACAGTAGCATAAGGTAGGAGTCAGTGTTTGATTTGACTGCTTGAGAGCCAGACGAAAAACTTGACCAAAGTAGAGGTGCCTAATGGATTGTAACGTAGGAGACGGACTGTAACACTCTACTGCTCGAGAAGCTAATGACTCGGTGAATAGGCTTCTTGATGATTGAGGCGCGTGTCTTGTATTATCGTTCTTTTCAAGAGGCTTAGCATGTACATTTGATTGAGTGAAGGCTGGCGCTGAAAAGTGAACGATAATAAATCCGAGCACTCGTGATTCGATTGGTGTCACGTTGCAAGGTGGTCAACACATTGTTTTCCACAAATTCCTTCTCCTCTAGGTATTTTCAGAATGGCCGATCTATAATGAGATCTTGAGCCTCAGTGTCTAGTATTTTGAATCCCAGCGTTGACGATTTCCTCAACATTTGCATCAACCTTTCTGCGTATCATCGAAGGGCTGGTCAGATAAGAGATACAAACATCGATACGGCAGCGGTGTTTCTCGGGCCATTAGCCCCCTGAACGGTTTGACGTTTGATACCGTAAAAGTTGAAGTCATTGATACACAGCATCGTTTCCATCATGGTGCGTCGCCTTATGATCACGAATATGAAGGGATTTACTGACAAATGGGTAATAGTTTTCACCACACCAACCCTTTGCATTCCTTGCGCTTCCCCGAGAGGTTCGAGATATGATCTATCGATACTGTGTCGTCGCCAATGGAGCAATTGATCCATATCAGAACATAGAGCAGCACAAGATCGTCGTTTTATGCCCGCAAAAGCCGGACCTTGCCTTGCTCAAAGTAAATAAACAGGTGGGGAAAGAAGCAGAGACTGTTCTTTTTGGTGGGAACACATGGCGACTATTCTACGAATCAGACTCCATCGCGGCATGCAAACCATGGAAAAAGGGTGAGCTTGCAACCAAGTTTTGGAATACGAATATCAAATCGTTCCGCCACCTCGTCACGGGTTTCGACTTCCTCGACCAAGTTGGTGCTCCCATTCCATCCGCGCCTACAGGACACGCAATCATAGACACTTCTCTGGCGGGACTTGAAGAGGAAGAAGGCAACTATAACAAGATACTCATGCGCCAACTCGTATATTCATGGGAATGGAAGAAAAACCTTTTGGAGCAAACAAAACTCAGGACTTTCCTGTTCAACCTGGACCATGGTTCTTGTAGGGACAGATGCCGCCGATGGGAAATCATCCATTTCGCTTGCAACGAGCTGTCCATACTTAGACAGCACTGGAAGACGACTCGTGTTGTAGTCAACGGCACGAGGGATCGAGCGGAGAGGAGACTTGTGCATGAAGTTTATGGTTTCCCTTCAAGGTGAACTTGGTGGGAGAATTATTTGGCTCTCTTTCCTGTTCGGATCTTCTTCGGTCTTAGAAGGGTTTGAATATGTGTTGAGGCAGAGCGACCAAGGAAGATCTCCATACAGGGTGTGATTTCTTTACGTTCCGCAAGAACATGGAGGCTGGTCGACATCGCGCTATCTCATTGTCCACTTGTTGAACATAGTAGATACTTTAACGTTCGAGGGACGTCTTTCCTTGGTGCCTTGGTCCTGTACGTATTGACCACACTAGCGTGAAATGTGTCCTCTCGGCAAATTCGCAGTGACTTGTACTTCCAAAATTCCCAGCACCGCCATTTGAATTCGAACACTCCTTTCCTTACTCATTTTCTCGACATCTTTGTAGGCGCTGAGAAGCACCTTCCATGTTCAATCTTTCGAGATTACTACGGAGATCTTTGAACACTGAAGTCCGCGTTGCGGCACCATCTCGACCATGAGCGGCTGTAAGTCAATTCCTACCACTCCAATTGGGGCACCCTTTATGATGTATTGAAGCTAACATATCTGCTATGCGCAGTACGATTTCTCGATTTGATCAAACCCTTCACCCCTCTGCTACCAGAGGTGGCAAGCCCAGAAAACAAGATCCCGTTCAACCAAAAGTCTGACGTCCCAGTCCTGTTCTACGCTACAGCACCTGCTGATATCTACCAGGTTGATGTGGACGGGCTTAACTCTACTCATCTTTCTGGTCATGAGCCAGATGCCCTTATATGGAATTGTATCGTGAGTGGCCCAGGGAACGGGTTTGGGTATACTGTTTGGCTTACAGCAACAGATCAGATACCTCGGATCCCCTCTACTGGCTTCGAATGATGTTAGCCAGTAACAGGGGGACGCTGATGGAACTTGGTATCACACCTATCATTTCTTCGGGCATGCTCTTCCAAGTACGCATAGGCAAGTTGGATAATTCAGAGGTCCATGCTGATTGGATTCTAGCTTCTTGCCGGCACCCACTTGATTGATGTCAATTTGGACTTAAAAACAGACCGTGAACTCTATCAGACCGCTCAGAAGCTTTTTGCTATCATTCTCTCGTTCGGTCAAGCCTGTGTCTACGTCCTGACTGGTCTCTATGGACAGCCATCTGATCTTGGTGCTGGTGTCTGTGTGCTCTTGGTTGTCCAATTGGTGCTTGCTGGTCTCATTGTAATTCTTCTGGATGAGCTCCTCCAAAAGGGATATGGTTTAGGCAGTGGTATCTCTCTCTTCATCGCTACCAACATCTGCGAATCCATCATTTGGAAGGCTTTCTCTCCCACAACTATCAACACTGGCCGAGGACCTGAATTTGAAGGAGCCGTCATTGCGCTCTTCCATCTTCTCCTTACGTGGCCTGATAAGCAAAGAGCTCTCCGTGAAGCATTCTACAGGCAGAATTTGCCCAATGTCATGAACCTCCTGGCTACTCTTATCGTCTTTGCTGCGGTGATCTATCTCCAAGGATTCCGGGTCGAAATACCTGTCAAGAGCAGCAGGCAAAGGTAGACAGCCCCCAAACCTACACTGCCACCTGAGAATAGTGGCATCCAAATCACTTTTCTAACGTCCTAACACAGAGGAATGCGCGGCTCCTACCCCGTCCGTCTCTTCTACACGTCCAACATGCCCATCATGCTCCAATCCGCTCTCTCGTCCAACATCTTTCTCGTCAGCCAAATGATGTACTCTCGCTTCTCCGACAACCTCCTCATTAAGCTTCTGGGTGTCTGGGAACCCCGCGAAGGCTCTGCTCAACTCTACGCTACTTCTGGAATTGCCTATTACATGAGTCCTCCATTGAGTAAGTCTCCGCTCCTTGTCCCCAACCATGTTTCTCGTGTATTGAAAACCTTGCAGACTTCACTGAAGCTCTCCTTGACCCCGTCCACACCGCAATCTACATCACCTTCATGCTTGTCGCTTGCGCCATCTTCTCAAAGACATGGATCGAAGTCTCCGGCTCGGCACCCCGTGACGTCGCCAAGCAGCTTAAGGAGCAAGGACTCGTCATGGCTGGACACAGAGAGCAAAGTATGTACAAGGAGTTGAAGAGGGTGATTCCGACGGCGGCGGCGTTTGGAGGCGCATGTATCGGGGGGCTGAGTGTGGCGAGTGACTTGATGGGAGCCTTGGGGAGTGGAACGGGAATTTTGTTGGCTGTTACGTAAGTTTGAATCTTTGCGAGGAGATTAAGGACTCTACTGACGCTTGTCCTTTTCTGACAGTATCATTTACGGATACTTTGAGATCGCAGCCAAGGAGGGGGACATGGCCGGTCTGAAGGGGATGGTGATGGGCTAGGAGAGGGGCCGCTAAAAGTTGGAGACTTGTTCAGTGCATATACCTATCCAATCCGTGATAATAAACACAATCTTGGAACGACTGCCGAGCCTATGTGTAGCCTCGCATGTCCTCCTGTAGATATGTACGAGTAATGATCCTATTATTGGACTGGGCGGATTGAAGATATCTGTAGTCGTCACATGGATCTATATGGAAAGAAATTTGTTGGATCATCAAAGCAGATGCAGAGACTTGGTCTGCGTTTATATCTGATCTTTGACCTTCTTCTATAGGGTCACATCAGGAAGAAACATGTCTTTGCCATCCCGACGAACTTGCCAGCTAGACATCGCATCACCTGGATGGATCGATCGCAGAGTATTTCATCCAACCCAGCATCCAAAGGCCCAGTCTGTCACCTTTCCTTACCCCGTCATGTCCCTATGTCCTGTAATCCCCGTTGATCGTCACATACCCATGGCTCAAATCGCAAAACCAATAATTCCCTTCCTCGGTCCCGGTGCCCAGATCAACCACAATCCGTATATCCTCCTTTCCCAGCACCCGCTTCGCTCTTTCCTCGTCTACAACCTCCGGCTCCCCACGCACCAGTACTTTTAGCTCCCCTACCCCACCCTCGCTCTCCCCCTCTTCTGTGATAAAGCTCACACTCGTCTTTTCCGGCCTCACGGAGCCAGGGGAAATATTCCGCGTGTTGCCCGCGGCGCACACGATGCGGCCCCAGTTGGCGTCTTCGCCGTACAGCGCCGTTTTCACGAGCGGCGAGGTGGCGATGCGCTCGGCGATGAGCTGGGCGGAGGCAAAGTTGGGGGCAGAGGTGACGCTGATGTGGACGAATTTCGTAGCCCCCTCGCCGTCGCGGACGACGAGCTGCGAGAGCTGGCGCGTGAAGGCTGTGAGGGTGTCTTGGAGGACGATGCCGTCGGGGGAAGAGTGAGAGGTGATGGGGGAGCCGCCGGCGGCGCCGTTGGCGAGGAGGGCGACGGTGTCGTTGGTGGAGGTATCGCCGTCGATGGAGATGGCGTTAAAGGAGCGGTGGACGGCGTGGGTGAGGAGGGGCGAAAGGGTGGAGGCGGGGATGGGGGCATCGGTGGCGAGGATACCAAGGAGGGTGGCCATATTAGGGTGGATCATGCCGGCGCCTATATTTCGAGTTAAATTTCATAATGAAACTTATTCGATCATATATTCTTAGGTTTGGAAATGAAATAAAATATATGACTTACCTTTGGTCATGCCGGCGAGGGCGTAGGTGTTTTGCGGGTTAGAAGGGAGGGTGAAGGTCGTGGAAAGGAGTTTAGGGAAGGTGTCGGTTGTGCAGATGGCGCGGGCGGCGGCGAGCCAAGAGGTGTGGGTGGGGGAGAGAGTGGAGTGGGCGGTTGGGATTGCGGAGAGGATTTTGGTAATGGGGAGGCGCTGGCCGATAACGCCAGTGGACATGACGAGGGTGCTGCTGGGGGTGGGTGGGGGATTGGAGAATTGTGAGTCCACGGTGCGGGCCATACTGCGGGCGTCCTCGATGCCGCCTTGGCCGGTGACGGCATTGGCACAGCCAGCGTTGATGATTATAGAGCGGATGCCTTCTCCGGCGCGTTTCCGAAGAACATCTTGGCTGACTGTGACTGGGGCGGCGGAAAAGGGGTTTTGGGTAAAGACAGCGGCAGCGGAGCAGGGAGTTTCGGATGTTATGAGAGCTAGGTCAGGGAAACGTGTGTTGCTTGCTTTGACGCCGACATGAGTTCCGGATACGAGGAAGCCTTTAGGGTAGGTCCCTGATGTTGGGACGTACTTTTGCTTGGCGGCGGGAATGGAACCGTCTACCGGAGCGGAGTATTGGCGGGTCTGGCTGAAATATTTATATTGCGATGCCGTCCTCCACGCTTTTCCTGCAGAGTTGTTAGAAATGCTATCCTCCATTCTCTTGTCGTACAATGTGGCACTGACCTGCTTTGCTTAAACCGGCCATGATTGGTTCGGTCGCGCAGATAGTAGATAACTGGATTCTGAGTATTCTAACTGATGAAAACAGGTGAAATTCTTATTCCAAATGATCAAAACATGCAGGCTAGGAACACTTAGAACACATAAAATGCTTGTACGTTTGAGTCTCTGGTAATCAAAGACTTGATACGTGCTCGAGAGTTATGATTTCTTCTTCCTAATAGAAATTAAGATAGCTCCAGAGATTAGGAATGATCATTTCGTCTCCTTCGGGTCTTGAGATTCCTACAATCCTCTATTCAGTTCGGGAGTACCATGACATGGTCGCCTTGCTTTTCCCCATCATAACTAGGAAATCAAATGACTCACAGTCTGGGTACCTTAGTCTTCCATTGTTAGGTAGTTCTAGGTGGGAAAATATCAAAGCTGCTTAGTCAGGCGCCAAATCGTGAGATCCATATGAAAAGCAGAAAACTACTCGCATATATCAGCCAAGGCCAGGAAGTAGATATCGATGTAGACTATCATCCATCAGGACAGCCTGACGAATACTACGCAGTTGAATCTCTTACCTTGGAGTTCCAGATGCTGGACAAGCAAAAGTACCCTACCACGCCTACCTATAACCAGAAACGTTGGAGGCGCCTCATTCAGCGGGACGGACCGCTACACCAGGCTTAGACGCAACAAGGAGCGTGGGAGGATACTATATTGCATCTGTTGAACAGTGGTGAACACACTGCGGAAAAGCCAGCAGTCAAGTGCCGTCGGTGTTGAAGCCGGATCTTCAGCATGAGAACCAGTATTCCCCTTCAGCGCGTCACCCTCGACGGCTAGCTGATGCCCTTGAATGCCGCCTTAGCCACGATGTCGCATTCGCAAAACGGCAGCAATGGATACATAAATGGCTACGGGAGTTTTGTTCAAAGGCCTGGGAATCGGTATGGTGATGACAGTCAAGACGGGGCTCGGGAACCTCGTGGAGAAGGATATGGGGACCTTATGAATGACAACCTTTCAGCGCCAGCAGTCGCTGAAATCCAACCTCCTCCAAGTCATCGAGGCTATGGTCACGATACAAACGGTTATTTTGCGCGCTCAAGGCCTGAAAGAGGCGAAAGCTACAACAGAAGTAGGGAGGGAAATGAGCAGGACCAGGATAATGCAAGGCTATATGGCACTGGACCCGGGGGAAAACAAATCGAAGGTGTGCTAGAACATATCCACGATAAGTGGGAAGTATTGACCCAGGATGACTGTGTTCCCGTACACATTGCCTTACAATTGATGGACCACAGCTCCCTTGGTCGCGGGAATGATTATCATGATTTCCAAAAAACGAGCAAGCAGCTTCAGAAAGCTTTGAAGGCAATCGTGAACGAGCATCATCAGGGATTCAATAGCTCCATTGGAACCTTTCATAAGATTCAGTCAAGTATCTACACATCGCAGAACCGTGTAAGAACGCTGAGGGACTCGATGATTGACGCAAAGTCAAACCTTATGGTGACGAAGCCGGAACTTAAGGTACTTGGTTCGACGTCCCAGAATTATGACGAAATGCTTCAAATCGTAGGACAGATTGAAAAGCTGCAATCGGTACCCGAACAACTGGACGCTCGTATTTCTGAAAAGCATTTCTTGCCGGCTGTTGATCTGTTACAAGACGCACTGAGGATGATTAGAAAGTCAGAGTTAGAAAATATCGGGGCCTTGATGGACCTCAGGATATATTTTACAAATCAAGAGACGTCTATGACAGATATTTTGATTGAAGAGCTTCATGACCACCTCTATTTGAAATCACCATACTGTCATGATCGGTGGAAACCACATACGCCAGATCCAACGAGCACAGCTTTATCCACGACTGGTGCACTAATGTTACCAAATTCCTGGGAAAGGCCGTTTTACCGATTTCTCGATGATTTAGATACCTCTAACCCAGTAGGCAATAAGCCCAGCTTGCATGACTGTTAATGCCATATGCTGATTTTTTTAGCTGGGTGACGACGCATCTGAGAACCCGGAAGCCGACAGTTTCCATTACATACATATGCTAATAGAGTCCTTAAACAAGCTGGGTCATTTGGATATCGCCGTTGATCGCATCGAACAACGACTACCAATCGAGCTATTTGCTATTGTCGACCGGACGAATCAAGAGGTCAATATTCGTCATCCAGCCTATACAAGAGGTATCCGGAATGGCGATCCAAAGATTTCGGACTTCAATTTGGATGGCAGCAGTGCCAAAACTGACGTTGTGAATGATCTCCTTCTGACGCTGTATTCGAAATTTGAAGCCATTGCTGAGGGACATCGAGCTGTGCATGATGTGGTAGCTGGCATAATCAAGCGTGAAGGATTGAGGCAATCCGAGACCTTGAAAGGAGGTTTCAAGGAATTATGGAAGCTCTACCAAAGCGAAATGCGGTCCTTACTCCATGACTATTTGGCAACAGACGGCAGTCAAGCATACAGGCCTGGTGGTCCATCCACAACAGAAACGAATATCTTTCAAAGACATCCACGTGACAAGACCAAGAGGGTTTTCAAGTTCGCGGATATTGATAAGGCATCCGAGTATCTAGTCGCCGAGCAAGAAGAGCTCGATCAGATTCTTCAAGCATCTGTGCCTGGACTTGTGTCCAAGTCTCAAAGACGGTCGGGCGTGAGCTATAACAAGAGCGCAGTTGTTACCGATGGTCCTTTTACAGGGCACAAGCTCCTAATTGAGCCGAGCGTCTTCAATATAAGTCTCCTGCTACCACCGTCGCTATCCTTTCTCCAGAGTCTGAAAGACGTCGTACCTCCAGATTCAGATATTGCAATAAGCACTCTTACATCATTCCTTGATGATTTCCTTGTGAACGTGTTCCATCCACAGCTCGAAGAGACAGTGACCGAACTCTGCACTCAGTCGTTCATGGAGATGGACGCGTTTCAACAAGATCCTCAATGGTCTCACCATGCGTTGAAACCAATATTTAAAGGTACATCAACGTTTTATGCGTTAATTCGGGCGTTCTGCAAATTACTCGATACTATACCCCAGGATCAGGCGTTCACGCAGTTGATTATATCACAGCTGGTTGCTTACTACAACAAGTGCTGTGAGTGGTACAAAGGCCTAGTGACAAAGGTGCGAACACAGTCTGAAGACGGAGCCAGCCTGAAAGCTGCGGCTGCAATGGCAGAAGCTGGAGGTTTGAGAGATATTGTCGAGAAGCTTTGGCAGGGCGATATCTCAGAGAAAGATGGTCTTCTACACAAGGAAATAGACCTTCTTATATCTAGAACCAACGAAACACCACTGGAGCCCTTCGACATTATCTCGGACCGCAGATCAGTTGCAGCCCTTTGCACGCTTTACGCCAGCATGCAATATCTCTCCACCCGTCTCACCCAGCTTCGCCATATCACACCCGACCAAAACCAACCCAACCGCGACTCCTTTAAGCCCCACCCCACCCGCCGCTGGACCCTCTTCGCCACCCCCACCCCACTCTCCTCCACCTCAAACACCCCCATTCACCTCGTCCTAACCCCCGAAACCGCCCCCGCTTTCGACGGGATCCTCGCCTCCTTCCGCTCCCTCGCCACCACCGCCCTCATAACCCTCCACCTCGACATCCGCTGCGGTATCATCCACATGCTAACCCGCACCCTCGCCGCCCCTTACCTCCTTTCCCAGCCAGCGCAAGACCCGGACCCCAGCATCCTCGCCCTCAACGCCGACCTCCTCGCCTTCGACGACAACCTCACCACCTACCTTCCTTCCGCCGAACACGCCTTTACAACCACCGGCCTCGCTTCCCTCAGTGACACCTACCTTGTCCGCTGCGCCTCCCGCATCCCCGCCATGAACGCCTACGGCTGCGCCCGTATACAGCTCAACATCCTCGTGCTGCAGCAAAACCTCAAAGCCATCGAGCCCGCCTCCGCGCTTCCGCGCTCCACGCACTTCTTCAACCTCTTCGCCGAGGGCGCGGTTGCGATTGTGGCGAGGGCGAAGGAGTCGTCGGATAAAGGGGAAGGGTTGGGTTTCGATCTGGAGGAGATGAAGGTGCTGGTGGAGTTGTGTTATAGCGAGGGGGTGAGGAGCGAGGTTCGGGAGGAGAGCGTGAGGGCGAAGAGGAGGGAGGGCGAGAGTTTGTTGGGGTTGAGTGAGTGTTTGTGGAATACGTAGTTCGTGGGGGCTTTGGTGAGGGGGGGAGGGTGTATGTGTGGAATATACCCCCTTTTGAAATAATTACGCGAGATTCATGTATCGTGCACTCAACACCCGCCTCCCAATCTCCCCCCTCCCCTCCCCTCCCCTCCCCTCCCCTCCCATCCTCCCAACCCCCCACAATCCCCCTTCCTCCCTCTTCCTCCCTCCTCCTCCTCCTCCCTCTTCCCCATCCGCAAAAAACCCCCCCTACCTACCACCCTCCCCTATCTCTCTCCCCCTCCCTCCAACATCCACCGCATCCCGCCCGCTCCCTTCCCCTACCAGTGCAGCTATGATATGGAATGCATGCAAATTGTACTTACGATCTGCTCCTTCTTCTTCTTCTTCTTCTTCTTCTTCTCCTCCTTCTTCTTCTTCTGCTTCTTCTTCTTCTTCTCCTTCTTCTTCTGCTGCTGCTTCTTCTTCTTTCCGCGTGCGTGCGTGCGTGCGTGCGTGCGTGCGTGCGTGCGCGGGGGGTTGTTACAGCACGTACGTACGTTAGGGATGTATGTATATATATACAGTAAGTATTCAAGGGCGGTGGCTTTTGCGAAAGAAAAAATGTTTTTGCGAGAGGGAAAAGTTTCACTTTTGAGAGAGAAGAAAGTTACTGTAGTTAGTTGGTTGTCTGGGGAGGGGAGCTACAGTACAGTAGCCCTCTCTCTCTCTTCCTCTGGGGTGAAGAAAAAGTTCCTTTTTTTGGAAAAAGGGGGAGGTTCCTTCGCGAAAAAAAGAAGAAAAAAAGAAGAAAAGAAGAAAAGGTCGCTCAAGCATTTCGTTTCCCTGCCATATCTAAAGTTCCTTGTTTTCTTCCTTCTTCAACTGGGTGTTCCACATCTGTCTGTCCATTTAGTTCATCTTCTGTGCAGGTGAGGTTCTTATCTGCCGTTAAGCAAAATATTTTATAAATAAAACATCAATGCCCCAGCCTTCTTGAAGCCCAAAACCCCAGCACATGCAAAAATTAAAAAACGTCCTTGGCTATGCACCCTAATATATCGCCAAAACTACGTCCCGCTCCCACCCGCTGCCACCTCCCCCATCAAGAACACTCCCCGCCAAACCACCTATCCTCCAACGGCTGCGGCACCACCCCCTTCTCCACCAGACCTCTAACCCCCCACCCGCCCGGCCCTTCCCAACTCCACAGTACCCACCCCTTCGCCCCGCCCTGCTCAAAACTTTCCATTTGCGCCTCCACGAACCTCCTCGTCTGCTGCACCAGCATCTCATTCCACTCCTCCAGCGGCGCGCTCTGGCACTGGCACCCGGGGACGTCGCAAGTCGTGCCTGCGGAGGTGCTGCCGTCGGGGTTGACGCAAATGTTGGAGATGGCGGTCCATTCGCCGATGTAGGTGGGGAAGCTGGGGGCGGTGGATGCGAGGGCAGAGCGCTGGATGCAGGCGAGGGAGATGTGGTCGGGTTGGTTGAGGGTGGGGGGTGTGGGGGCGAAGAGCTGATAGTGGTGGGTGTCGAGGGCGAAGGCGCCGGGGGTGGGGGAGAGAGAGGTGGCGAGATCGGACCAGGTGGAGAGGGGTTGGAAGGCGTCGTGCATGACTACTATGAGGGCGGGGTTTGTAGCGGCGGTTTTAATAGCCGTGTAGGCGTCCTGGGCGAATTGGCGGGTGGTGGCGATGTTGTTGGGGGAGTAGGAGATGGGCTCGTTGACAATTTCGAGGGCAGTGACGACGTCGGAGTATGAGGCGGAGCCATATTTTTGGGCCATGGTTTCAAGAACGCTGATGGAGAGGTTGAGGTTCGATGGTTCTTGCCAGAGGACATCGCCAGCGTGGCCGGAGTTGTCATAGCCGTTTTGCGATCCTGGGGAGCCGTGACAGTCGACCCAGACTTTTAAGCCGGCGGATCGAGCCCAGGAGATTGCGAGGTCGAGGTAGTCTGAGGCGCCGGAGAGATAGGGCGTATTTGCATTGTCGAAAGCCCAGTAGCCGATAGGGATGCGGAGGCTGTTTTGTTTGATCAGTAATTGAAAGGGTTGTGGGGTGGTGAGGAGGAGCAATGCCTACGCGTTGAATCCATACGATTTTATCGTCCAGACGTCAGCTTCAGTGAAATAAGTAGACCAATGGTTTTGGAGTGCCTCAGCGGCGCCAGGCGTGGAGTCAAAAGTCCATTGGTCACTGGCTTCTGCGAAAGGGCCAGAGAAGAGGTGGGGGGTCATCCATTTTTCTGATATCAACCAGCCGCCGATGTTGACACCTCGGAGGATATCAGGATTTGTGGTAGGAGGGGAGACGCCGGTGAAGTAGGGTACACCCCGTTTGGAATTGTCGTGATTATGTGGTAGGGCGACAATGGGTAGAGCTAGGCAACCGTAAAGAAGGAAGGAAAGCAATTGAGACATTGCCAAAACGAAAAGAAATCCCAACAACGTTCTAAACTACCATGTGGAAGAAGAGAAGAGTAGCAAAGAAAATAATCTAATCGCAAGCAGATAAGTACAGCCGGAAACAGCGACAGAGATCGAGGGATAACATGTCAAATATAAGAGATGTCAGATTGCCAGGCAAGGCTCTGCTGTGCTGTCGCTCCTTGAATCTTCATCTCGCAGATCCAATGGCATAATCGATCGAGAACATGCAGAGCTCCACTCCACCGGGAGATATCAAAAAGCATGATATGCAGGTCGAACTTACGGTGGAGTCGAAGATTTATGCACCAGGCCCACAGCAACGGTTGGCGGTCCCTTCACGAAGCTGACAGGAGATGTTGGAAAGAGAGGAAAAACGGAAATAGTGATTGACGTTTGAGGCTCGCTGCTGCAAAATCCCGGTTGGGACATTTACCCACATATAGACACATGAGCTTTACAAGATTCCCGATGCTGCATGCACATTGAACCACTCGATGTGGTTTCCAGGTTGATACAGAGATAGAGTTTTGAACCCATGCTTTGAAGTTTGCCCTGACAGGAGTATATCCAGATATTTGGTTCTTCAATCCGCGAGATAACCGTCCGGTAGATGGATGCAGATTTCGCCACGCTATTTCTATTTCGGGGGTTTGCCGCTCGTGAAAGATCGACGGCCAGCTCATCGACGTGTGCCATTACTACCAGTACAAGCGGTTACTATTCCGGAGGAGCCTCCTCGACTCCCAGGTATGGTATCTCATGAACAGGTACAGTAGTGATCACTCTTCGTACAGACTGTAATGTATCTCCTTTGTCCTTTGTTTACGACGTCACACCTCGCTCAGCCTTCTGGATCGTCTGGGAACGCGCTTGATCTTAGCGCGGTCCCGTAATAGATAGAGAGTTGTATGAACCTCGACCGACCTACCGTACCTGCTTCGTAAGATAAAAATTAATGGTACTGCGCAGCTCGTAGCATCCAGTTGAGTGTGCAATTCGCTTCTTCAGACCAATCTTGCCTCTTTACGTCGCGAACAGCTCCAGTCTTCGCTGAGCCGTCCTATTGCTCTTCCAAAAGCTTCTTCTTTCAAACACCGAGTTCCGTCCACTAATCCGTCTCCATGAACATTGCAAACACGCAAACCTCCTCCCCGCCCCCCTCCCAACCCGTTTGTCCTCCCGTCACTCCTCCTTCCAAAGCCCACCTCCTCCGCCTCCCAGTCGAGATCCGCCTCCGCATCATCTCCCATGCCCTCCTCCCCCCGCCTCCCCGCAACGACCCCTCTCTCGACCTCACCCTCGTCCTCGTCGACATCTCCGCCACACACAAGAAGGACGTCAAAGAGCGCCCCGACGAGTACTACTGGGGCACCTCGCGCATGACCCCGCTGCTACTCGTGAACCGCCAAATCCATGTCGAAGCTGAAGACGTGCTCTACTCGGATTTCAGATTCGGCTTCCCGCATTACCTGGACGCCGCGCTCGTGCGCGGCTTTCTGGGTAGCTTGAGTCCGAGGGCGGTGCGGTTGATACGGAATGTGACCGTTCACGTTGTTTTGCGCATGGATGGGAAAGGGGGGCGTGCCGAAAAGCTGTGGGGGAAGGCATTTGATGCGTTGGTAAGGGAGGTGCCGAGGCTCAGGAGTGTGAATTTTGTGGTAGATTTTGTGGGGATGCCGGTGGAGAAAGAGGGCAGGAGGAAGGGGTTGGTGGATGCGGTGATGGGGTTGGCGGGAGTTTTTAAGGGCGTGGAGATCTTGGAAGTGGCGCGTCGGGATAGAGGGCCGCGGTTTATGCTATGGAAGGATATCATGAGAGAGTGTATCGAGAGGATTAGGGCGGGAGTCTGGTAGCGACTGTTGCTAAGACTTGGACTGAGTTGAAGGTGTGGAGCAAGGAGATTGTGATTCTAGAGGTTGATTCCCTTCAATTCCCAAGGAAGTTGCGTTCTCATCAGGTGCTAGAACAAATGCAAGACACTAGCCCTTGTGTTTAATATCATTCAGACTTAGACCCCACAATTGTAGGCACTGAATGTCCACTCGGGTCGAAAAAACACCTCGACTCCCCCGAATCTCTCTGAGCTTAGGCGCATCATGAAATCTTGTTCTTGTTTTACGCAAACGTAATACGACGTTGAACGATCGTCTGCTGAAAAAGCTCAACAGACTACAGTAAATCAGACTCCAAACTCTACTGGAAAAGGCTGTCGCGCAACATTGAAAACATCCATAGTGTCCCCGACCCTGGTCCATCCCAGATTTTACCCAACACGAACGTGCGCAAAACCAAAACCTTCCACCATAATGACACGCTAAGAGAAAGTCAGGACCGTGAAGCGGGTCAATGGACGCCTGACAAGAACAATCTAACAGTCTATTCCCTGTATACCTGACCAGGAAGGTATGCTTGGGTCTCCGTCTATTTGACAATCGCAAGAACCCGGGTGATCCACCCTGTCACAATGTCAGCAATCCATCCGGAGCAGAGCGTATCATCAAAATACGTACGATACCCTGCAGGTTGCACCCGGCGCCCTGCCGTTCGAGGATTGAAACTGATTATAGATAGCCGGGACACTATTTTGCACGTCTCTTGGATATGCAAGGTCTGTAATATAATTTTTCATCTGCTCAGGAGTGAAAGTCTTTGGTACGGTCAGAGCCCAAAAGTACGCGGCGAGTCCAGCCACTGTGGCGGCAGCTATAGGTATGTACTGTTAGAACCAAGGGTCCCAGTCAGGAAATTCGCAAAGTGAGAACTGGCTTACCATCAGAAGTACCACTAGAAGTTTTAATAGTACCCCCATTCAAGGCATCGGCGCACGAAATATCGACCCCTGGGGCATACACCGATGGGATGCCAGATAAATCTCTAGAGGATTTATACCATGGGGCACCTGAATTATCAGTCGCGCCCACCACAAGTAGCTCTGTGACTTCGCCTTTCCCCCAAACAGCTGGATATCCAGTGATTTCAAACTGGAGACATAGACTTGTTAGTCGCGGAATCGGTATAGGATCCCAAGCTTGTGACTCACATCACCGGTATTTCCTGATCCTGTCACAGGGAGTATCCCCTGTGACGCGTGCCATCGGAGATGTATTCTGGCCATACGCACCCATGCGGGGCTTACTTGGTCTGGGGGATAGTAGAAGCTCATGCTGAGCACTGATTTCGCACCTCTGTCGCTGCGGGCTCCGAGATCGTCGGTGATTGCACTGAGGCCATCAAGCCAATTCTCTTTGTTGGCAAAACGCGGAACCCTAACGAGCACTGGGTTTACCTTCTTCGCGACACCATAGACGTCTCCTGCAACTTTGCTCAACATACAAGTTCCATGGCCTTTACCACCTGTTCCATCTTCACTGACACTTGAATCGTCGCTGGGCTGCTGGTCGCCGCCAATTTTGATCCATCGCACTTTTTGCGCGACGTTTTCCCCTTTTGTGAATTCCTATAATAGAGTGATTTGTCAATAGATGGATTAAGATCAAACAAAAGAGCCTCTACGAACGTCTCTATCCAGGACCGCGCCTGTATCAAGGATGTAAACCGTCACTCCGTCCCCAGCAATGTCATCGTAAAGGTATTGGTGGTTCATATCTGCTAACGATTTGCCTTGTTCTTGGGAAATGAATACCATCTCGTCCGCAGCATTGGGTTGAGCTGTCGGTATACGCCGTTGGAGTCCAACATGCGAGGCGGGTTCAAGTTCGGCGTGCGACACGGGAAAGGTGGTAGGGTCGTAGCAGTCCTGTTTACAGGATAATTCAACAGAGGCAACCTTATGTTGTTAGTAGAAACAACTACCAATCGATACCCTTCGGCGCTTACATCTTGATTGCCCTTCATGGTATCAGCATCTCCCGAGGTGAAGTCAGTTCTCCAATAGTTTACACCAAATTGGTGAGAACTCGATGTAAAGATGTCGCCGCCATTGACAATACCCTGCAATTGCTGATAGATAGCACCGGTCTGGTCAGTGTTCGATCCATCGTTCGGATATATAACATATGTATCCGCGGCAGCCACTACGCCCACGAGCGAGGACGTCATGAGCGTAATGATAACATATTTAGCTATGTTGCCCGTGGCGGTAGCTCCATTGAGCCGATTCATATGGGCGACCCTCATCTTGAGGCCGAAGGATGACGGATTTTAGATATTTATGAGATGGGAAAAGAAAATGCACAGGTATTTGATCTGGTAAGATTTACGAAGAATTGGAACTGACTGCTTGTCCATGCCGCCTTTATATATGGAAAAGATATACACAGATATAGATCACTCAGAAGGAGCCATTTTTAGGGTTATGAATTCGATCAAATGACGCTCGGCCTTGTAGCAACGTGGGAGACGCAGTCATCCTTCAGGATGACATCCTGACCTGGGCTAAGTCTTTTCGACGGCATCCATGTTGATAAATGAGCCACTGTGATGCCGTCTCATCTGATGAGACTAGATTCCTTTACAGAAGCCAATGTCGATGCGGCGTTACGGTTAAAGGATATAGATACAAAAAACCTCTGCTGCAAGGCCCCGGGAATCAAGTCATCTATAGGGTCCAGGTTTGAACATTCGACACACAGAAGCCCGAAAGCGTCGAAGGCGTACCCGAGGGGCAAGGTCGATCAGGTGGAAGTGATTGATTATGTGATCGCAATCAGGTTTTTGAATAGAGCGCGGTTGCTGCTGCAATATGGCTCGGCGCAGTCATTTAACTCAAAGACGTTGGCATCATTGTTACTCCAGGCGGTGGTGAGCCCCTTAGCACTTCCTCGAAGGAGTTTGTCAGAAAGTCGTAGAGTATTTTGGTATCTGGGGAGTAGACAACCTTGTAAACGGACTCATGTCGAAGGACGAGTCGCAAGAATTTCTTCTTTGAGCGAGTACTGTTGTGTTGGAGGATTCAAGGTAATTTTTGGCCCGCATCCTTCACCACTTCAACCAACTTCAGGCTTCTTCAAGCCGAGGTGGCCTTGGGGAATGTAGAGAGATAACGAATAATGGTCTGCTTCGCCATATCAACCTCTGATGGCTTCAAGGCACAAGGGTTGGTTGCAAAAAGTGCGTGGCACATTCCACGAAAACACATATCAAAAGATAACTACCCCAGATTGAGCATCTGATACTCAGTACTATAGCCATTCATACCGTAGCATCGATGCACGCGGTCATGCACTATTGAAACAGGTGTTGGTTGGTATAAAGAAGTAGGTAGGTCCTGAGGATGAGAGAAAAGACAGGTTTAGAACCTGTGCCACGACTTCTGCAACCGACGCTCGAACAGTTGCCTGATTGTTGGTGGGTCGAGGGTGGAATCTCATCGGCTCCTGCCTATCCTATTGGTGTTCTACAGCCCCCAGTGCCTTCTATACTTTGTAACGTGCGTGACCGTGCAAGCCCTGAAACGGCATGCCCCTGGTATTCGACGTCGCATCGTCAGCCTTCGTCTAGGATGCGCTTAATCTTAGCGCGGACCCGAAACATGAACCTCGGTCTCGTTTCGATTATCTTTGGAAACGGCTGGAATAAACAAGTATAGAAAGTGTAGATTGGAGTGCTCAATCTCTTTGATAGCTTTGAGTAGTTTTCGGTACACCTAGTGAGACCTTGTGCAAATGGATTGAAAAAAAAACTCCCAAACAACCGATGAATGAAGCTGCACTGGAGGCACAAAGATATATATCATTGATCTTTGGTCCGACTTTGGCTAATGCAACGAATACGTAAGGAATGAAAGTTTACATGTAAAATGCAAAGTAAATGAGCGTCGATGTACTTTCTGACCCTTCTCTCCATCTTAGGTTGGTTCGACAACTTCTTAGCACCCAACTAACATTCCACTGCTCACGGGCCCCAACAATGGCGTCTGGCAGGTCCCGTCCGGCGTAATGGCCGCTAAGACGTTCTCGCAATTGGTGGAGGCAAAGACTTGGAGCACGCATCCGTCCTTGACCTGCTTGTTGCTCATCGCCTTCACGCTTCCCTCTTGCTCAATGAATTGCAGGCATTCGTTGTTGTGAGAGAATACGTAGCCTTCGACGTCAGGGACTGCGCAGGTTGTATCTTGGTACACATTGACGCGGATAGAGATTGCATTGGTATCGGGGGCCGGGGCAGCGCTCGCAAGAGTGGCGAGGGCGATCAAAGTTGACAGAGCCTTGATGTCGTTAGCGAAGGTCGGATAGTAATAGAAGGGGAGAGGTAGTTACGGTTGTAAAGAGCATCTTTGCGAAGTTGGGATTTAGCTTTGGGGGTTTTTTGAAGGTTCTGCTTATTCAAAAGGCTTTGATGATAGTTCGATGAGCAACTTGAAGATCAAAGGCATACCGATGGGTTTATATATTATCTTCTCTAGAATTTGGGAGGGTATGCCGGACAAGAGAGTGGCAAACACGAAGATGGCTTGCTTGTGGAGTTCATATCTCGTGTAGGAGGTAGGAAAGAGAAAAATGCGTGTCAGTTGAGGTTGCAACTTACCACAGCTTTGTTCTTTCAAAATGACTTGTAATCAGATTGAGGCAACAGTGGGATTACTAAACCGGGCAGAACTAAGGACAAGAAATGCAAAACGTAAGACTGCAGTATGATTGGTGTTTTGAATCAATAGTGTCGTCGAGTCGGGTAAGCCGGAGCGCTGACATGCAGATTTCGAGGGGGCAATCTTCATTGATCATAACTCACTGTCTGGATGATTGTGGTTCCCAAAAGGATTGATGTAAAAGCGAATTCTCACCTAGAGGTAACAGAAATCAGCCGACAATCCGCGATCAAGTCATCGTATTTTGGTGCCGCCTTGATATTCGCCCGTATTATACGACGCTATAAGCACCACATTGCCGTGAAGTGATCGGCTCAACGTTGTTGAGAGGACTATCTCATGAAAGACTTCTTCTGCTCATGTCAAGTAAAGGGGCAGCTCCCATCTAACGCTACGATTCTTTGATGCAAGCGCTACCGATTAAGCCAGAGAGGCTGATCGCGCAATTCGACATGGAGTTCTTCGTTATGGCTTGGCACGCATACTGTGTCGACTATCAGCCTAACCCGAGAATCAAGCACCGTGAAAACGAGGCAAATGTGATAGGGGGTTTCTTCTGATCGGAAAGTTCCCGGCTGGAAAAGTTTGTCCATAATTGAAGTCAGTTGTGGAGGCGATATTGCCATTGGTTAGCGCTTACACACCCCAAGTTTGTCATCGAATTTTTCATAGTCGCTAGTGGTTGTCTGGGTTGGATATCTCAAATTCCCGAGAAGCAAGTGTTCGATTCGACCAGTACGACAACGTGATAAAATCGCACGATATCGAGAAGATCTTGCTAGGAGCAACATTGCATCTAGACAATAGGCCTTATGCTAACGAAGGCCCGTGTCACTAGAGCGGTGAAGAAGCAGCACCAGCATTGCACGGACATTGTAATTTTCGAAATATACGAAGTCCGGTAGATGCCCTGTTGCATGTAAAGAAATAGTTCGACCAGTAGCCAAGTGCCTGTTGTGTACTATTTTGAGGACAGCAACGGCCATGAGAGAATTCGACAAGAAGCACAGGTGAGCGCATTGACGTAGGCCAATGAGGTGGCGGACATCAACATGCAAGAATACTAGACACCGCTCACATGGTTGGCTTGGAAGCTCCAGGAGAAGTTGACAATCCGCTTTTGTCTTCCAGAGCTCGTGAGTCACAACATCCCATGCTTCCAACCCTCCATACAATGCCCGTTTCGATCCAGAGCATCTGAACTCCCGTTGACCACAAGACAGGTTTTTCCAAGTTGATAAAATGTGACGGCGGAGAAAGAAGAGGTATAGTCTCTGTTACATGCATGTCCGCAATGGGAATGGAAAGATGCGACAGACCGAGAGCACGTGAGCACCTTCTCTGCATACACCAGGACGATTCGGGTTAGTATCTTTATGCACTCTTCACGTGATCCAATGGATTTCTCCGCATCATCACATGCTGTTCCTCAACTGCGTGTGGATGGACTGCAAGCTTAACGTTGAGCTGCTTGATGAGCGGATGTCCTCCATGGCTTGTCTCGGTCGACAGGTTATTACCTTCCGGAATGCCTTACAGACCGATATCGGCTAGTGTCTTTTGTCAAGCCACTATAAGGTAAGTAAAGGTAAAGCGCTACAAATAACGGTCGTCGTTGGGATCTGTCAGGTGACCACACCAAGTACCTTGATGTACGAGTGAGTACCTAAGGTAACAGTAGATGGAGTTGAGAGTTAGGTGCCATTTGGTTAGGAACCACATGATAGTCGATGACGGGCATACATAGAACTATCTACTCCATTCTCTTCGGTCTTGAGCGGATCCGACTTGGTCGGAGCCATTCCTACCTTACCTTACCTACATTCAACAATGCCCTCCATCTGATCTCTGTTTCTTCCAATCCATTCCTCGAACACACAGCCAGTCTCTCCAGTCTCTCCGGTCTAGCCCCCGGTGCCATCCCCCATTGAGCCCCGCACTCCCGGACGGCCAATCAGCGCAAAGCAGGCTAAGGTCAGTCCCCCCCTAAGACTTTCGATAAACATGTGACCTTCTGCATCCGCATCCGCATCCCATCATCAACCACCCCCCCCCCCCAACACCAACGGAATCCTGGAATACATTAGAGAAGGGAAGAGATGAAGAAAGGAAAACTGTCGTGAGAATCCAAGGACTCTCCTTAGCAACAGAGATTACCATCTGAAGCAAATCATCAACACCCCGCACTTCCTGTGCTTTCCAGCGCAATTTTCCTGCTCCCAGACCAATTTAAGCTCCATACCTTACCTACCTCCCCTCCCTCGAACCCCCCCCCCCCCCCCAAGTCTTAGTATTTAGCTTGCGTTTATCGATATCAGAATATCAACGTCCAGAACGGGCGCGTGATACAGTAGCTGGTAAGTATTTCTACATTCTTCGTTCCGGAAATATCCTGCCCTTGTCCTGTTACGCTGTGCTATCAATTTAATTCTCTGCACACCATCTTGAGGTGCCCCGAAAACAGTGATCTCTAGTGTGGGGCTCTATACAACCCTTTACCCCAGATACGACCCAACATGACCGCCCGCTGTCCACAATGAGCCTATCAACTCATCAATCGGAAGTTCCCAAGCAAAACCCCCATCCTGGGTAGTCGGTGAGATTCAACGGAAGCCTTGGCGCTGTTCGATTGACAGAGCAGGACGCGCTTTGATTTCATCTGGCTCCGCATGCTTGCATGACTCGTGACACCTCGATAATGGACCACGTGTTGAACGACTGCTGACCTTGGGATTCGATAGAGCTCATAACAAGTCTATTCAAAAACGGTCCGCGCAAACTCCTGCACGGTTGCGGGCCCGATTCCTACCCGACCAACAGTCTAGGAACTCAAAGAAGACTGCAGACCAGTCAAAGACATATTTGCTTCTCGTTAACGGGTACTGGAAACC
>JAABUS010002186.1_pt1 | contig 38182 bp, 39 predicted proteins | sample 5560161 | NCBI WGS metagenome assembly JAABUS01 (sample SAMN10711885, study PRJNA513376) | rock metagenome | isolation source: Antarctica rocks | place: Antarctica: Victoria Land, Trio Nunatak nord | collected 2016-01-04
GCCCCGGGGACACCGGCCCTGGAGCACGTCGGCCCTGCGTGGCGTGCTGACCAACCCAACCTACGTCGGCCAGGTCTTCGCCAACCGCGTCCGTACGCGTCCTGCCGGGCGGCGCCGCTCGGCCCTGCAGCCGGTTGGCCGTGGCGGCATGGGAGCCACGCAGGCCGTGGACGCGGCCGAGTGGATTGCGGTCGCGCCGGTGCCCGCCATCGTCAGCCAGGCGCAGTTTGATCGCGCGCAGGAAAGGCTGGCCTATAATCGCCAGATGGCACGGCGCAACAACCGGGTGCATCCGTATCTGCTGCGTGGCCTGGTCAGCTGCGGCCAGTGCCGCCTGGCGTGCTGCGACCGCTGCACGCGGGCAGGATATGCCTACTACGTGTGCCCGACCAGGCTGCGATCGCGGCTGCTGGTGCCCGGCGAGCGCTGCCCGGCGCGCTACATCCCAGCTTGCGCCCTGGACGACCTGGTCTGGCGCGATCTGTGCGAGGTGCTTGCCGCGCCCGAGATGATCGCGCACGCGATGGCGCGGGCGCGCGGCGGCCACTGGCTGCCGCAGGAGTTGCAAGCGCGCCGGGCCAACCTGCGCCGCGGCCGGGCGGCTCTCGGCCAGCAGATCGAGCGGCTCACAGACGCCTACCTTGCCGGCGTCGTGCCTATGGCCGAATACCAGCGCCGCCGGCGCAACACCGAGGCACGGCTGCAGGCGCTGGACCGGCAGGAGACCGAACTCACGCACGATGCCGAACGCCAGGGTGAGACGGCTGGCCTGGCAGCCCACGCCGAGGCGTTCTGCCGCCTCGTGCGCGACGGCTTGGCAGGCGCCGGCTTCGACCAGAAGCAGGCGCTGCTCGAACTGCTGGTCGATCGATTGGTTGTCGCCGACGGCGCCATCGAGATCCGCTACGTCGTCCCGACCGGTCCCGATGGCGAGCGCGAACCGTTTTGTCGGTTGCGTTCGGACTATCGAGACAGCAATGGCGCGATACAAACACCTGGTCGGCCCCAAACTACGCGCCCGGAGCCTGCTTGCGCAACGGGGCGAGGTCGCCATCGCCGTCGCAGTGCTGAACACGATGATCCGAAGGGCAAAGCCCATCTCCGTCCGGGTCGCCTAGACGCCGCCCGGGAAGGGGCAGCTCAGCTTTGCGCTGGTCCTTGTAACAACGCCCACCCGCACCCCTGATCCATGCATCACGCTCACTGGAGCGCGAGAAGATCATGCACGTGCCACGGGTTCGGAGTGTCAGGTCGTCCTATGGTCTGAGCCAGCGATTCCAATGTGTGGGAAGGATAGGGCATGGACTTCGAGCATTTTGGCGAACCGGCATCGCTGACGAAGGCGACACTTGGTGCTCTGAACGACAGCATGGAAGCCGCAGTTGCGGACCTCCTTCTCTTGGAATTCTGGGAGGTTCACAAGCCGATGCACCTTGGATTGCTGCTGCGCGTCCGACAAATCCGGCAGGCCAACCCCGGACTGGCTGCCGACATTGCGGCGGAACTCGCCGCTCGAAGAAAGGAAGTCGGGCGTCGGGGGCCCAAGGCGTATGCGGCCTTTGCGTTGGCTCGGTAGGTTCGGCTAGCCCAACCGACGTCTTGAATTAGTGACGCGGGGTAGACGCTCCTTCGAGCCATTTGATGGGCGCTGCTATGGCCGCTGCCTCTCGCTCGATCCAGCGACGGGCTTCCTCGACCGTGGCATAAGTCCGTTTGGCGGGTTTTCGAGGGACGGCTTCGGCGACGAAGGCCCCTTCGAATTCGTCCAACGATAGGTGATCGATCCAGGCTACCACGCGGCCATCACACATATAATTGACTTACTTTCCTGAGATTGGCAGGTGAGAAACGCCCAAGAAGTGTGATTTCCGTCAAGAATTGTCAAGCTGAGCGTTTTTCGGGCAGTATACCCCATTCACGTTAGGATCCGAAAATCCTTCGGCGAGATGACGCGGAAGTTGTCCGATACGGCGTCGCAATAGAGGTGCCATTTCCTGGGCACCTCCTCGCGCAGGAATGTCAGGATCGCGCCGTTGAAGTCGGCGAACGTTGCGTGGCACCGGTTATGGGTGACGTGCTTGTGCATCAAGCCCCATAGTCGCTCGATTGGATCGAGATGCGGACAGTAGGCTGGGATGAAGTGCAGCTTGATCCGGCATCCCGGCCTCGCCAGCCAGGCCTGCACCCGCTTCGCATGGTGGTATCGCGCAGTGTCCAGGAAGAGGTGGATGACCCGCTTGCCTGGATACATCGCCTGAATGGCCATCAGCAGCATGATCGTGCTGGCGGCGTCCACCGTCAGCACGTCCAGCATGCGGGTTTGGCCGGTCTCCAGGTCTATGGCGCCGTGAACGTTCAGCCGTTGCCGCCCGCTAGTCTGCGCCACCGCGATCGCAGTGTCCTTTGGCGCCCAGCACCCCACCGGCCGCACTGCATGTGAGCTGCGAGGCGATCGCGAGGGTGTTGTTGCTGGACGACGACACCGTTCTGGTGATGGTTGCCCGGCTCAGGCTGCGAGGTCAACCGGCATGGGATCGGCCAGCTTCTCGCCGAGCGTCTGCCACCCGTCACACATGCAAAAACGCTGCCTGCTGGGTGAACCCAATGCAGCGCTTCACGTCGGCGCGTCACGCGCAACGCTTCCTCTCCGCCCACAGCCGCATCCACAACCACGTCCAGCTCCGCCGTCACCGCCTGACCGCCCACCAACACCGCTCTGCCTGCGACGCTGCCTTTTGCACCTGGCGCGACATTGGCGGCGTCTGTCCGCCGGGTGAGGGCCTGATCAGCCGCAAGCCCTCGTCGTCGCCTCAACCATAAACCTGACAACGCCTTATCGTGGCACCATGCGATGGGGTGAAAGGCGTCAGGTGGGTGACAGGTTTGCGGCCTAGCCTCTGCGTGCAGTGCTGGCGGCGGTGGAGGCGGGCCGATGGTCGTGATGCGGGGGTTTTCTGCTCCGGAGCTGCTTCGCAGGTCTGGGCGTCCGTCCGACGCTGAGGCAGAGCAGCAGGCCAGCGCGCTGTTCCGGCAGGTGCTGGGTCGGGAGGCGGACGCCGGCGGCCTGGCAAACTATGCCGGCGCGCTGGAAAACGGCGCCTCACTGGTCGCGCTGCGGGCCGACATGGCGCAATCCGACGAAGCGAAGAGCGCGGTCAACCGGCTGTATCAGCAAGAACCGGCTGTATCAGCAAGAACTGGGGCGCGACGCCGATGCGGACGGCCTGGCCGCCAAGCTGCAGGGGCTGGCCCATGGCGAGTCGCTGGACGGGATACGCTCGGGGATCGGCCACTCCGACGAGGCGGCGCGCGACATCGGCGCGTTCTACCAGGCCGTGCTGGGCCGTGCGGCGGAGCCGGCGGGGGTGCGGTTCTGGCAGGACCAGCTTGCGTCGGGGCGGGCGGTCAGCGACGTGCGGGCCGAGATCGGCCGCAGCGCCGAAGCGGTGGCGCAGGTGCAGTCGGTGTATGTGCCGAACCTGGGCCGCCCTGCCGGGGCCAGCGAGGTCGAGGGCTTCCAGGCCGCCAAGGCGGCGCTCGCGCCGGCCGGCGCGGCGTTCACGGTGGGGTTGGCCAACGGCACCCTGAAGGCGGTGGACGCCCGCACCCTGGTCGCGGAGCTGGGCGCGGACATCACCCTGAACGGCGGGTTGACGCCGGCCGTCACCACCCCTGACGGGCAGACCACGCACTTCCGCAACGGCATGGAGCTTGCGGCCTATGCGCTGTCCATGGCGGTGCGCACGGGCCAGGCGACGCCTGCGGTGTTCAAGACCTACGGCCTGGCGGTGGACTGGCTGAAGCAGATCGGCCAGGCCGACATCCAGGCCGCGGCCAACCTGCAGGCGTTCGCGCAGGCGGACGGCGCCGCGGGACGCGCCGAGGACGCCTACCTGCACAGCGTGGGCGCGCAGCTGGCGATGCAGATCCAGCAGACGCCGTCCGGGGAGCGCCACGCGCTCACCCGAAGGGTGGACGTGGGCGGCGGCTGGGCGGCCGACGTGACGGTGACCGGCGACGCCGCCGATCGGTCCGGGCTGGCCGGCTACAGCGTGGCCAAGGTGGACCTCGACCCCCGGCGCACGCAGCTGGTCGCCGACGCGCAGGCGCAGGTGGCCGATGCGGCAACGGCGCGGGCAGCGGGCAACGGGTTGCTGGCGGTTCTGGACGAGGCGCAGGCGCGGGTGGACATGGCGCTGGCTGGGCTGCCGGTGGAGCATCGCGCCGACCGGATGCTCGGGGTGGCGCAGCAGTTCGTGGACGCGGCGCGGGGTGCGGCGGCGGCGGGCAACTGGAACCTGGTGCAGACGCTGGAGACGGCTGCCGACGTCAGCTTGAAGATCGCCGCCCAGCCCGAGGGGCAGCGGACGAAGCTGACCGAGCGCTTCATGCACAAGAGCACCAAGCACGACATCACGGTGGACCCGAACACCGCCGACCCGTTCAGGACCTTCAAGGACCACAGCAAGGGCAAGGACGACATCGGCGCCATCGTCGAGCAGGTCGTGGGCGTGGTGGTCAACGTGGTTGGCGTCGTGTTCCCGGTCACGGCGCCCCTGGCGGTGGCATGGGACGTGGCGCATGCGGCCAAAAGCTTTGCCGAGGGCAATGTGCTGGGCGGCGTGCTGCAGTTGGGCGCCACTGCGGGCGCCGGGTTGTCCGGGCTGGGCGCGCTGGGGTCCGCCGAGGGTGCGGCGGCGGTGGGCACCACGACGATCACGGGCGGGCTGGCGACGCAGGTCGCGTCCTCGTTGGGGTTGACGGCGGCGGGGGCGACGTCGCTGGGCCAGCAGGTGCTGGCGGGCACGGCGCTGGTGGGCGGTCTCTCCGGGGTGGCGCAGGGCGTAGCGTCGGGCAACCCGCTGGGCATCGCGGCCGGAGTGCTGCAGTCCGTGGCCGCCGTCGCGGGCGGGCTGGTGGCGACGGACAGCTTGACCGGGGCGGCACGGGATTTCGCGCTGACGGTTGCCAAGGGCGCGGGCATTGCCGCGGTAGGGGCAGGCAGCGCCGATGCGTTTGCGCGCGGGGACTTGCAAGGCGGCCTGCTGGCGAGCCTGGGGCTGCTGCTGTCACAGACCGCACATGCGCTGGACCTGGACAAGCCGCCGGTGCCGGGGGTGGCGATGCCGCCGGGCGATCGCGCGCAGCCGACGGCGACCGCGCCGCTGGCGCCGGTCAAGCAGGAGGACCTGCCGCCGGTGGACGGCTATGACCTCGACGGCAAGCCGCTGCCGGTGCCGCCGGTGCCGCCCAAGGGCGGGGCAGGCAGGTTGGGGACCTCCGCTGGCGGCACCGTCCCGCTTGCTGCCCCGCCCTACGTGCGCGCAGGCCAGGGGCCGGACCCGGTGCCGCTTGCGGCACCGCCGGATGCGGGCGGCACGACGGTGCGGCTCGGCCGGCTGGACCTTGCGGCGGCCGGACCTATACCGATAATGCCGGCACCTACGGCCGGACCCGCCGGGGTCGAGCCGCCCCGTCCGCAGCCTGTGCCGCAGGACGACGTAGGTCCGGCTGGGGCGCCTGCCCTGCCCGCCTTGGGCGCAGCGGTCCTTGGGACGGCTGCCGCGATTCCAATGGGCAGCGGCGCGGCGGGCGGCCTGCTCGATAGCGTGGCCGACGGCGCCGCCCGGCTTGGCTCCCGTGCGCTGGCGGTGCTGCCGGAAGCGGGCGCGGCGGCAACGGCCGCGGCGGCCGGCGGCGGGTTCCTACTGGGCATGACGCCGTTCCCCGCCATGCCGCCCCCGCAGACGACCGACACGGCGATCCCCGGCGTGAGCGTGACGCATGCCCAGGACCAGAGGACTTACACGCTGGGCTGGACAGACCCCTCAAGCGGTCAGCGTGCCAGCCAGCAGCTGTTCCCTGACGCGGACAACACTCTCCGGACCCTGGGCGGCCGGGTGCTCGGCCAGCTGCAGAACGGCGCGCCGCTGCTCGATCCCCAAGCCGTGGCAAGCCTGGTGGCGGGCGGGACCGCAAGCGCCTCGCCATCCCAGGCGTTGCTGCCCGCCACAGGCGCGCCCGGCAGCAGCCTGGCCGGCGCACCGGTGCGCCTAGGCGGCATCGCCCCGATGACCGCGCTCGACCCGACCCTGGCCGGCCCGCTCGCCGGCAGCCCGCCCCTGGCGCCACCGCCGGCGGTGGCGGGCCAACTGCCCGGGTTCGACATCGACCCCAACGCCGGCAAGCCGCTGATCCTGGTCACGCCGCCCGCCGATCCGTCGCTGGTTCCCAATAGTACGGCAGCGCCGCAGCCCGCCGTCAACCTCGGAGACACGCAGGAGGGCTTCACCGCCTCCGGCCCTGCAGGCCCTACGATCCTGGAAGCGCGCAGCAACGGGTTGCCGACGCCGGCGCAGCAATCCGAGGATCACATCGGCTCGGGCCTTGGCGACGGTTATACCGCTCAGCAAAGCTACCTGAACCGTAAGCCGGTACCCTACGGCACGGCCGGCAGCGTCCGGCCGGACTTCGCATCGGCGGACGGGAGCGTCACCTACGAGGTCAAGAACTACAATCTCGCCACCAATAGCAGCGGTCTGGTCGCAAGCGTCGCTAGCCAGTCCATCGCACGTGCTGCCAACCTCCCCGTTGGGGCGACGCAGAATGTCTCAATCGACATCACTGGGCAGACCGTGACAGTCGAGAAGCAGGATGTTATTCGGACCAACATTGAGCAGAAGAGCCTAGGTAATATCCCGAAAGCACAGATCAAATTTTTCGAAAGGCCCTAGTAGAATGAGTCTGTCGAACCCCAATGTCGTCGCCATCCAGGGAGGAGGTAATGTGAAACACCTTGGGTCCGCTGCCAAGGTACTCGCCCTTTTCGACTGCATCCGGAAATTCGGAGCGGATACGCTAGATCAGGGCCTGCTTCTGGACCGGCTCTACAAGCGCTATCTTCGTAACGAGGAGGTCGAGCCTGCACTAACGGCACTAAAGCATGTCCTGCGCCGCTTCGAGGCCATTCATAGCCGTGACGTGGACTGGGCTGCATTAGGTGTGGACACGGACGAGCCAACTTTCCAGTCGCCCGACGCGTCTCTCGGCGAAGTCTGGTCCGAGTTCTTCCGCCGTATCAACGATTGTGGCGAGTCAGTACTTTACTACTGCCGTAAGGGTGAGCCGTGGGCAGCGCCCCTAAAGCTTTCTCGCGCGGATTTCGCCAGCCTTGATCGCGAGGATAAGCGGCCGCTGGCCGAATACGATGCGCTAGAAGGCCCGCCGTTCTGGCTCGCCGAGCCGCCACCTCCGGTGTTGTCTCCGAGCTACAAGAGCGGTAGGGAGGTTCCGCACGGCACGCCGGGCAGCATCCAGCCGGACTACGTATCGCCCGACGGCATGAGCGCGACGTTCGTCCACAGGATGGACGAGTAAGGACGCCTGACGCGGACAGCTTGAGCCTCATCGCATCCATCAGCCGCGGCCAGCCCCTCAGCGGCGCAAAGGAATTCATCTTCGTCATCAACAAAGGCGTCGGGCTGAGGTGGCCCCGGGATTTCGGCTCTCCCGCACTTTGCGTGGAGGCAGGAGGCCGCCTGGAACGGATAACTCGTTGAAGGCCTGATCGGAATTTGCACCGGCTGGCTTCGGCCAGCGTGTCATATACGGCCAGGTAGGCAAGTGCTGATTCCATCTTCGAATCAGTCACTTGGTAACTGACGCTGGAGGGACGGCTCCACGCAAAGTGCGGGAGAGCCGGGATTTCGGACATAGTGATAAGCTGGTCCTGCTCGAGCGAGAGACGGGACGAGATGGGCAAAGTGACACGCAAGCGCTACGGGGCTGAGTTCAAGGCCAAGGTGGCTTTGGAGGCGATCCGGGGCGAGCAGACGTTGGCGGAACTGTCGGCCAAGCACGGCATCCACCAGACGATGACCGCGGCCTGGAGGCGGCAGGCGATCGAGGGATTGGCTTTGACGTTCTCTGGCAAGGCGGAGGCGGTGCAGGCGACCGGGGAGGCGGAGCTGACCCGGCTACATGCCAAGATCGGCTAGTTGGTGGTGGAACGGGATTTTCTGGCGAGAGCCTCCGGTCGATGAGCGTGGAGCGGAGGAGCGGGATGGTCGAGGCGTCGCATCCGCGGCTCTCGGTCGTGCGGCAGTGCGCGCTGCTCGGGATCAGCCGCTCGGGCCACTGCTACCGGCCGGCAGGCGAGAGCGCGGCGACGCTGGCGCTGATGCGTCTGCCGGGAGCAGGGGCTTCCAGTGGGATCGACGAGGTGTTCCTGGAGGGCCCGTATTACGGCTCGCGGCAGATGGTGCGCCACCTGCGCCGGCTGGGGCACCGGGTCGGCCGCGCCCGGGTTGGTCCGGCTGATGCGCCGGATGGGCCTGGCCGCGATCTATCAGAAGCCGAACACCAGCGCCCCGCATCCGGAGCACCGGGTCTATCCCTACCTGCTGCGAGACCTTGCGATCGTGCGGCCCAACCAGGTCTGGTACTCGGACATCACCTACATCGCTATGTCCGGCGAACCTCTCGGTTCGGCGAGGCGCGGCTTGCCCGTCCCGCGGGGGCGTGGCCGGGTCAGGGCGGCAGCGCCTGTCCCGTCTCCACCAAGTCCCGTATATGGCCGACTTTCTGAATATAGGCCGGGTCGCCCAGTCCCGTCGTCGTCACGTTGGCATTGCTGCGGTCAACACTGCCAGCGCCCGAGTTGTAGGCGCGCTCCGCCAGGTCCATCCGGCCAAACTGCTGCTTGAAGTCCGCCAGCAAATAGGAGCCGGCCAGGATGTTGGTCGAAGCATCGCCCAGCGACTTGCCCTGCAGGTCCGAGTGCTTGGACTGCAGCTCGCCGAACGTGCTCGGGTTGATCTGCATCAGCCCGGCATCGGTCTGGCCGTTGCCGCCGTTCGTGCTAGCAGCGCCAGTTTTGCCGCGCGATTCGTCCCAGATAACGGCAGAGATCTCGCTCTGTGACAACCCGCTCTTAGACGCGGCGGCCTTGATGTCGGGGGCGAGGGACCACAATTCCTCCGGCACCTGGCCTGGCGCACTGCCGGACCGCATGTCCGGCTTGCTCGCAGCGGGTGCGGGCGATGTGGCAGGCGCCGGCGCCGGGGCACTTGGAGGTTTGCTAGAAGGTACTGGGCCGGAAGCTGCAGGGGCCCCGACGGCCGGGGCCGGACCACCCGTCGCCTTGCCGAGCGCCTGCATCCATTGGTCGAGCTGCTGCTTGTAGGCAGGCGTCGCGTTCAGGTCGGACTTGAGCTTGTCGATCTGGCTGGCGAAGGCGGCCGAGGGGCCTGCGCCGTCGGCCGGAGCCTGGATGTTGGATGCCATAACGATCTCCTTTGCCCCGGTATCGCACGCAAACCTGACGTTGGGCTGTCCGCAGGGCTGTTCAACGCTGCTGGATGGGCTGCACTGAGGCCGCTCTGCTGCATACAGGGGGTGAAGTAGGCGTCTGATCGCAAGGGGGGTTCCCGAGCCGGGCAATGTCTGACTTCTACGGCAGCAACTGGGTGGGAGATTGCCGTGGCTGCGTTTTCGCCGTTGTTGGATGTGCTGGCGGACGTCCCTGATCCGCGCCGGGCGGAGGGCAAGCTCTACAAGCTGCCTCACGTGCTGCTGTTCTCCATTCTCGCCATCGTGGCCGGCTGCAACTCATATCGCGGCGTCGTCACATTTATTGACGTGCATCGCCGCAGGCTGAACGCGGCGTTTGGTCTGACATGGAAGCGGGCACCTTCACACACCGCCATCCGCTACATCCTCCAAGGGCTCGACCCAGCCGGGGTGGAGGCGGCCTTCCGCCGTCATGCCGCCCTGCTGCAGGCGGCGCGCTCCACACCGGGACAGGGCAGCATCGCGCTGGACGGCAAGACGCTGCGCGGCAGTTTTGACGGCTTCCACGACCGCACGGCCGCCCAGGTGCTGAGTGCGTTCGCCATCGACACCGCGCTTGTGCTTGCGCACATCGACATCGCCGAGAAGTCCAACGAGATCCCGGCGGCGCAGACGCTGCTGGCCGAACTCGGCGTCGCTCGCGGCGCCATCGTCACCCTTGATGCGCTACACTGCCAAAAAAACATTTCGAGGTCGCCGCCGCAGCCAACGTCGCCCTGATCGTCCAGGTCAAGGACAACCAGCCGACCCTGCACCAGCGCATTCAGGAGGCCTCGGCCATCACGACCGCAATCGGGTCAGCTCATAGCCATGACAAGGGCCGCAACCGCGACGAACGCCGCACCGTCACCGTCTTCGATCCCACAGACAAGCTGGCCGACACCGACTGGCACCCGCATGTCGCCGCCATCATCCGGGTTGAGCGCCACGTCTACACCCGCAACGCCAAGACCGGGCTGCTTCGCCGCTCCGCCGAGACCGCCTTCTACATCTCGAACACGCCGGTCACCGCCGCCCGCGCCGCCGAGGCCATCCGCGCGCACTGGAAGATCGAAAACACCTCGCACTACACCCGCGATGTCACCTTGGGCGAGGACCGGTCGCGCATCCGCACCAATCCCGGCGTATTCGCCCGACTGTGCAGCTTTGCCTTCAACATCCTCAAGGCACACCAGACCGACACGCTCAGCCAGGACCGCTACCGCGCCGGTCTCGCAGGCATCAAAAACCTGCTCTCACTCACCGTCATTCGAAAGCGTTGAACAGCCCTGGGGCTGTCCGCCACAAGGAGTGCGCGTTACACCATGTCATGGGCGCGCAGGATCGGCTGGTGCAGCCGGAAGAACGCGTTGTGCGCAGCGGGGTCGAGCTCCACCCCCGTTGCGTCGCGCACGAACGCCGCCTGCGCCGCGAACCCAGCGTGCCCGGCGCGTTCGGCCAGCAGTAGGAGTTGGTGCGGCCGGGAGAAGGGCAGGGCGCCCCCCGTCACCGGGTCGGCCAGGTGCACGACGTGGCCATCTCTCGCGGCACGGCCCAGCACGCGCTCGTTAAACCGGCGACATCCGGCGACGGAGTGGCCTGGCGCTGTCTGCGCCGGATGCACCGCCCCCGAATCCCACAGCAGCATAAGGGCCTGGTACGCCGCCGGCGCCGAGAGGCCGTGATGGGCTGCGAGGATCTCGTCGAGGCTGCGGGGCGTGTAGTCGGCCAGCACGTCCAGCACGCTGGCGAACTGCGCCTTCGGCACCGTGACTTGGCCCTGCGGCAGGTCGGGCCGCAGCTCGACCGTCTCGGGCGGGCTCGCGAGCACGTAGTGCAGCTTGCCCGCATCGCGGGCGGCGGCATCCGACGGGAGCCGGCGGGCGCCCTTGATCCAGTAGTCGCGCCGGTATCGCTCGCCGGTCAAAATCTCCTGCACCGTCTCGCGGAACCCCAGGTCCGGGATGCCGGCCAGGATCTCCGCCTGCGCCGGCGTGAGATACAGCGACGGCAGCATCGGCAGGCGCGAGGCCGGGGCCACATAGTCCAGCTTCGCCGTCGCCATCTCGGCCGCGACATCGGCATGGTGGAACAGCGTCCAGTGCTGGCCCAGATATTCGTGCATGATCAGCCGGCCACCGGCCTCGACCATGCGGTCCATGATCTGCGGCGCGAGCGGGTTCTGCGCTGCATAGGCGGAGGCCCGCAGCAGCGCCTGCAGCTCCGGCAACGCCGCATCGACCGCCGCGACCGGCCCCAGCGCCGGCACGCCCAGCGTGGCCAGATGGCGCACCAGCAGGTCGCGCAGCGGCAGCACGCTCGCCCACCCGGCCGCAGTGTTGTAGCTGACGTGCAGCACCCCACCCGGGCGCAGCTTGCGGCGCAGGAAGTCCAGCACGCAGCGCCGGCTCTCGACCGAGATCCAGCTCCAGACGCCGTAGATGCAGACGAAGTCGAACTCCGGCAGGTCGTCGCGGGCGCAGAATTCGGCAAACCCCTCGTCCGACAGGTGCACGCCATCGCCCGCGAGGTCGCGCGCCTCGGCGACCTGGCCCGGCATCACGTCGGCCCCCCACCACTCGCCGCCCATCGCCGCGTGCACGGCGAGCGAGACGCCCTGGCCAAAGCCCAGCTCGCAACAGGTCTGCAGCGGTGGCACCACGAAGCCCGACTGCCGCAGCACGTGGGCGGCATGCACCGGGCCGGTTGTGCGGTGATAGAGGAACCGGTGTCCGTCATGGACGGGGTAGCCGTCAGACCAGTCCATGTGCGCCCTCCGTGCCGGCGCTGCTTAGCCAGGTGGACGGCTGGTCCGCAAGCACCCGCGTCAATTGGCGGATGGACAGGTTAACGACAGCTTAATCCCGCAAAACTCTCCTCAGCGCGAGGCCCGGCAGACAGTTGCTGCAGGCTCTGCCGCAACGGAGGTCAGCATGGCGGGAGTAAGTGGCGTGAGCGGTGCGTCCCCGAGCGGTGGGCAGGATCCGCAGGCGCTGGCGGAGAAGAACCTCGACCAGCAGTTCCAGGTGTCGATGCTGAACACTTTCCAGCAGTTCGGCCAGCAACTGCCGGGCAACGTGTCGCCGAGCAGCATGGTCAGCCAAATGACGGAGAAGGCGAAGAGCGGGTCGAATCAGGAAGACCCGGCCTCCAGCGACCTCGACACCGGCGTGCCCTGAACGACACCCATTTCCGATCCACCCCATTCTTGATCAACAACGAGCCAAGGAGTCTGAAAATGCCCGCAGTCGGCAGTTCCTCCCCGGACACGGCGGCCGCACCGCTCTCATCCGACATGAAGATGGCGCAGAAAGATGTCTCCACGCTGAATGACCTATATTCGCAGGTCATGAACGACGCCAAGCAGATGCAGTCGTCCGGCCAGAACAGCTACGCGCCCAACACGACGATCGCCCGCGACGTGAACAACGCAGTGCGGGCCGGGCAGCAGATGCAGTATGACTACTTTACGCCGCTGAATCAGATGAACGCGCCGGCGCACCAGTTCGTCAATGCCGCCACCGACCAGTTGCAGATGATGCAGCTCGGCGCGGAGTCGGGCCGGATCGACGCGGGCGGCATGCAGACGCTGGCGCAGAACGTGACGATGGCGCTCTCGGCGCTGATGCCGAAAGCCCCGGCCGCGCCGTCCGCCAGCACCGCGGCTTCGGCAGGAACGGCCTCCCCGGCTGCCACTGCCGTCTCGACCGATTCATCTTCGCCGGCGATGACGCAGGTGTCGCGCGACCTCGCCTCCGAGGCCTCGGCGACGAGCACGGACGGCAAGGCAAGCTTCGTCGGTTCGGCGATCAGCAACCTCATCCAGGCGCTCGGCGGTACCCCCTCGGTATCCTCGGCCGCGGCGGCGACGGCCGCACCTGCCGTTTCCCCCGCCTTGGCTCCGGCGGCGGCGCCTGCCAGCGATGGCAATGCCGCGCCGATCTCCAAACAGCTTGGGACCGACGTGCTCAGCTCGCTCAACCAGCTCTCCGATCTGGGCAACCAGTCGGGCGCGCCGGGCACGCTGCAGGATGCGATCGCCAAGCTGGTTGGCATGATCCAGAACATGTTCCGCGGCAGCCCGGCGGCACCGTCTGCCCCGGCGCCGCAGAGCGCCGCCACGCCTGCCGCGGCAACCCCAGCGCCTTCCCCGGCCCAATCTTCTGCCATCCAACCGGTAACGTCTCAGGCCGGCCAGGGGCAGAACGTCGCGCTGATCTCGCTCCTTCAGCAGCTCGAGGGCATCTTTGGCCAGGTGAAGCCACACCTGGCCAACACGCCCAAGGGAAATGCGGCGATGGACGGACTGGCCAAGGTGATCGGTGAGATCGCCCAGTCCATCCAGGAGCAGCCGCCCAAGGGCGCGATCGCCTCTGTGGCCTAGTAGTAACCATCCACCCAACCCAGAAAGGATACCGACATGAGCGCCTTCACCAAGTCCCGCCAGCGCATCGCCTTCGCTCCCGACGGCGTCACCTCGGCTCCGTCCGCGAGCACCGCCTCGGGCGCGCAGAGCGCTGTCACCGGCGGCCAGGACAGCATCTCGCAGAAATATGACGATATCTTCAACAAGGAGATGTCGAAGCAGGCGGACCTCTACGCCAAGATCACGCAAGACAACGACAACAAGAACGAGCAGAGTTCCAAGCTGTCGCTCGCCAAGTCTGTCTCCGAAATGGTGTGATCCCGGCGGCGCGGGTGCTGCTGCACCCGTCCTTCGGTCAGGCGGCGCCGGTTTATGGCGCCGCCGCACTCGTTTCAGGAGGCTGAAATGAAGCGCCCGCCGACGACGGTGACGATCAACGTGTTGTCCGGACTGCACCAGGGCGCCTCGCAGGGCGTCTCGGCCGGGATGGTGCGGATTGGGGGCGGGGAAGGGGCGGACCTCGTCCTGGCCGATGACGGGATGGCAACGGTCCATGCCGAACTTGAGATCGCGCGCGGCCACATCCTGCTGCGTGCGCTGCAGGCCGGCGTGACGCTGGGCGACGCTAGGCCGATGGCGGCGGGCGAGGCGGTGCGCACGGCACTGCCCGCGCGCTTCTGTGTCGCGGGTGTGCATATGAGCTGTGAGGGTCCGCCACCCCGGCGCGGCGCCTGGCGCCGGCCGGCCACCACCACTGCCGCCTTCTTGGCCGTGGCCGGTCTGGTATTCACCCGGTCGGTGCAGGTGCCCGCCATGATCGGCATCCAGGCGCCCGCAGCCCAGGCCACGCCCGAGCCGCCGCCCCGCCAGGCCGAAGCAATCCCGCGCGGGCCGCACCCCGCGCCCACCGCAGCCACGGCCGCTTCCATGCTGCAGGGGCAGCTCGCCACCGCCGGCCTGCCCGGCATCCAGGTGGCGCCTCAGGGCAGCCTCGTCGTCGCCTCCGGCACCATCCCGCCCGCCGACGCCGCCCGCTGGCAGGCGGTGCGCGAGACGTTCGACCGCGCGACCGGCGGCCGCCTGCCGCTCCGCAACGCCGTGCAGGCGCGCGCCGACCGGCCCGTTACGCTCTCGCTTGACAGCGTCTGGACAGGGAACTTCCCCAATATCGTCATCGGCGGGGCGAAGTATCTGGAGGGGAGCGTGTTGCCGAACGGTTGGACCTTGGAGCGGATCGACACCGGAAAGCTCCATCTGCGCCGGGGCGACCAGCAGGTCACGGTGGTTTTTTGAGCGGAGTGGGCAAGATCCCGGCCTCGTCCGGGGTACCGTCGCTGCGGCTCGACGCCGCAGCCCGCGAATTGCTCGCCCGCTCGATCGACAACGTCACCCGCGTCGAGCTCGAACTGTTTGAGGATGCGCTCGAGACGATGGGCGTGAAGGCCGAGGGCCTCGATCCGACCAGCCTGACGGCATCCGTGTTCGCCTTCATCATGCCGCGGCTGAACGACCCCGGCGTATTGCGGCTTGACCGCCGCCGGGCGCTGCTGCAGCGCCTGCTGGCTGATCGCGGACTGCGCGGCGGCGCGGCGGCGCTGCGGCGGGAGCTGCGCGGCATCGACCAGTTGCGCCGCAGCCGGGACAGCTTGGTGGAGGGCTGAGCGCGATGGATCGCGACCAGCGGGATCTGCTGCTCTGCCTTGCCTATCTCTACCTTACCGCCGGCCGGGAGCACCGGGCGCTCGCCCTGCTGGACGTCGTCGAGCAGGCTGCCCCCGCCGACCCGGCGATGCTGCGCATGCTCGCCCACACGCTCATCGAGACCGACGACCCGGGGCGCGCGGTCGACTTGCTGGACCGGCTGGAGCAGATCGAGGGCGACTCGCCCGGCCTGCTGCTGCTGCGCAGTCGGGCACTGCACCGTCTCGGCCGCCGGGCAGAAGCGCAGGCGATTTTCCAGGTGTTCGTCGAGCACCGAGCCGGCACCGCGCCGCTCGAGCTGCTGGCCTAAGATGAAGCTTCTTCCCCGCCTGCAGCTTGCCGGCCGTCAGGATCTGGTGATCGCCGGCATCCTGATCGCCGCCGTTTGCATGATGGTCCTGCCGGTGCCGACCGAAGTGGTCGACATGTTGATCGGCTGCAACCTCGGCATCTCGGTGCTGCTGCTGATGGTCGCGCTCTATCTGCGCACGCCGCTCGACTTCGCCTCGCTGCCGGGCGTGATCCTGATCTCGACCGTCTTCCGCCTCTCGCTCGCCGTTACCACCACGCGGCTGATCCTGGTGCAGGGGGACGCGGGCGAGATCATCCTCACGTTCGGCGAATTCGTCATCGCCGGCAATGTCGTGGTCGGCATGGTGGTGTTCCTGATCATCACTATCGTGCAGTTCGTGGTGGTGACAAAGGGTGCCGAGCGCGTGGCCGAGGTGGGTGCGCGCTTCACGCTCGACGCAATGCCCGGCAAGCAGATGAGCATTGACGCCGATCTGCGCAACGGCGACATCGACCAGGCCGAGGCCCGGCGGCGGCGGCGCGTGGTGGAGAAGGAAAGCCAGCTCCACGGCGCGATGGATGGCGCGATGAAGTTCGTGAAGGGCGACGCGATCGCCGGGCTAATTATCATCGTCATCAACCTAGTGGGCGGTATCTCGATTGGCGCGATGCAGCGGCACATGCCGATTGGCGAGGCGGTGCAGACCTACTCGCTGCTGACGATCGGCGATGCGCTGATCGGGCAGATCCCGGCGCTTTTCATGGCGATCACCTCTGCCATCATCGTCACGCGAGTGAGCGACGAGCACGAGACCAACCTCGGCCAGGACATCCTGCGGCAGATCACGGCGGACAAGCGCGCGCTAGGGCTGACGGCGGCGGTGCTGACGGGCATGATCTTCGTGCCGGGCTTCCCGAAGCCGGTGTTCGTGGTGCTGGCCAGCGGCTTCATCTTCGCCTCGCTCAGCCCGGCCTCGCGCGAGGTGTTGCGGCGTCGCGTCGGGCGGCAGAAGCCGGTCGCGGTCGCCCTGCTGGCGCAACCGGTCGCACCCCTGCCGGTACCCGCGGTGATGCCCACCTCGCCGCTGTTGGTCCGGCTCGGGCCGAAGCTGTTCGAGGCAGTGGGCAAGGTGCAGTTGCCGCAGTATGTCCGCCTGGTGCGCGATCAGGTGGGCGAGGAGCTCGGCATCCTGCCGCCCGAGGTGGGCGTGGCGCCGGGCGTGGGCCTGGCCGACACCGCCTACACGCTCGACCTCGAACGTGTGCCCGTGGAGCACAGCGAGCTGCGGCTCGACCTGCTGCTCCTGCGCGACGACCCGGTGCACGCCGACCTACTCGGCCTGCCAATCCAGGCAGGGGCGGCTAACGGTGGCGCACCGACGCATTGGGTAGACGCCGCCCACGCCCCGGCGCTGCTGCGCGCCGGCATCGGCTTCAATGACCCGGCGCAGGTGCTTGCCACTCGCGTACGCGAGGTGCTGCGTCGCCATGCCCCCGGCTTCGTCGGCATCCAAGAGACCAAGGCGCTGATGGCGCAGATGGAGCGCGAATACGCCGACCTGGTGCGTGAAGTCGCGCGCCTGCTGCCAGTGCAGAAGATCGCCGAGTTGCTGCGCCGGCTTCTGGAGGAGGGCGTCAGCTTGCGCAATATGCGCCTTATCCTGGAGGCGCTGGCGGAGTGGGGCGAGCGGGAATCGCGCGTGCTGCTGCTGACGGAATATGTCCGCACGGCGTTGAGCCGCCAAATCTGCAACCAATACGCCAATGAACAGAAGGTGCTGCTGGCGATCGTGCTGGAGCAGGACGCGGAGCAGGCGGTGCGCGATGCGCTGCGCGAGACGCAGGTCGGCGTCTATCTCGCGCTCGACGGCGAGACGTCGGACCGGCTGGTCTCTGCCGTGCGCCAGCACCTGGGCGCGGCGCCCGAGCGGTCGACCCCGGTGCTGGTCGCCTCACTCGACGTGCGACGCTACGTGCGCGGGTTGCTGGTGAAGAACGGCATCGACATCGCCGTGCTGTCTTACCAGGAGCTGTCGCCGGACTTCCCGGTGCAGCCCATCGGTTCGGTCGGGCTCGCCGCCGGCATTGAGACCGCGGCCTCCCCGCAGTTGGAGGCGGCGTGAGCGCCCGGGCTACCCTTCTTGTGCTGTTCGCGCTCGCCGGGTGTGGCGGCGGCGATGGTCTGCCGTCCGCCCCGCGGACCGGCGCCGAACAGGCCGCCGCGCTGCAGCGCGTGGCCGAGGCCGCCAACCGCGACGGCGACTCGGCCAACGCGGTAGCGCTCTACCGGAGCGCACTCGCGAGCCGCCCGGACTGGGTCGAGCCGCAGATCGGCCTCGGCCGCTCGCTGCTCCGGCTGGGCCAGGCCGGGGAGGCGCGGACCGCGTTCGCCGAGGCCACAAGGCTTGCACCACGCGACCAGCGCGCCATCATCGGCGCGGCACAGGCGGACCTGGTGGAGCGGCGGTTTGAAGCCGCATTGCAGGGGTTCGAGGCGGCGCTACAGGCCGACCCTGCCAACGCCGACGCGTTGAACGGCGCGGGCGTCGCCCTCGACCAGCTCGGCCATCACGCCGAGGCGCAGGCCCGCTACGGCGCTGTGTTGTCGCGCGAGCCCGCCAACCGTGCCGCCCGCAACAATCTCGGCCTTTCGCTCGCGCTCGGCGGGCACGCGGCGGAGGCGGTGCGGGTGCTGGGCGACCTCACGCAGACGTCCAGCGCCACCCCGCGCAACCGGCAGAACCTGGCCGTGGCCCTCGCCCTCAATGGCCACCAGCAGGAGGCCGCCGACATGGCCGCGCGCGACGAGGACCCGGCGCAGGCGCAGCGCGATGTGGCCCTACTCGACCGCATTCGGCGCGGCCTGGACGGAGAGGCGCCATGAGGCTGCTCGTGATACGCAGCAGCGACATGGCCACGGCGCAGGCCTTTGCCGCGCTGACGGCCAACGGCTTCAATTTCGACCAGTTCACCAACCTTGCCGACGCGGACGAGGCGCTTGCGTCCTCGAGCTACGCCGGCATCCTGCTGGCCCGGCGCCTGTCCGACGGCTGCGGCGCCAATTGGCTCGCCCGGCAGCGCAGCTGCGGGCTGACCACTCCCGTCATCGTCGTGACCCCGAGCGACGAGATCGACGACCGCATCCGCGTGCTCGACGCCGGCGCCGATGACTGCGTGCTGCGCGCCATCACCGGGCGCGAGTTGCTGGCCCGGCTGCGCGCGGTGCTGCGCCGCCCGCCCGCGCTCGCCGTCGCCATGCTGGAATACGGCAACGTGCGCATGAACACGACCGAGCGGCAGGTGTGGGTCGCCGACCAGCCGATCGCGATCCCGCGGCGCGAGATGGACCTGCTAGAACACCTGCTGTCGCGCGGTGGCCGTGTGGTGCCACGGGCGATGCTGGAGAGCAATCTCTATGGCCTATCGGAAGACGTATCGCCGAACTCGATCGAGGTCCGCATCAGCCGTGTGCGGCGCCACCTCTCGCAGGCGGGGGCGACGGTTACGGTGCGCACCATGCGCGGCATCGGCTACATGCTGGAGCCGGTTGAAAACCAGGCCGGGCGGGTGATGCGTGTAGCCTCGCTCGCCCTGCTGCTGGTGGCGGGCTGCGTGCTGCCGCTCGGCCCGGCTTGGGCCCAGGCCGTGACATCGACGATCCGGCTGTCCGCCTCTGAAGGCCGCATGGTACGCATGCCCCGGCCGCCGACCAACGTGCTGCTGGCCGACCCCACAATCGCCGACATCGCGATGCCGACGCCGAGCCAGGCTTTCCTGATCGGCAAGAAACCCGGCCGCACGACGCTGTTCGCACTCGACGCGCAGGGCGGGCAGATTGGCAGTTGGCAGGTTGTGGTCGGCATCAGCGACGCCGACCTGCGCGAGCTGGTGCGCACCGAGATCGGCGACTACCCGGTCCGCGTCGCCTTCACGCCGACCGGCGCGGTGCTGAGCGGCACGGTGCCCTCGCCCCGGGTGGCCGAGCGGGTGCGCGCAATCGCGGCGCGCTTCCTCCCTGAAGGCCAGGCGATCGTCAACAACCTGCAGGTCAGCGGCTCGATCCAGGTGCGGCTGCGCGTGCGCGTGGCCGAGGTGTCGCGCTCCACCCTCAAGCAGCTCGGGATCAATTGGGACGCGGTCGGCGCCGGCGGTAACTTCGCCGTCGGCCTGCTGACCGGCCGGGCGGTGCTGAACGCGGCCGGGGGCGTCGCGCGCGCGGCCACTGGTTCGTTATTTGGGCAATACAATTCAGGCCGCACCAACGTCACCGGCGTGATCGACGCGCTGGCCTCGGAAAGCCTGGTGCAGGTGCTGGCGGAGCCGACGCTAATCGCGGCCTCGGGCGAGACGGCAAAGTTCCTGGCCGGCGGGCAGTTCCCGGTGCCGATCTCGCAGGGGCTGAACCAGATCTCGGTCGAGTACAAGAACTTCGGCGTGGGGCTTGAGTTCACGCCGACCGTGCTGAGTGACGACCTGATCAGCATGCGCGTGACGCCCGAGGTGAGCACGCTCGTCACCGACACGGCCGCCGGCGCAATTGTCGCCAACGGGTTCACCATCCCGGGCCTGAGCGTGCGCCGGGCCGAGACGACGGTGGAGCTGGGCACCGGCCAGAGCTTCGCCATCGGCGGCCTGCTACAGAACAACGTCACCTCGCAAGTGTCGCGCTACCCGGGCCTGGGCGACATCCCGGTGCTGGGCGTCTTGTTCCGCTCGACGCAGTTCCAGCGCAACGAGACCGAACTGGTGATCATCGTCACACCTACCATCGTGCGGCCGGCTGCCGGGCCCGGTGCGTTGCGCTCGCCAACCGACGCGGTGTCCGCACCGTCTGATATCGACCGACTGCTGCGTGGGCAGCTTAGCCGCGCGCCCGCGGGACAGGCGGCGCTGGACCAGATCGGCAGCGCGCGGCTCGGCGCGGACGCCGGGTTCGTGCTGGAGTGAGGGTGGTGGTGGCGATGCTGCTGGCGGTGCTGGCCGGATGCGGGGTGGCGCCCACGCCACCCGAGATCGCGGTGGTGCGGGTGCAGACCCGGCTCTCGCTGGCGGCGGGTGCGCAGCCGCTGATGGCCCAGCTTTCCGAGTTCGTGGGAGGCCGAATGGACGCACTGCACCTCGCCGTACCGCCGGGCGCCGACGCCCTGGTGCGCCGACTGGAACTCGCCGGCGTGCGACCACGCAAGATCCGGCGTGGCACCGAGCCCGGCGTGGTCGTAGCCGAGCGCTATCTCGCCACCGTTCCGCCGTGCTCCGGTCTCGACCTCGCGGGGGCCACGTTCGGGCGCAACGACCCGACGCCGGGCCTCGGCTGCGCGACGCTCGCCAACATGGCGGCGGATGCGTCCGACCCGGCGGACTTGCTCGGCAACGCGGCGGTCGAGCCGCCGGACCCCGATCGCGCTGTGCTGCCGGTGGCACGCTACCGCGCGTTTGCCCCGTCGGCCCCGCCGCCGGCGGCTGCGCCGACCGTGCTGGTGCGGTGATGGCCAACCACCGTCCAGGCCAGGACACGCCGGGCCTCATCCTGCCGGCGCCGCGCCTCGTCCGGGTCGGTCCGCGGCGGTGGTGCGATGTTGGAAGGCAGGCTGACCAGCGTGGCCGTTAGGTCCTGGGTTCAGGTGGTCAGGGCGCAGGCGAGCTGGCAGGTCGCGTGGTCCGTGTGGTGCGGCGCGGATGCGTGCCAGGTCGTCATGCCGTGGGCGTGCCGCTTGGGCCGTGAGGCCCGCGGCCAGGGCGGAGTTATCCCTTCTCCGCCGCCCCGGATGTCACGGGCGCCAGCTTCGGCACGGGTGGGTCGAGTACGACGGACAACATGGAATCTCCAATCGTAGCCAACGTCGCCCCGCAGTCTGACGACAATCTGACCTGGTATCAGGCCACGCCTTGGATGCGCAGGACGGCCCGGCGCCCCGCGTGGAACTGCGCCGCTGCCTGGCGCACCTGCGCCGGCGCTTCGGACAATTCCTCAGCCGCAAACGTCTCCTGCTCCGCCGCGTCGGCGCCGCCCTGCTCGGCGGCCAACAGCAGTTGCTGTAGGCGGCTCACCTCGGTGCCGCCGCCGGTCGCCGGATTGGCCAGGTGGCCCAACTCGCCGCCATGCCGGGCCCGCGCCAGGATGCGGGCGTTCAGTGCCGCCACGGGCGCGGTGGCCCTCTCGACTGCCGCGTCGTCGTCGTGCGCCGGCTGCAGCGTGCCCAGGTCGCACAGCACCAGCACCGCCTGCAGCACATCGTGCGCGCCGAGGCCGCCGGGCGCGAGCTGCTCGGCGATGTCGCCCAGCCGGTGCGGAAGATGGTCGGACACCGCATCGAGGACGGGCGTGAACATCGGCAGCGGCAGGGTGACCTCGCCGGCGTGGGTCTGCGGCCGAATTTCGGCCACCTCGCCCGGCGGCGCCACCAGCACGACGCGCAGGTCGGCCAGCGCCTCCGCGCGTTCCGCCGGGCCGAGCGTGCGCGGACCCTTGACCCAGTAGTCGCGCCGAAACCTCGTGGCGCCCATCAGGTCGAACACTGTCTCGCGCAGCACCGGGTCCGCGATGCCGTCGACCAGCGCCCGCTGCGCCGGCGGCAGCGTCAGCGGCGCCACGCGGTCCAGGATGCGGCCGGAACAGCTATAGCTGAGCTTGGCCGGTGCCAGTTCCGCCGCGACGTCGGCGACATGCATTGGGTTCCAGTGCTGACCGAGGTATTCGTGCGCGTGATAGACCGACACGTCCGCGGCGATCTGGGCGCGCATGGCGGGTGCAGCCGGGTTCTGCGCGGCGTAGATGGACTGGGCGGCGAACACCCGGGCGATGAACGGCAGGGCCTGGCGGATCGCCTCGACCGGGTTCGTGCTGGCGGCGGACATCACCTCGGTATGGCGCAGCAGCAGGTGGCGGAATGGGCGCAGCCCGGCCCACCCGGCCTCGGCGTTGTAGCTGACGTGGAACACGCCGCCGGGTCGTAGCTTGCGGCGCAGGAATTCGACGAGGATGGCCCGGTTCTCGGCGGAGATCCAGCTCCAGATGCCATGGGCGCAGACGAAGTCAAAATCGGGCAGGTCGGTGCGGTTGCAGAACTCGGCGAAGCCCTGCTCCGCCAACCGGGCCGCGGGGCCAGCGAGCGCCTGCGCGTAGGCGGCCTGGCCGGGCATGAAGTCGGTGCCCCACCAATCCGCGCCCGAGGCCGCTTGGTGCATGGCGGCCGACACGCCGTGGCCGAACCCCAGCTCGCAGGCGGTGCGCATCGGCGGTGCGGCCAGCCCGGCGGTGGTCATCGCGAAGCGCGCGAACACCGGGTTGAGCTGCCGGTAGTAGCCGAACGTGTAGTCGGACCCTGCGGGGTACCCCTCAGCCCACTCCATCCTGTCTGATCCCAGCGACCGGGTGAGCGTTGGCTTAGGACCGCGGCGCGCGCAAGGCGAGATCGACAAGGTCCCGGCTGCGCGCGATCTGGCCCTCGGCCTCCGACTGCTCGGGCGGGATCACCTGACCCTGCGCATAAGGCGCGCGATGCAGCCGCTCGCCGGCCTGGTCAAGCGAGGCCTTGATCTCGGTTGCGTCAGCAGCCGTCAGCGTGCGGCCTTGCAGGTTCTGGTACAGGTCCGACGCCTGGGCGGCGAGTGTGCCCACCGCCGCGCCTTGCCGGGTCTGCTGGACCAGGTCCTTCGCCGATTGGGCAAGCGTCGTGGAGGCCACGCGGTCCGCCTGCGGCATCTGGTCCACCGAGGCGGCGACATTCGGCAGGTTGACCCGCGCAGTCCCCGGCTGGTGCCCCGGTGAGGCCGGAAACGCCGCGCCGGGCGCTTGGCCCGGAAGGAGCCCCTGCGTCTGCTCCGCTTCGATCCGGCGCAGCGAGGCGTTGGAGAGATCGCTGCTCGGCGACGGGTTGTACGTGGGAAGTCCGGGGGCCCTCATGGACTGCCCGCCGGTGCGAGGCAACACGGCTCCGGTTGGGCGATCGTTAGATCATCCAGGCTAGAGATGAACGCTCGTTTCATTTAGTCCTCACTATAATAGCTGTCCCAGCAATACGGCCCATCCTTCCCATTCCGCCAACGATTCTAAAGCATGTCGGACGAGCGACTCGGGCCGCTCTCGTCATATCGGTAGCATAACCGTCAACCCTGACCTGAAGCTGTCCATTTGACGCTGGCCACCGCGGAAATACGCGGCTTGGCATGGCCATGGATATGGGATCCCAGTCGTACTGATGCATTCGCTCGCGAGCGCGATCAGATTTCTGATGGAAGTCCCTATCGAAGCAGTGTACATAAGCTCGTAAGATTTTGGGATCCGGAAAGTAGCGACGGCTATCCAGACATTCAAAACTCGTTCTCGCGTAGTTATACCGTAGTCAAAATCTTATTCTATGCACAACTGAAGCATCACGGTTGATCTCGCGGCGGGTATCTTGTTGATGTTGAGGAGCATTTCAATGCGAATACTGACGATCGGAGCGGATTTGTCACTCAAGATTCATGGAATGCTGGTTGTCAAAGCCGCATGTTCCGTGCTGGACGCCGTCGATACGCTGGCAGATGCAGCCGAGGCGATACCCGGCGTGCCATATGCCGCCATCCTCCTCTCCGCCAGCCTCCCCGATGGTCCCTCGATTGCATGGCTGGGGCAGCAGCGCCGGCAGGGCCTAGCCGCGCCAGTGCTGTTCGTCACCTACCGGGACCACACCGAGGAGCGCATCGCCGCGTTCGAGGCCGGCGCCGATGACTGCATCCGCCTGCCTGTTACGGAGCGGGAGATGGTGGCCCGGCTGCGCGCCGTGCTGCGGCGGCCGCCGCTTGTGACACAGGACGCGCTTATTGCTGGCAACACCCGGCTCGACCCTATCACGCGTGAGGTATGGGTGGGCCAGACCCGCATCTGGGTGCCGCGCCGGGAGGTGAGCCTGCTGGAGCAGTTGATGCGACGTTTCAACAGGGTGGCACCCCGCGCGCAGCTCGAGGCCAATATCTATGGCCTGTCCGACGAAGTCGCGCCCAACTCGATCGAGGTGGGCGTGAGCCGCATCCGGCGCCGTCTTGCCGACGCCGACGCCTCGGTCGGCATCCGAACGGTGCGCGGTATCGGCTACTGCCTGCATCTGCTTTCCGAGCAGGCCATGCTCCATGGCGAGACCGGGACGCAGACGGCCTAGGAGACCACCCGGCAAGGCCCTGCTGTTCCCGTGGCCCATTCAGACGGTTGCGGGTTGCGGTGACTTCTGCAGCATCTCGGATAGGCCCTGCAGATCTTTCTGCACGCCTTGGGAGTTGCCGCTCTTGAGGTCCTCCAGCAGCAGCACGATCGTCTTTACAGTATTTTCCATATCGGGCTGGCCACTGGCCTGGGTGCCCTGTGATGCGGACGGCGCGTTCCCGCCCGCCGCACTCCCGCCTGGAGCGGCCCCACTGGGTGCAGCCCCGCTGGGAGCACCCCCGCCCGGAGCACTCCCGCCCGGCCCAGCGCCGGATGCCCCGGCTGCCTCTGGACCACCCGCCTGGCCACCGCCGCCCAGCATCGACATCAGTTGCTTGAGGTCGGCGTCCACGGCCGACTTGTCGCCCGACTTGAGATCCTTGAGCAGCTTCTCCAGCATGCTCATGAGGTCGCCCATCCCACCCTTCGACCCGCCGTCCGGGGACGCCGACGAGGGTGCCGTTGACGCTGGGTCGCCGGAGGCGGGGGACGATGCGGCGTGGGAAGCCGTGGACCCTGCCGGCGAGCCGCCATCACTGCCCCCCTTCCGGTCGGCCAGCAGCTTGCTGATGTCTTTCGAGACCGCCGCCGTGTCACCGCCCTTGAGGTCGGCCGACAGTTGCTTGATGTCGTCCAGCAAGCTGCCGGACAGGGCGCCCGACCCCGCGCCGCCCGGCGCTGCGGCGGAGCCCTGCTTCGACATGATGGCGTTGAACGCCGTGTCGGCCGATGCCTCGGCTTGCGGATTGCTGCCCTGGGTGGGGGAGACGCCGTCCATCGGACGGGTTGCAGAAACCTGGTCGACCATGTGAGCCCTCCATGACGCGGCGTTGGCGCATGGTTACAGCCACAACCTGATCGCAAGCTGACGGCGCCCGAGCTCACGGGCCGCCGAATGTCACCTTCTGCTCCTGCGCGGCGCGGAACACCGTCAGGCTCGGCGCCCGCGATGGCGCGGGCGGCGGGGGAGGAGCTCCGGCCGGCATGGCAACGGCCGGCGGCATGCGAGCTGCGGCGGCCTGCGCGACCATCATCGCCGCCGTCTGCTCCACCAACTGCACGAAGTGCGGCGGGCCGGCCACCATGACCATCTCGGCACCCTCGCCCTGCGGCCGCACGACATAGCGGCCATCCCACACGCCCATCGCTTCCAGCCCGCGCCGTAGCTCCGCGAAGGGCAGGCCCGGCGTCGGCAGCACCCGCGTCGCACCCTCCGACTGCGCGGAGACCGAGACGACATAGCCGTCGTAGAACCAGTCGAGCCCATACAGCGTCGTCACCCGGTCAAGGAACGCGCGCGGCGCAAGGGGCGGCAGGCGGCCACGGATCCGGCCCTGCACCGCGTCGGTTATCGTCACGCGTACGCCGAGATTCGCGCTGAACTCCCGCAGCGTGGAGCGCAGGTCCTGGTCGATGACGGTGTAGCTGTAAGGTGTATCGCCAAGCGCCAATTCCGCTGCCATGGCGGATGGCGCGGCTCCCGCCACGAGGGCGCAAGCAAGCCAGGCAAGCCGGAGAACCGCACCGCGCATAAGCGGAAGATTCGCCGCCGGGGCACTGCTGTCAAGCGCGCATTTCGTCAGCTTCAAGCAAGGTTCCGGACAGGGTTCCGCGCCTACGGTCCCGCCCGGAGAGAGCGGGAGTTCCATTTGGATGGCGTTGGACCCAGTCACCGGAGCGGCCGCCGGCGCGGTCGCCCCCCCCATGCACGAGCCGGCGGGAGATTTCACAAACGCAATGGAGCAGGCGGCCATGCCGAGCCCGCCCGCCGCCGACCCGGCGCGGATCCAGGCGCTGCAGCCCACGCGAACCGACTCCCTCGGACACCAGCTGCTGGACTCGCTGGAACGCTTCAGCGGCCGCATGCAGGAGCTGCAGAAGCTCGGCACGAAGCCCGTGCGCGGCACGCCGGGCCTACCGTCCGGGCCCGCTGCGCTACTCACCCCGGTGGGCAACACCAGCAGCCCCAAGGGCGCTCCCAAGCTCGATCCGGCGGACGAGAAGTTCGACCGGCTCGGCGCACAATACGACGCGATCTTCGACGACAGCATGGCCCGGCAAGCCAAGCTGTTCGGCTTGGTCGTCGAAGTCGATCTCGGCCGCTCCATCGCCAGCACGTCGACTAGCACCGCGAAAACATTGCTGACACAGAGCGGCTGAGATGCTCCGCACCCTGATACTGTCGCTGCTGCTGCTGTTATCGGCCTGCAAGATCGACCTGTACGGCAAGCTGAATGAGCCCGAGGCCATGGAGATGGTGACGCTGCTGATACGCCATGGCATCGACGCCGAACGCATGGTCGTCAAGGACGGCACCAACACGGTGCGCATCGAGAAGGACCGGCTGGCCGACGCGGTCGACCTGCTGCACACCAACCAGTTGCCGCGGCAGAAATTTGCCACCATGGGCGAGGTGTTCGCCCAGCAGGGCCTGATCGCCTCGCCCACCGAGGAGCGGGCGCGCTTCGTCTACGCGCTCAGCCAGGAGCTGTCGCACACGCTGAGCGAGATCGACGGCGTGCTATCGGCGCGCGTGCATGTGGTACTGCCGCACAACGACCCGCTGCGCCAGGAGGAGGAGCCCGCCGCCGCCGCCGTGTTCCTGCGCCACAACGCGCGCGTGCAGCTCGACGATATCCTGCCGCAGATCAAGCTGCTGGTCGCCAACAGCATCCAGGGCTTGTCGTATGACAAGGTGACGGTGATCCTGGTGCCGGTGGCCGAACGGACAGCGCCCGAGACGGTCGCCGTGCCCGCCTCGTCATCGCTGCCCGCGATGCCCGGCGGCCTGGTGCTGGGCGCGGTGGGCGGCGGCGGCGTCCTGCTCGCCGGCGGCGTGCTGCTGGTGCTGCGCCGCCGGCGTTCGGCCCGCGCCGTCGTGCCGGCCGAACCCGCGCGCGCGATCCTGCAGCAGGCAGCGTGATGCATCCGGACTGGGTGCAGGCCGCTTGGCCCGGCCTGACCGAACCGCAGCGTACCTCGCTGCTTGCCTGCGGACGTGTCCAGTCCCGGCTGCGTGGCCTGGTGGCGAAACGGCTCGGCTGGCCGGACGGGCCGGTGGGCGCGAGCCCGTTGGCCGGGCTCGCGGCGCTGCCCGCATCGCACGTGCACATGGTGGCGCTGCTGGCCGGGGCGGCGTGGCACGCCGGATCGGTCCGCCTGGTGATGGCGGCGGCCGAGGTCGAGGCGCTGGTGCGGATCATCGGCGCCCGCGCCCGCGGGTTCGCGTTGGCCTATGCCGGCGCGCCGGCCACAGCGGCCGAGCGGGTGAGTGCCGCCGCGTTGGCAGCGCGGATCGATGCGGCGGCGCAGACCAGTCTGGCTGCATGGCTCGCGGCCCTCCCGCCGGGCCCGCGCCGCCTCGCGCTGCCGAACTTTCCCCGTATCGTGGCGGAGGCCGCTGTGGCAGCGTGTGACGCCGAGACGGCGCTACGCCTGATGACAGCTGCGGCGCTGCAGGATGGTTAGCGAGGCAAGGACATGTCTGGGACGCGTCACGGCCGGGCTTGACCCGGTCATCCACGCGGTGCAGGCGCATCGAGCGTTCTCAGGAAGGCCCGCAGCCTCGACGAACGACTTCACGGCTTGGCGAACGTTGACCGCGTGGATGCCCAGGCCAACTCTTCTCAGCTATTCCACATGCTGCACATGCGGAACCTTGAGGCTGCTCCGCCTGGGCATGACGGAAGGTGGGTCGCCCCGGCAGGGGCGAGGCTGCGGACATCGGCGTCGGAACGTATGTCGAGCATGACCGCCCTCCGCCGCCCCGCAACCGTCATCTTGCGCGCGGCCGAGCTGGGCCTGTGGACCGACGCGCGCGCGCTGGTGGACGACGCCCAGGGGCAGGCCGCGTCGCTGGTCGAACACGCCGCCGCCCAGCGTGCCCGGGAGCGCGAAGCGGGCCGTGCCGAAGGCCTGGCCGAGGCCCGCGCCGAGATGGCGGCGCGGCTGGCCGAGCTCAGCGCGCGCCGGCAGTCCGCGCTCGCCGAGATCGAGGCGGCCCTGCCAGAGCTCGTCGGCGCTGTGCTGGACCGCATCCTGGGCCGTGGCGACCGCGAGGCCCTGCTGTGCCAGGCGATCCGCCACGCGCTCGCCGAGATCAACCGCGGCGGCCCGGCCCAACTCCGCGTCTCCCCCGAGTGCCAGGCCGTCGCCCAGGCGGCGCTGCAGGGCCATGACGCCATCACAGTAGAGCCTGACGCCACGCTCCAAGCCGGCGCCTGCCGGTTCGAGTGCGAGTACGGCAGCGTCGAGCTGGGCCTCGACGCGCAGCTCGCGGCGCTGCGCGACGGCCTGGCGCGGGCCGCGTCGTGACGCTCGCCTCCCTCGATCGGCTGCGCGCGACGTTGCCGGGCATCCCGCTCCGCCCCCTGCGCGGCCGCGTCACCGGCGCCACCGGCACGATCATCCGCGCCATCGCGCCCGGCGTGCGGGTGGGCGAGCTGTGCCATATTACCGACGAGACCGGCCTCGTGCTGCTGGCCGAGGTCGTGGGACTCGCCGGCCGCGAGGCGCTGCTGACTCCGATCGGCAACCTGCGCGGCGTCTCCGGTCGTGCCGACGTACGGCCGACCGGCGCCTCGCGCGAGACGCCGGTCGGACGGCGTCTGCTCGGCCGCGTGGTGGACGCGCTCGGCCGGCCGATCGACGGGCGCGGTCCGATCGGGCCGGGGCCGATGCGCCCGCTATATGGCGAGCCGCCGGCCGCGCTGTCACGCCAACTGGTCGCGCACCTCATGCCGCTCGGACTGCGCGTGATGGACGGGCTGCTGACCGTCGGCGAGGGCCAGCGCATCGGCATCTACGGCGAGGCCGGCGGCGGCAAGTCGACGCTGGTGTCGCAGATCGTGCGCGGCGCCGCAGCCGACGTGGGCGTCATCGCGCTGGTGGGCGAGCGCGGGCGCGAGGTGCGCGAGTTCGTCGAGCACAGCCTCGGCGCCCAGGGCCTCGCCCGCTCCGTCGTGGTGGTGGCCACCAGCGACCGGCCGGCACCCGAGCGGCTGAGCGCCGCGCTGGTCGCCACCAGCATCGCCGAGGAGTTCCGCGATCAGGGGCTGAAGGTGCTGCTGTTCGTCGACAACGTCACCCGCCTCGCCCGCGCCGGGCGCGAAATTGGCCTGTCCGCTGGCGAGCCACCGACCCGGCGTGGCTTCCCGCCCTCCGTGTTCGCGCTGCTGCCGCAGTTGATGGAGCGCGCGGGGCCGGGCGAGCGCGGCTCCATCACCGCGTTCTACGCCGTGCTGGTGGAGGGCGACGGCACCGGCGACCCGATCGCCGAGGAAACGCGCGGCATCCTCGACGGCCACGTCATCCTCTCGCGCACACTGGCGGCGGCGAACCATTACCCGGCGATCGACGTGCTGATGAGCCGCAGCCGCGTGATGAATGCGGTGACCACGAAGACGCACCAGCGCCTGGCGGGCCGGTTCCGCGAGCTGATGGCGCGGCACGCCGAGGTCGAGTTTCTGATCCAGGTCGGCGAATACAAGCCCGGTGCCGATCAGCTGACCGACGAGGCAGTGGAGAAAATCGGCGACCTGCGCGCCTTCCTGCGCCAGGGCACTGACGAGACCACGCCCTTCGACGAGACCGTGGGATGGATGACGCAACTCGTCGGGTGAACCCCGCACCACTGCGCGCGCTGCTGCGCTGCCGGGTCGCGCGCGAGGACGAGGCGCTGCACGAGGTGCGCATCGCCCGGGTCGGGCTGGACGGCGCGCTGGACGAGCACCGGGCGGCGCTGGACGCGGCCGACCGGCACGAGGCGGCGCGGCGCAGGCAGGAGGCGGCGCTGATCGCCGGCCTGTTCGGGCGACCGCAGGCGCCTTCGCGGCTCATGACGGCGCGCCATGCGATCGAGCACCTGGCCGAGACCGCGGTGCGGCTGGCGGGGGAAGCGGAGGAGGCAGCGGAGACGGTCCGCCAGTCCGAGGAAATGCTGGCCGAGGCGCGCGCGGCCCATGCACGCCGGGCGCGCGAGACGCAGAAATGGCGCAAGACACTCGAACGGGTGGAGACCGCCCGGCGCGACGACGCTGCGGCGCAGGAGGAGGGTGAGCTGGAGGACGAGCTCGCCGACCGCGCGGCGCGGCGGGCACCGCGGGGGGTGGGCGCATGACCGCCTATCGCCGCGACCTGCCGATGCCGTTCGCGCCGGCCGAGATCGAGCCCACGCTCGCCCGCTTGCTGAACGCCGCCGCTGCTCGCGGGCCGGCATCGCTGGCGCTGGGCGGCTCGGCGGTTAGCGTCTCGGTAATGCCGGCCGCGGCGATGGCGCCGGACGCCGTGCGGATCGACCTCTCGGTCGGAGCCGAGGCATGCGTCCTGATGGTGCCGCCCGGCCTGCTCGCGGCGGCCGGACTGCCCGGCGCCGGGCCGGACCCGGCACTGTCGGCACTGCTGCTGGAATGCGCGTTAGCCGAGGCGCTGGGCTGGATGGAGGGGCAGCTCGGCGCCACGCTGGCCCTCGACTCTGTCAGCTTCGATGCGGCGTTGCCGGGCGCGACCGGGCTCCGCGTGGTGCGGGGCGGCGAGGCGTTCGCGTGCTTGCTGCGGCTCGGGTCCGCCGCGCTCTCCACGCTGAGCGCAGCCATTGAGCGCCGGCCGCCCCGCCCGGCACTGTCGGCGGTGCCGGTGCAGCTCTGCTTGCGCGCGGGCGTGACCGAGCTGGCGTTCGCGGACCTGCTGACGCTCGCGCCGGGCGACGCGGTGCTGATTGAGGAGACTGGGTTGGCCGAAGGCCAGATTGTGGTCGTGGCCGGGGAGCGGCTGGCCGCGAGCGCCGCCCGGTCGGCGGAGGGCGTGACGCTGGCGGCGCGGCCAAGCCCGGCCGGGGCCGACCTGTTCAGGAGATGGTGCATGAAGGACGGTGTCACGGACGGGTTCGACGACCCGGTCGACGGCGAACTCGCGGAGCTGCGGGTGACGCTGGTGTTCGAGCTCGGCCGCCGCATGGCCACGCTGTCCGAGATCGCGGCACTCGGGCCCGGCAGTGTCGTCGAGACCGGCGGCGGCCCGGACCAGTCGGTCGACGTGCTGGCCAACGGGCGCCGGATCGGCCGCGGCACCATCGTCTCGGTCGGCGGGTCGCTGGCGGTGCAGCTCCAGCGCATCGGGTCGCCGGCATGACGACCCCCGAGCCAAGCCTGATCGGCCTGCTGGTCGTCACCACCGGCCTCGGCGTGCTGGCACTGGCGGTCGTGACCATGACGTCGTTCGCCAAGATCTCGGTCGTGTTGTTCCTGCTGCGCAACGCGCTCGGCGTGCAGCAGGCGCCGCCCAACATCGTGCTGTATGGCATCGCGCTGGTGCTGACGGTGTTCATCACCCTGCCGCTCGCCCGCACCGTGTCCGAGACCGTCACCCAAGCTCCCGCCGAGTACCGCACGTTCGAGGACTGGATGGGCGGTGCCGGGCGTGCAGCCGAGCCGGTGCGCGAGCACCTCAAGCGCTTCACCACGCCCTCCGACCGCGAATTCTTCACCAGCGCCGCTCGGCAGCTCTGGCCGGAGGGGCAGCGCGAGGACATCAGCAACGACGACCTCGCGATCCTGGTGCCCTCGTTCATGACGGCCGAGCTGAAGCGCGGGTTCGAGATCGGCTTTCTGCTCTATCTGCCGTTCGTCGTCATCGACCTCGTCATCACGACCATCCTGATGGCGATGGGCATGTCGCAGGTGCAGCCCAACACCATCGCCGTGCCGCTGAAGCTGTTCCTGTTCGTCACCGTCGAGGGCTGGACGCGCATGCTGCATGGCCTCGTGATGAGCTACGTCTGATGGTGCAGTCGGTGCTGCTGGACCACCTGAACGCGTCGCTGATGCTGTTCCTGCTGCTCGCGGGGCCGCCGTTGCTGGCGGCCCTGGTGGTCGGCCTGTTCGTGGGCCTGCTGCAGGCGGCGACGCAGATCCAGGACCAGACGATGCCGCTCACGTTCAAGCTGGTGACGGTGCTGGCCGTGCTCGCCGCCAGTTCGTCGCTCGTGCTGCCGCCACTCATGGCCGAGACGACCCGCGTGCTCGACGAGTTTGCCGTCCTCACCCGCTAGATGGACGACCCGCAGGCCACCACCCTCGAAGACCTCATCAACCCGGCGATCGCGGTCGCACTGTCCATGGCGCGGCCGCTCGGGCTCACGCTGGTCATCCCGGTATTCACCCGCATTAACCTCGGCATGGCGCTGCAGGCCGGCTTCGCCATCGCGGTCGCGTTGCCGCAGGTCCGGCCGGTGCTGATGGCCCTGCGCGACCTGCCGGCCGGGTCGCTGCGGCTCGGCCTGGTGGCGGGCAAGGAGGTATTCGCGGGCATCCTCATCGGCCTGTTGTTCGGCCTGCCCATCTGGGCGCTGCAATCGGCCGGCGAGGTGCTCGACACGCAGCGCAGCGCGCCCGCCGCGGGCGGCACCGACGCGGGCGGCCAGGTGTCGGCCACCGGCGCGCTGGTCGGGCTGTCGGCCATCGTGCTGTTCGTCGCCGCCGGCGGGCTCGGCGCCATCGCCGCGGCGCTCTACGGCAGCTACGCGCTCTGGCCGCTGATGCGCCTCTCACCGCACTTCGCACCTGGCATCGTCAACATCCTGCTAGGCCTGCTCGATCGGCTGGCGCGCACCACGCTGCTGGCCGCCGCCCCCGTCGTGCTGGCGATGCTGCTGGCCGACGCCGTCGTCATGCTGGTGGGGCGCGCGGTGCCGCGGCTCGGCCTGTTCGACCTGGCGGCCACGCTGCGCAACCTCGTCTTCGTCGCCGGGATGGGGCTCTACGCCGTCTACCTGATGGAGTATCTCGGCGCCGAGATGGGCGTCCTGCGCGGCACTGCAGGCCAGTTGCAGCGCGTGCTGCAATGAGCGGCGGTTCGAGCGAGGAGAAGAACCTCCCACCCTCCGAGAAGAAGTTGCGCGAGGCCCGGCGCAAGGGCCAGATCGCCAAGGCGCCCGACCTGGTCACCGCCGCGACCACAGTGGCGCTACTCGGCTACGTGTTCGGCGCGGCGGACTGGATGGCCGGGCGGATGCGCAGCGCAATGCTGGCGGCCGCTGACCTTGCGGTGCTGCCGTTCGACGATGCGTGCCGGCTGCTGCTGCCGACGCTGGGCGGGATTGTCGTGCAGACCGCCGGGCCGGCGCTTGGGGTGACGGTGCTGGCGGTGGTGGTGTCGAGCGTCGCAGCAAATGGCGGGTTCCTGCTGACGCTCGAGCCGCTGATGCCGAAGCTGTCGCATCTCGACCCGATCAAGGGCATCGGCAAGCTGTTCGCGCTGAAGAGCCTGGTGGAGCTGCTGAAGTCGGTGGTGAAGGCGGTGGTGCTCGGCATCGTCGGGGTGGAGCTGGCGCTGGGCGCCGCCGGCACGCTGGTACAGTTGCCGTTCTGCGGGCCGGGCTGCATCGGACGGACGGCCTCGGGCGTGCTGCGGCCGCTGGTGGAGACGGCGTGCGGTCTCTATCTGGTCAGCGGCGGGCTCGACCTGATGCTGCAGAAGTGGCTGTTCAGACGCGATATGAAGATGTCGACGACCGAGCAGAAGCGGGAGCGCAAGGACCAGGACGGCGACCCGCACGTGCGCGGCGCCCAGCGCAACATTAGGCGCGAGGCGGCGAGCGGCACGAAGCTCGGCCTGAGCCGCGCCACGATCATCATCGCGGGCGCCGGGGCGACGCTTGGGGTGCGGTATGTGCGGGGGGAGACCGGGCTGCCGACCGTAGTTGCACGCTCCCGCGACGCGGCCTCCGCGGCCGAGATGATGGCCTCGGCCCGGCGCGCCCGAATGCCGGTTTATTGGGACAACCGGCTAGCAGTGGAGATGGCCGCGGTGATGCGCGCCGGCCAGCGGATTAAGCCCGAGTTCTTCCAGCGTGTGGCGGAGGCGTTGTATTCGTCGGGCGCGGTCAATTCTTGAACGACGGCGGCGGCCTCGGGGAGAGGGCCGCCGCGCGCCTAGACTCAGGTACGGAGGCTCTTATGCGCCCGGTGCGGGAGCCGGGGCCGGCGGCGGGGCCGGCGGCGGCGCGGCGGGGGGTTTCGAAGCGTTGTAGATGCTGGCGATGTTCGAGCCCATGGACAACGGGACCTGGAGCGGCTTGCTGATCTTGTCGAACTTGTCGCCAAAATCCTTCGCCTTGTCGCTCGGGGACTTGGGGGGCTTGGTGCCGCCCGTCCCGCCAGCCGGGTGCGCAGCGCTGCCCCCACCGTTGTGGACCACCGGGCCATGCCCGCCCTCGGCCGGCGGGTGCGTCGGCACGGGCTTGCGCGGGATGTGGTGGCTGCCCGCGCCATGGTTCTGGCCGGCCGAGTCCATCGCGTGATTGAACCCCGACTGGTGCCCCGCGGGCGCAGCGGAGGGCCGGTCATGCATCGGGATGGAAGGGCCGGACGTGTGTGGTGTTGCTGAGGTCCTCATGATGATCTCCTTTCGACGCGTTTGATTATCTGCGCGCTAGCTGATGTGAAGCTGACGAAACCTGCTTTTGTTGGCGGATTATGCGGCACCTCCCGCCTGCTCGATCCCTTTGCGGAACTCCTTGCCGACGGCACTCGCGCCGACGCCGGTCGGGTCGGCCAGGCCGACGATCGATTCGACGGCGGTCTGGGCCACGTCGTAGCCCATCTTCTTGCCCGCCTGCTTGACGTCGCCGTGCTGCACGGCGGTATCGGCCACGTTGAGCGCGCCCGAGATGGCGCTCGCCAGCGTTTCGCCGCCGGCCGCCAGCACCTTGCCGACGCCCGGGATCTTGCCGAGCGTCTTCTCCAGCACCTTGCCCATGAACCCCGCCGCCTCGGACAGGCCGTGCAGGATCTCGTGGCCGGCGAACTCCGCGTTGTCCATGTTCGTGCCGTCCTTGCGGACATGCCCGTCATTGGTCTTGTCGAGCGAGTTCTTCAGTGCCGAATAGCCGTTCTTGCCGAAATCCTGAAGCAGGCCGGCCTCGGTGCCGTGGCGGGCGTCGCCGTCCTTGGTGAACCCCTCGACCTTGCCGTTGTTGACGACGTCGCCCGAGCGTTCCTTGCCGTCGGCGTTCTTCGCCGTCTTGATCTCGTGCAGCACCTCGGAGGCGCGGAACGCGGCGTCCGCATCCTTGTCAAAATCGCCTACCTGTTTCTTCAGGGCATCCTTCACCCCACTCTGGTTGCCCAGGTTTTTCAGCGTCGGATCGCCGTCCACGATCTCCTTGGCACTGCGAGGGTCGTCGGCGGGACGCTTGTCATCCGCCGACAGCTTCTTTGGTTCACCTGGCGGCTGGCCGCCGTCCGGCCCGGCGGCTTTGACCTTCAGCGCGGCGTTGGCCATCGCATCGCTGAAGCCCTTCGGCATTTTCGACTCGTCAGGCTTCTTCGGTGGGGCCTGTCCGGAGCGGTGCAGCGAGGGCGGCGCTTGGGCTCTGATCGATTGCATGATCTCTTCCTGTGTTCGATGCGCCCGGCAGCGATAGCAGTCCCATGCTGACGCTAAGCTGACCGCGAGACACGGATGAGCGCGATCAATGCGACACCCGAGGTCAGGTTGCCGTCAGGTGGGGGCGTCCATCCTGTGCTGCGTGGATCGTCGAGAGGTATGGCCATGACCGAGTTGCACATCGGCGCCCGGGTAGCGGCAGGGGGCAGCAGCCAGGTGGGTGCGGCCGGGCAAATTCCGGCGGACCTCGAGAGCAAACTGTTCGACGTCATCATGATGCTGGAGAAGGCGCTGCAGCAGGGGCCGAAGAACAATGCGGGGGCGAACGGAGCAGGTGCTGCTAGTCCAGCCGGCGGCCGCGCGGCCCAGGGTTTGGCGGCCCCAAGTCCCACCACTCCAGGCCCAGCCGCTCCGGGCCTCGGCACCGCCAATCCGGTGACCAAGGCGGGCACCGGGCCGAACTCGGTTGACATCACCAACTCCTCCGGGCATGACGAGAAGATCGGCATGTTCCTCAATGGCGGGTCGACCACCTCCCCCGCTGCCGAGATCACCCTCAAGCCCGGACAGACGGGAACGCTCAGCTACCAGAACGGGCAGGGTGGGTTCATGGCCGAGGCCGACTCCGGCGGTGCCTACAAGCCCACCGCCAGCCGGCTGGAGTTCTTCGCCGACCAGAACGGCAAGAACAACCCCGACATCAGCTACATCGACGGCCGAAACGCCGCCATCAGCCTCAGCGACGGCCAGGGCAAAACCACCGGCGACACCAAGAGCGTCGCGGCCTATGCCCCGCGGGAACTGCTGACCAAGGATGCCGGCGGTCAGGCCACCATCGCCGGTTGGTACGACGGCAGCACCAAGGCAATGCAGGACGGCGGCGCATTCATGGAGAGTCAACTCGGCACCGGCAATGCCTACATCCATCCCGACGACGACACGAAAAAAGCCGCCGGCACCAACCCGATGACGCTGGCTGGCGACACGAGCCAGCATTTCACTGCGAACTTCGGCAACGCCTGAACTACCGCGCGTCTATTTGGGGACCATGAGGAAGTGTGTGGCGTTCACGCCGCCGCTGCCTGACCGGTGCTGGCAGGATTATCATTGGCCAGCCCTGGATACCAGCGCTCGAACATGGGTCGGAGAGTGCCGTCGAGGGCGCGGGTGCGGGTTTGCAGCAGCAGGTGGGTACCGCGCCGGGTCCACTGCATCTGCTGGCGCTTGGCGAAGCGCTTGCTGACCACCGCGTTGACCGTGCTCTCGGCCATGGCGGACGAGATGCGCTCGCCCGACCGGAACCGCTCGCCGCAGTTGATGATGTGGGTCAGCAGCGGGTTTCGGCGCTGATCAGCACCACACTGCGTTGAAAAGCCAGAGTTCCCCCTGGGTCCCGCACCTGCGCTGGTTTACACTCAAGGAGGCCAGGGCGCTGCTGAGTGACCCGGAGATCACCGTGGAAGAGGTCGCGGCCCGGCTTGGGGTGTCGTCCTCCACGCTATATCGCCACTTGCCGGGCGGGCGCGGCGCGGTCGTCGGCACGACGGCCGACCCTGCCTGACCTACTGACCAGACCTTGAAGGAAGCGAGGCTTGAAGGTGCAGCATCAGCTTGGGTGAGGGCATGACACGGGAACGCTGGCTCAGCCTTGACCTGCAAGAAGACGCGCTGCCGATGTTCGAGACGGGCGGCTTGCAGACCGTCGAGGCTGCCGGCAACAGGATCGTCAGCGTTCCCAAGCACGGCGCCGGCCATCACCTGCTCGGAACCGCAGGGTCCCGGGAGGAGGCGGTCGTGATCGCCACCATCCTGCCAGGGGCAACGCATGAAACTATACCCCGACTCTTTGAAAATCCGGCCCCGCCCCCTTGCCAAGCGGGTCCGAGTTGGACTCTACCGGACCGATGATCCGACCTGGGTTCCTGGAC
>JAABUS010002187.1_pt1 | contig 38151 bp, 40 predicted proteins | sample 5560161 | NCBI WGS metagenome assembly JAABUS01 (sample SAMN10711885, study PRJNA513376) | rock metagenome | isolation source: Antarctica rocks | place: Antarctica: Victoria Land, Trio Nunatak nord | collected 2016-01-04
TGGGATTTTTTCCACAGTATGGACAATGCAGCAGGAGAGGACTTGAGCTGGTTTTGGAAAGAATGGTTTTTGACAACCTGGAAACTGGACCAGTCTGTAAAAAGTATTGATTACATACAAAATGATGCGGTAAAAGGAGCATTGATCACCATCGAAAACCTGGAGGAAATGGCCTTACCGGTAACCGCGATGGTGCAGGAAGAAAACGGCAAAACCGGCACCGTAAAACTGCCTGCCGAAATTTGGCAGCGCGGCGATAGTTGGACTTTCAGTTATCCTTCTACCTCAAAAATCAATCTGGTGGTGCTGGATCCCGAACATGTTTTACCGGATGTAGAGCCGGACAACAACAGTTACAGCGGAATTGCCATGCCAGCCGGAACAACAGCCGCCAGCGTGATCAAAAAATACTTGGATGCCATTGGCGGGACCGAAAAGTTGAAAAACCTAAAAGACCTAACCGTTACTTCTGCCGGGCAAACCCACGGCATACAGGTGCAGATGGTGAATAAATACAAAATGCCGGGCCAGTTTGCCCAGGATATTACTATCCCTGCTTATAATATTGTTCGGCATACTACGGTAAACAAGGACAGCGTCAAAACTTTGCAGAACAATGAACCGGTGCAATTGACGAGCAGCGATAAAGCATTGATCAAACAATCCGATACTATTTTCCCTGAATTAAATTACAACACTTCAGGCATAGTACCTATTTTGTCGCCCGGTATAAAAATGGTAGATAACCAGCCGGCTTTTATGATCATGTTTGCTGCTGCAAATGGTAATTCTACGAAGTCTTACTTTGATATGGTATCCGGCCTGAAAATAAAGGAAACCAAAACGATTTTAGGTTACACAACCACTTCGGATTTTGGCGATTACCAGAATGCAGGCCGCGGGATCAAAATTCCTTTCACCGTAAAAAAATCTTTGTTTGGAGAAAATACCGGGTTCAAAGTTTTGGAAGTCAAGGTAAACAGCAATCTTTCCGATAATGCTTTTCAATAAAAAAACCATTGTAAAAACAGTATTCATTATTGGGGCACAATAAGAGGAGTTCCGGTTTTGGGCTCCTCTTGCCGGTTAAAGCAAGAAGTAATGAAGTTGTTTAAACTTATTTTTTCTATTTATACTTTTTTTACGGCATCAAATACAAAGTCATCCCCCTAACCCCCTTCAAAGGGGGAAGCCTATCGCATACTTTTCTAAACTTTAGCAATCCGGAGGTAGTAAGATATATGCCAAGGTTCTCTTCCCCCTTTGAAGTGGGTTAGGGGGATGAGTCGGTTTCCTTTGTATCATTTATTATTTTCTTGACATATAAAGTTTAAACAACTTCAATTTTAAGATAGCGGAAATAGTAGTTTATCAAAAATAAAAATCACTATTTTAGGCGGTAGATCTGCTTTTTCTAAAACAGGCCGAAACTAAAAAAACACACCTAAAAGAAGTATCCATTTCTAAAACCAATTGTTCCATGAAACGCTTATCCCTGTTTTCATTGTTATTTTTTATTTATATGCACGCATTCAGCCAGCAAACGGCACAAGCTGTTGTAAATGGCAAAGGTGCCAAAACAAAGATCAGCAGGCATATTTACGGCCAGTTTTCAGAGCATTTAGGCAGAAGCATTTACGATGGCTTTTGGGTTCTGGAAGGGTCAGCCATACCCAACAATGGCCGTATCCGTATGGATATTGTGGAAGCTTTAAAGAAAATCCACATCCCGAACCTGCGCTGGCCGGGCGGTTGTTTTGCGGATGAATACCACTGGCGGGACGGTATCGGGCCGAGAACACAACGCCCAAAAATGGTGAACACTAACTGGGGCGGCGTAACGGAAGACAATAGCTTTGGTACGCACGAGTTCCTGGATTTGTGCGGAATGCTGGGCTGTGAGCCTTATGTTTCTGCAAATGTAGGCAGCGGCACGGTAGAAGAAATGTCTAAATGGGTAGAATATCTCAACTTTAACGGTGAAAGCCCGATGACAGAACTGCGTAAACAAAACGGACATCCGAAACCCTTTAAAGTAAGTTTTTGGGGGGTTGGAAATGAAAGTTGGGGTTGCGGCGGCGATATGAGGCCGGAATTTTATGCAGATCAATACAAACGTTATGCTTCCTTTGCCAAAAACTATCCGGGTGCAAGTTTGAAGAAAATCGCCAGCGGCGCCAACAGTTTTGATTACAATTGGACAGAAGTGGCCATGAAAAACATCGGCACCAGGATGTGGGGTTTGTCGTTGCATTATTATACCGTTCCAACCGGCAACTGGGGCAAAAAAGGTTCTGCAACGCAGTTTGATGAGAAAGAATATCTTACCACAATGCGTAATTGTTTGATGATGGACGAACTGGTTACCAAACATGCAGCCATCATGGACAAGTATGATCCGCAGAAAAAAGTAGCGATGGTGGTGGATGAATGGGGCGTTTGGACCGACGTAGAACCGGACACCAATCCCGGATTTTTATTCCAGCAAAACAGTATGCGCGATGCCCTGATCGCCGGAACAACGTTGAATATTTTTAACAACCATGCCGACCGTGTGCGGATGGCAAACTTGGCGCAAACCGTCAATGTGCTGCAATCTTTGGTGTTGACACAAAAGGATAAAATGATCCTGACACCAACTTACCACGTTTTTGATTTGTACCAGGTACACCAGGATGCAACCATGCTGCCCATCACCATCCGATCCCCGGATTATGCAATTGATGATGTAAAAGTTCCTGCGGTAAATGCTTCTGCTTCCAGAGATAGCAGCGGCGTGGTGCATGTTTCTTTTGTCAACCTGGATCCAAAAAAGAAAATTACCATCAGTACAACTTTGCAGGATGTGGATTGGAAAACCGTACAAGGCAAAATGGTTACTTCTCCCAAGTTTACCGACTACAATTCTTTTGACCAACCGGGAAAAATCAAACTTGTTGTTTTTAACGGTGCCAAAAAGCAAGGTGATCAATTGGTTGTAGCATTACCGCCTTTGAGTGTTGTTGTTTTGACGTTGAGAAAGTAGGGGTAAAAGAAGTATTGTGATTGTATATGTGTTTTAGCTTAAGTGTTATTGATTAAAGAATTAAAAATCCTAAGCTTAAAGGACGGGATTGAAAATTCCGATTAATAGAGATTTAAATTATGTGATCGTAATCACAGATTTCGATTTTTACGAAAGATAATTTTGGTAAAAAATTCCAAATGATCAAAACACTCAGTGAAATGAAATTTATCACGATACTCTACAGCCTTTTGATGTTAAGCTTAACTGCTTTTTCCCAAAATATAACTTCTGGATTTTCCTCTCCGGAAAGCGTTGCATCAAACGGGAAACGATTCTTCGTGTCGAATATAGGCCCTGGTAAAAACAAAATAGCAAGGGACAGTGATGGATTTATTTCTGAAATTTTCCCCAACGGAAAAATTAAAACAAAACATTTTTTACCAACTACCGGAGTAATGCACTCTCCTCATGGTTTGGTTGTAATCAAAAATATGTTGTATGTTGCTGATGAGGACAAGGTTCAGGGTTTCAATATTAATAGTAGAGCAAAAGTATTCGATGTAAGTACGGGCACTAAAACAGGCCTCTTAAATGATATAGAAAAAATTAATGATAGTCTCCTTGTGGTGTCCGACATTTTTAAAGATGTAATCTATTGTATAAACCTTCATACCAAAAGCATAAGTGATATAGGACATGTGCCTGGTCCGAATGGGCTTCTTTATGATGCAACTAACAATCTACTTTATGTTTGTACTGTGGGGCATCACAGTAACGGCCAGGGAAAACTATTTGTTAAATCCGGCTTTAAATCAAAAAATGAGTGGAAACTTGTTTCGGGGTCGCCTGATTCTGGAGTCTTTGACGGTATAGCTTTTTTAGACAGCGATCATATTTTAATATCTGATTGGATCACCTATCCTTCGTCCAAAGGCAGACTGTTTGTTTACAGCCTTAAAAACAGGAGTTATATTAGCTATCCGCTAAAAAGTCCTGAACCGGCCGATATGTATGTAGATAAGAATTCTCATGATATTTTTCTACCGCAAACAGCTAAAGACAGGGTAATAATTTTTAAGACCAATGACTTGAAAAATAAAAAATTGGAAAGGCTGTGACCTCGTTATATAAACTGAATAATAATTCATTTACACGTTTTCAATTTCTTTAAATTATAACTCGTTTCATGGTAAATAACATACATAAAACTTATAAATGACAACAACATTTAAAAATAATTATCGGCTCCATATCATGGCGTTGGTCATATTTAGTACTTGGATAGTAGCAACAAACTCATGTAAAAATGGAAATTCCTTATCAGACCATAATAAAAAGCTGATCATTGATCAATTCAAAAAATGGGAAGAAAAAAAGGGATCGTTTTTTGATTTACTGACTGCAGATGCAGTCTGGCAAGTTGAAGGAAATGGTCCCGGTGTGATATCTGGTGTTTATCAATCTAAAGAAGAGTATATGAAAAAGGTAGTAGATCCTATTCAGTCTAAACTGGTTGAACGCTTATCGCCTAAGATGATTAGCATATTAGCGGAAGGCAACCAAGTGGTAGTTCTTTGGCATGGCAGCTCCACTGCGAAAGATGGCAAACCATATCAAAATACTTATTCATGGCACCTGACAATCAAAAATGACCGTATTACCAATGTCATTGCATTTTTAGATACTTACACGTTAAATGAACTAATGTTACGCGTTAAAACAACTACCGATAAAAAACCGGTCAGGTACGAATAAGATCATAAGCTTTAAAATGGAAATTACAGATATTCATGGTTATACTGTTTTATCAAACGGAAAGAAGATGCCCTACCTGGGATTAGGCGTTTATAAAAGTAAAAATGGAAGATTACAGGTGCCAATCAATCTCAGTATTTTTAATGTTAAGCAAAGCTGCTAATTTGCAAAGACCTTTTTCCAACAGGTTTTATCGACTTCACCATTTTAAGTCGCACACGACTTATGGTTTCACGGCTGACATTAAGATAACGGGCAATTTCTTTACTGGAAATCTTAGTGACCATGTGGGCTTTGTTGTGAACCATGTATGTATATCGTTCAACAGGATTTTGAATGGAAATTATCTGAAGATGCTCTGATTGCTTCTGCATGATAGACTGGGAAACACTTAAACTCCATAATGCTATCGATAGCACTGTATTCTTTAACCGGTAAAGTTCATCATTATTGACCACTAGGATAACTGCAGCTTCTAATGCAGTTATAGATCCAACTGCAGGTTGATTGGTTCTGTAGCTTTGACAATCACAAAGAAGATCGCCTTTAAAATAAAAATTAAGGTTCCTTTGATTAAGTTCCTGATCGTTTATGGACTGCTTGAATATCCCCTCTATCACAAATGCAGAATACCGTGATATTTTACCTGAATTAAGAAATACCTCACCACGTTTTAAGTGCTTAACAATTGAAATTTGCCAAATATTTTCCCAGTCTGGAAAGCTGATAGGATTTTCATTTGATGTTATAATCTTATAACTGTCTTCTGCATTGTATTTGCTGAAATCGTTGTACATGATATTATTTAATAAAAAGTCAATGTAAATTTAACAACTAAATTCATAACGACTTTAAAATACTATTTTTCAAGAGGTCTCAATTGAAAATCTGCCTAAACTTTTTGGTGAAAGATCCGGTTTACTTTAAACAGCTTACTGAAGGATTGCAAATGTCCAAGACCCAGCTCAGACATAATTTCGCTGATTGATAATGCAAAGGTTGATAATCACTCTTTGTATTTATCAAGAACAAACGTTTCTGACCCTTACTGGTCGGATTTACAATTAGGAGTCCCTCTGGTCAAGGTTTATAACCCCGTCCTTTAAGCTAAGGGTTTCCCGTTAGTTGGGATTGTAATCCAATCTTTTAAACTTTGGATTTCCAAATTTTGCTGGTCGGGATTTGCAATCACGTCCTTTGAACTAAGGGTTTCAAATCCTACTCTATAAACAAAACATTAAGAAACTTCTGCTCTTCAGTATAATTGATGGTAAAACGATAAATAAAAATATTAACTTTAAATCTCATTCGACACTCCTAATTGCTCAAGTTAAAAGTTTAACAATCTAAAAACCATTAAAATGAAAAATGTGATTTTTGTACTTATGTTACTTGTTACTACGGTTTCTGCCAAAGCCCAACTGAATGGCACCAAATGGCGTGGAAATGTGAATGCACCGGAAGACATTACCGTATTGCTGAATTTTCAAAAACAAACTTTGGAAATGACGGCTATGGACGGAAATCAACTAGAAAGTATGTCGTACACAGTTAAAGGTGATACAATACTGTTGAAAAAGTTATCTGGCGGAAGCCCTTGTGATTTAGATTCAACATTTAAAGTTAAATATAGCATCAAAGACGACAAGCTAAGTATTACACCATTAACAGATGATTGCGAAGGCAGGCAAAGAGCGTGGCAAAAGCAACCTTTTACGAAAGTTAAAGACTAAAAATTACTATTGGTCTGAGTTTGTAACCTTGTTCTTTTAGTGCAATCCAATGGTTGAACTTTAACCCATCAGTTAGTCCGAATTGTAATCCAATTTTAAACTTTATTTAGACAATTATTAAACACAAGCCCAATAGCAACAGCATTCAGGATAAAGGTTTTATAAGACCTGGGTTACAAACTTCGACTAACGGGGTTTTTTATAATAGCAGGATCAAAAATCATTAGTTCCAAGTATTAGGTTACAATTTTCCCAGCGGAAGAAACCATTGTTGTAATTTGCTTTCATTCTTTGAACAATTGATACTTGGAACAGCTTTTATTTTTATGACCCGTTGGTAGTGATTTCTAATCCCAATCTTTAAACAATGGGTTTTGAATACAGTATGGAGAACCAATGGAATATATTAATTGATAATTACGCCTTAAACAAAAATAATTTATAGTCCTAAAAGAAGCACCTTCTTGCGACATTAGATAAGAAAATAATCAACACGTATATAAAATCAGGTTTTGCAAAACCATTATCGGGTTTTTGGGTCAAAAAAACCAATGCTATTTGCAGAAACTATTTTTTACACTTACTTGTTGATTTATCATGAACCATAACGTATTTCTTTTAGTGAAGGACCCAAAGGATCCCTGTCGGGACATCATCCGCTCCAGAGATACCGACCTTAAAATTATGGTTTATTGTTTGAATGAAGTTGATTTTAAGCCGCATCCTGATGAGATCCAACTTTATGCTGATGACCGCGGAAACCCGCTCGCTTTTGAGACCATCAATATTATTGCAGAGGACGCGCTGGACATGGCTTCGGCCATTCAATGGTACGCCAAATATATCGGTTACCCGGAAATGGAGATCCTGCCCGAAGACCCGCGTTCGGAATATAATTTGGACTGATGCTTCTTTTAGCATAGTTTTTTTTGATTGTTTCTTTAACCCAAAATGTTGCTGCATAATTGTAAAAAGGCTTAACAAAGCAGTCTGAAAATAACCTTTAACAGCTTTCATTTCTCAACTTGTTAATATTGTCCGGTTTAATATCTTTGTTTAGAAGCTAATTCACCTGCAAAAAGCAATAACCGAATGGGCATCTTAATTTTATGCTATAAAAGAAGCATCCATTCCGGCTATATTAAAATTAATTATTATAAATAAATCAACCTGAAATGTCTAACAATTTTTCCCGCATAGTAAGTGTGTTATTGCTGCTTGGTGCAACTTTCAATTCCTGCAAACAGGCATCGACCCAAAACCAGCAGACGGCTGCTGCTAACGATACCACCGGAAAAGCCTGGTGGAAGGAAGCAGTGGTTTATCAGATTTATCCCCGGAGTTTTAAAGACAGCAACGGCGACGGTGTAGGGGATTTGAACGGCATTACTTCAAAATTGGATTATGTAAAAAGTTTAGGTGTCAATGTAGTCTGGCTCAACCCGGTCTATTCTTCCCCTAACACCGATAATGGTTATGATGTTAGTGATTACCGGAACATTATGAAGGAGTTTGGTACAATGGCAGATTTCGATAAAATGCTGAAAGCCATGCACCAGCGCGGTATTAAATTGGTAATGGATTTGGTGGTGAACCATAGCAGTAACCAACACGAATGGTTTAAGCAATCCCGCAGTTCGCGCAACAATCCCTACCGTAATTATTACCATTGGTGGAATGCCGAGCGCGGAAAGCCAACGCCACGCTACAGTTTGTTTGACGTAAACCATGACGCCTGGAAATATGATTCGCTTACCAATGCTTATTACCTGCATTATTTTTCTTTGCAGCAGCCGGATTTGAACTGGGAAAACCCGAAAGTCCGCCAGGAAGTGTACAGCATCATGAAATTTTGGGCTGATAAAGGTATTGATGGTTTTAGAATGGATGCCTTTCAGTTTGCGGCCAAGGATACTACTTTCCCCAAATTTCCGGTTGGTTACGAAAAGGATTTTATGAAATATTACGCTATCGGGCCGCATTTGCATGATTATTTAAAGGAGATGAACCGCGAAGTTTATAGCAAATATAATCTGATGAGTGTAGCGGAAGGTGCCGGAAATTCCTTTCAGGATGCGCATGATATGGTTGATGCCGACCGGCACGAACTAAATATGGCTTATGCATTTGATGGAGCGGGTATTGCAGGGCCGAACGGTTACAGCCTATTGGATTTTAAGCATGTTTTTAGCCGTTGGGACAGTGCTTTTGCAAAGAAAGGATGGCTGTCGATTTTTCTTTCAAACCACGACCAGGCAAGGTTGGTAAGCAGGTTTGGAAATGACAGTCCGGCTTTTAGGGCGGTTTCTGCAAAAATGCTGGCTACTTTTCTCTTGACCATGCGTGGTACACCTTATATTTTTAACGGGGACGAACTGGGCATGACCAACGCCGGCTTTACCAAAATCCAGGATTACAACGATGTAGCTTTACTGAATGAGTATCAGCATACCAAAAACATCAGAGGGAATTTGAACAGGTTTTTAAAATTGGCACAAAAAGAGAACCGGGACAACGGCCGTACACCTTTTCAATGGGACAATACTGCCAATGCCGGTTTTACAACGGGTGTTCCCTGGTTAAAAGTAAATCCGAATTACAAGTTCATCAATGCTGATGCCGAAGAAAAAGACCCGAACAGTCCGCTCCACTATTTCAAAAAAATTATAAAAATGCGCAGGGACAACCCGGTTTTGGTTTATGGAAAATACACCCTATTGGATAAAAATAACCCGAGCATTTATGCTTATACCCGGGAACTAGACGGTAAAAAAGTGCTTGTATTGCTTAATTTTAAAAGCAAAGCAGCAGAAGTAAAAACTGGTATCGATATGAGTAAAGCAACAGTTTTGGCAGGCAATTATCCGTCTCCTGCCCAGAATGGAAAGTTGCGCCCATATGAAGCCGTGGTTTATCAGTTGTAATTTTGGAAGTAATTATACAAGCCGGAATTAAGAGCTTGTTTAGATTTGTACAAGATTCTTCGATATGCTCAAGATTGATGGCAATGCTTCTTTTACCCTATAAAAACTGGTGCCTCTCCCAATTAAATAAACCAAAACCAAATGTCCGCGATTTTTGAGGTGATAAAAGAAGCATGGAAACCTAATCAAGCAAACTTTAAACAGGCTCTAAAAGCTAAACATTATTTAAAAGTATTTTAATGTCTGAAACCCGGTTTTTGGAGGCGGAGTGGCGAAACCTCGTTATGCTGAATTATGAAGTTGACCCGGAAATATTAAAGCCTTATCTGCCGGCAGCTACCGAGCTTGATCTCTGGCAGGGAAAAGCTTTGGTGAGCATGGTTGGTTTTATGTTTCTGGATACAAAAGTTTTAGGTGTAAAATGGCCATGGCATGTCAATTTTGAAGAAGTGAACCTGCGCTTTTATGTCCGGCATTTTGATGGAAAGGTTCGGAAGCGCGGTGCTGTTTTTATCAGTGAAATAGTCCCGAAACACATCATTCCGATTGTTGCCAATACGATTTACAACGAACACTATAAAGCTATGCCGATGCAGAATTCTACGGTAAAATTGGACAATGATCAGACAAAATATTTATACGAATGGAAATTTAAAAATCAATGGAACCAACTTGGTGCAACGGTTGGGGCCGAACGATATGAGATCGAAAAAGGAAGCCCTGAGGAATTTATTTTTGAACATTATTGGGGATACAATCGGCTGAATGACCGTAAAACAGTAGAGTACCAAGTAGAACATGTTTCCTGGAAGATAAGGCCTGTAATTGATTTTGCATTTAAAGCAAACGTAGCAGAACTGTATGGCGATGTATTTGAAACTTATTTGCAGCAAGAACCTTGTTCTGCGTTTTTTGCCGAAGGTTCTGAGGTTAACATCCGGGTTGCAGGTAAAATTTCAATTTGAATAAACCGTATTCAAAACCTTTTATCCCTTTAAAACCTGTAGCATCGCACTTGCTTTCAGCATACATTCTTCGTATTCTGCTTCCGGTTCGGATTGAAAAGTAATGGCACTGCCAACTTGGAAACTCAGATAATTAAGTTCAGCATTAAAAAGTATGGTGCGGATGACCACACTAAAATCAAAATCATCTTCTGGAGAAAAATAACCCACAGAACCGGCATAAATGCTTCTTTTACTGCCTTCAATTTGTTCCATCAATTGCATAGAACGGATTTTGGGTGCACCTGTCATCGAGCCAGGCGGAAAAGTATTTTTAACGGCATCAACCGCATTTACGTTTTTACTTAAAGTTGCGGTGATCGTAGAGATCATTTGATGGACCTGGCTGAAACTATAAATGCCAAATAATTCTTCTGCTTTTACCGTTTTAGGGACAGCGCTTTTGGTCAAGTCATTTCGTACCAAATCCACGATCATTACGTTTTCTGCTTTTTCCTTGATGCTGTTTTTAAGGATGTTTTTTTGGTGTTCGTCTTCCTGCGGAGAAGCTGATCTCGGTGCCGTGCCTTTGATCGGCTGACTAATTAATTTTTGATCTCTCTTTGCCAGAAAGCGTTCCGGGCTGGCAGACAAAATGTATTTGTTGCCGGTTTTAAAATAGCAGGCAAAAGGAGTAGGGGAAACGGTGTTTAGCTGGTCAAAAACATAAGTTGGGTCAATTTGGGCATTTTCAGCATAAAACTCCTGGCAAAAATTAGTTTCGTAAATATCGCCCCGGATGATATACTGCCGGATCTGTTCCGCTTTTTGCAAATAACTTTCTTTGCTGATCCTTGCCTGGATTTTAACGTTATTTTTAAGCATTGGATCGGGAAGGGAGGTTTTGTTAATCAGCTCAAAAACTTCTTCAGCCTGTTCAGAAATAATTTCAAGCTGATTGTCTTTCAACAGAAGAACATGCTTTGGGACAAAAAAATACAGGTCAGGAAACTGTAACTGATCAAAGTTTTCGGAGGTCAGATTTTCGGTTTCGTTTTTCAGGTCATAACTTAAAAAACCCGGCAGCCATTTGCCGCAATATTTTTCTTTAAATGATTTTAGGCCGATAAAAGAAGCACCGGTATTTACTTTTAGTTCATCTTCAGTGCCGGCAGCAAGCATGAAATCGAACTTGGAATAAACATCGGTAAAAGTATTGGAATCAAAAACGCAAGCCGTATTAAAAGAAGAAGCCCAGTAAAGGGCTTTTCTTTTGAAGGTTTTTGTATCTTGAATGAATACTTCTTTTATCAAGCAAATTTGTTAATGCAGCATCAAAGTTTGTTTCCTGTCCGGGCCGACTGAAAGATATTTTACCGGAACGCCTAATTCAGCTTCCAGGAAATCAATATAAGCTTTCAACTTTTCAGGTATCTGGCTGATTGCTGTGATACCGGTCAAATCTTCGTGCCAACCGTCGATTTCTTTCAATACGGGCTCTGGTTTTACTGTGCAAATATCATAAGGCATATAATCTATGGTTCCGGTTGGATAAGCATAATGGGTACAGGCATTAATTTTTTCAAATCCGCTTAATACATCCGCTTTGGTCATCACCAGTTGTGTTACACCATTTAGTAAAATTGCATATTTCAAAGCAGGCAAATCAATCCAACCGGTACGGCGTGGCCGACCGGTTGTTGCGCCAAATTCATGACCAACCTTGCGTAATTCTTCACCAGTTTCATTTTCTAATTCAGTTGGAAAAGGGCCGCTGCCTACACGCGTGCAGTAAGCTTTAAAAATACCTATCACCTCGCCAATGTTTTTTGGGGCAACGCCCAAACCAGTACAAGCACCGGCAGCAGTTGTGTTAGAGGAAGTTACAAAAGGGTAGGAGCCAAAATCAACGTCCAGCATGGCACCTTGTGCGCCTTCTGCCAAAACTGTTTTTCCTGCTTTCAGATATTTGTTCACCAAATGCTCACTATCTACATGTGGAATAACCTTTAAAAGTTCTATCGCTTCAAAAAAGGCAGCTTCTTTTTCAGAAAAATCAGGGATATCACCATGATGGACCAGGATCGATTTATGCTTTTCAACTAATTTTTGATAGCGTTCTTTAAAATCCGGCAGCATCGTATCGCCAACACGCAAACCGTTGCGGCCGGTTTTGTCCATATAAGTTGGGCCAATCCCTTTTAAAGTAGAACCTATTTTATCGGCGCCCATTTTACTTTCAGAAGCTGCATCCAGCAACTGGTGTGTTGGTAAAATTAAGTGTGCTTTGCGGGCAATTACCAATTTGTCTTTTGCAACCGGGTCAAACCCTGCTTTTTTTAAGTTATAAAGTTCGCGTTTTAAAATAATCGGATCTATTACCACACCGTTGCCGATCAGGTTCAGGGTTTTCTCATTAAAAATACCGGAAGGAATGGTGTTAAGCACATATTTTTGTCCGTCAAATTCCAATGTGTGTCCGGCATTCGGGCCGCCTTGAAAGCGTGCAATCATATCATATTGCGGACAAAGCACATCCACAATTTTACCTTTACCTTCATCGCCCCATTGAAGGCCTAACAATACATCAACAGCCATTTATTTAATTTATCGGAATTTAATTTTTAGAATAATATTCGCAGGAGCCTGCTGCTTTTAGCCGGGAACAATCACCGTACATGTTCATCGAATGATGCTTGATTTCAAATTTCAACAGATCACCCATCATGTTTTGGATTTGGCCGATGCGCGGATCGCAGAACTCGACCACCCTGCCGCAATTGAGGCAAATAATATGATCATGCTGTTTGTAGCCATAAGATTTCTCAAACTGAGCCATATTTTTACCAAACTGATGCTTGGTGACCAAATCACACGATAGCAGGATTTCCAGCGTGTTGTAAACTGTTGCCCGGCTTACCCGGTACTTTTTATTTTTCATGTGGATATAAAGCGATTCTACATCAAAATGATCACTGCGGGAGTAAATCTCTTCGAGAATAGCAAAACGTTCCGGTGTTTTACGAAGACTTTTGTTTTCGAGGTATGCCTCAAAAATTTTTTTAACCATTTCTATGGTTTCCTGTTGGGCCATGCTGATTATTTATCAGATCAAAGTTATTAATAAATCAAGAAAATGCGAATACTTCCTCAGGAAGCCTTTTCCATCGGTGAGTCAAAACGGGAAACCGTGGTTACACCGCGCACCAATTTTAATTTCTTGATCAGGTTATCCAGATGTTCTTTATCGTGCACATAAACCATAATAGTGCCTTCAAAAATACCATCGTTGCTGTCAACCGTCAGCGAGCGCATGTTTACTTTAAAATCATTGGAAATAACGGTTGTTAGCTTGTTGATCAAGCCCACATCATCAATTCCTTTAATGCGCAAACCTGTCAGAAAAGCTAATTCCTGCTGGTTTGTCCATTTTGCTTTTACAATCCGGTAGCCGTAGTTCGACATCAATTTAGTTGCGTTCGGGCAGTTGGTTTGATGGATCTTAATACCTTCGCCAATGGTAACAAAGCCAAAAACATCATCGCCCGGAATTGGGTTGCAGCAACTGGCCAACCGGTAATCAATCTTTTGCATATCCTCGCCAATCAGCAAAATATCGCTGTCTTTAGTTTTGACGTTGCGGATCAGCGTTTGGATCTGTTCTGCATCGATCTTTTCCTGCGGCCGGTTTTCTACTGTTTTTTCGGATAGCAAATACTCTTTCAGGTCTTTTAAATCGATCAATCCCTCCGCTACATTGTAAAATAAGTCTTGGGTGGATTGCAGTTTGAAAAAGTACGACAACTTGTACAAATTATCGGATGTGTAGGAAATTTTCAGCGATTTCAGTTTTCGTTCCAAAATCTCTTTCCCGTTTTCAGCAATCTTGCGTTTTTCTTCTTTTAAGGCAGATTTGATTTTTGATTTCGCTTTCGCTGTCACCACAAAGTTTAGCCAGTCCTCTTTTGGCGTTTGCTTTCCCGACGTAATGATTTCCACCTGATCGCCGTTTTGCAGCTTATAACTTAACGGAACTAATTTGTGGTTTACCTTGGCACCGATACAACGCGCACCAACATCCGAGTGGATTTCAAAAGCAAAATCTAACGCAGTAGCATTTGTTGGCAGTTGAACCAATGCTCCTTTTGGGGTAAAAATAAATATCTCATCCGAAAAAAGGTTCATTTTGAAATCGTCCAAAAAATCCAGCGCATTGGTTTCAGGATTTTTAAGCAGTTCCCGCACTTTAAAAATCCATTGATCCAATCCATTTTCAGAAGACGATTCTTTGTATTTCCAATGTGCTGCAAATCCTTTTTCTGCAATTTCGTTCATTCTGTTGGTCCGGATCTGGATTTCTACCCACTGCCCGCGCGGCCCCATTACGGTGGTATGCAAAGATTCATAACCGTTTGCTTTAGGCGTAGAAATCCAATCGCGCAACCTGTCCGGGTTAGGCCGGTAAATATCCGTTACGTCAGAATAAGCTTTCCAGCAATCCGCTTTCTCATTTTCGGGCTGGCTGTCCAAAATAATGCGGATGGCAAAAAGATCATACACCTCTTCAAAAGGAATATTCTTCTTTTTCATTTTATTCCAAATGGAATGAATGGACTTCGGCCTGCCAAAAACATCTGAAACCAGATGTTGCGTTTGCAATACTTTTTTTACAGGTTCAATAAAATCCTGGATAAACTTTTCGCGTTCGGCTTTCTTTTCGTTCAGTTTCTTTTTAATGAACTGGTAAGTTTCCGGCTCCATGTATTTCATTGACAGGTCTTCCAGTTCAGATTTGATCGCATACAAACCCAGCCGGTGGGCTAAAGGCGCGTATAGATAAATCGTTTCGGAGGATAGTTTTAACTGTTTATCGCGCGGCATAAATTCCATGGTACGCATATTATGCAGGCGGTCTGCTAATTTGATCAGGATCACGCGTACATCATCAGCCATAGTCAGTAGCATTTTCCGGAAATTCTCTGCCTGTAAAGAACTGTTGGTATCAAAAACGCCGGAAATTTTAGTGAGCCCATCGATGATCTTGGCTACTTTTTTTCCGAAATCGCGTTCAATATCATCCAAAGAAACGTCTGTATCTTCCACCACGTCATGCAATAGCGCGCAGGCAATGGAAGTTGGGCCGAGGCCAATTTCATCCGCCGCAATATGGGCAACCGCTATCGGGTGATAAATATAAGGCTCGCCAGATTTGCGCCGCATATCCTGATGACTTTCTACTGCTACTTCAAAAGCTTTGCGTATCATCCGCTCGTCCCCCTTTTGTAAAGTTGCTTTACAGGCCCGCAGAAGTGCGCGGTATCTTTTTAAAATTTCCTTTTTCTCCGCTTCCAGGTCTATCACAATCTCTTTCATACTGCTTCTTTTACCCTATAAATTATTTGTAAATATAGAGCCTGTTTAAATTTTGTCCGATTTATTTTGTATGCTTCTTTTACCACCTAAAAAAACATAAAATTTCTATGCTTTTTGTATCAATACGGGATATGTTCACAAACCTTGTATACCTAAAAGAAGCACTGTATTTTTTTCGGTATAAATTTAAACAGGCTCTAACACTTTGATCAGTGTTTACGTAATTACTTTTTACTAAAAGTTATTAAAATAACACTAATTTTGCGTTAGGTAAATTTATGAAATATCTGTGGTTTTTAGGGCTTTTTTCCTGTCTGTCTTGTGTTATAAAAGCACAATCTACAGCAGAAACCAATACTTTTAAAATTAAGCCTGGCAAAAACGATAGTATTAAAGTGGCCGTTACCCAGCTCGACGGGGAATTTGTGCCTTGGGTGTTACTGCCTGATGCCAACGTCCGCGACCTGCGGGTTTTTAAATCACCGGAAGACCGTGCCGCTTATAATCGCCTGCGGTACAATGTGTTAAAAGTATTGCCTTATGCTCAATATGCCGGACAACGATACCGCAAATTACAGCAGGACCTGGCACTCACCGGAGACAAGCGCAAGCAAAAAGAATTAGTGAAAGCCTGTGAAAAAGAAATTAAAGGGCTTTTTAACCAGCAGATAAAAAACCTCACCATTACACAAGGGGAAATCCTGATTAAATTGGTGCAGCGCGAAACAGGAAATACTAGTTTTGAGTTATTAAAACAACTGAAAGGCGGCTTTCAGGCCTTCATGTTTCAGTCAGCGGCACGTGTTTTTGGCCATGATCTGAAAGAAAGTTATAATCCTGAAGAGGACAAGGACATTGAAGCCATTTTGCGGTCAGCCGGTTATTCAGTTTATTATCAATGATAATGACCGGAAAAAATATTTATCAGTTTAATGTGGAAACTATTGGCGGAGAAGAAGTAAGCCTAAACAATTTTAAAGGGAAAGTTTTGTTGATCGTAAATACAGCATCCGCCTGTGGATTTACACCCCAACTGAAAGAGTTAGAAGAATTACGACAATTGTATGACGGACAGAAATTTGAAATCCTCGCTTTTCCTTCCAATGATTTTGGCGGGCAGGAACCGTTGGACGGACAAAAAATCCAGGAGTTCTGTACAGTAAATTACGGTACCAACTATCAGATTTTCAATAAGATCAGGGTTCGCGGCCCTTATGCACATCCTTTATACCAGTTTTTGTCTGATAAAAACCTGAATGAACATATTAATTGTGTTCCACGCTGGAACTTTCACAAATATCTGGTGGACAAAGAAGGAGAAGTTCGTGACTTTTTTTATCCTTTTACCAAACCTACTTCCTCTAAAATTAAAAAAAAAATTGACCGGTTGCTGGTTGTCAAAAATGACAAATAGGCATTGTTTAGGTGTTTTTAACTATGACTAAATTAGATATTCTTGTTTTGCCGGCCCATCCTGATGATGCTGAATTGTATTGTTCCGGCACAATAGCAAAACATATTGCAGCAGGCAAAAAAGTAGGCATTGCAGATTTGACACGCGGAGAATTGGGTACGAGGGGAAGTATAGAAATCAGGCGGGAAGAGGCCGCCAATGCAGCAAAAATACTTAACCTGACTGTGCGTGAAAATATTGGTTTGCGTGATGGTTTTTTTAAAAATAACGATGAGCATCAATTAAAAGTTATCACTATAATCCGGAAATATCAGCCTGAGATATTGATTGCCAGCGCCGTTTTAGACCGGCACCCCGACCATGCACGTGCGGCAGAACTGGTAGGGCAAGCTAGTTTTTACGCAGGTTTAAGCAAGATAAAAACAGTATCAGAAGATGGGCGGGAGCAGCAGGCCTGGCGGCCTAAATTAATCTTAAATTTTATTCAGGATACGTATTTGAAGCCCGATATTTTGATTGATATTACTGGTTACTGGTCTCAAAAAGTAGCCAGTATCGAGGCATATAAATCTCAATTTTACAATCCTGAGTGGGCAGATGAACCTCAAACGTATATTTCCACTCCGGAATTTATGGAAGTGGCAGAAGCAAGGGCAAGAGAGTTCGGCAGGGCAATACAAGTAAAATATGCCGAAGGTTTTACCTGCAAAAGATTGCTTGGCGTTACTGATTTGTTTAATTTAATTTGATAAAAGGAACACATGTCCTCACACTTCGGTCTTTACATATTCATAACGTTTGTTGCTCTGGTTTTTTTCGCGTTTCAATAAGTTGTCTTTTACTGATTTAAGCAAGATACCGGATATTTCAGAAGTTTTAAAATTTTCATTGAATTCTTCCTTATATCGGTTTGCAATAGCGGCAATAGATTGAGGCTGATCAAAAAAATCGGTGCTGAGCAAGCGGTACATGGCTTTGGTGGCACCGGTTGGTTTGCGCTCTCTGGCCAAATTTTCATTTTGCCGGTCTTTATTTGCGTTGATCCTTTTTGCCCTCCTGGCAGCAAAATCCTGATGATCTTCCCGGTTCGGATCCGGCTCAGGCACTTCATCGGCAAAAATATTGTTCAGCAGTTTCTCCGCTATTTTTAGCTGGACAGCTTCAGATTTAAAGGCATTAAGTGTTTCAGCCAGGTCGAGAAGCTGTGTTTTTAAGTTGTTGTCAAGTTTGGCCATAACAGATAATATAATCAGTAGATAATTAATATAGTTATATACACAAAATTGATGAAATAAGTATAGAAATATTACTCCTTTTGTAAGAATATTAACATAAAAAAAGTATTTTACATATTTTTAACTTCAAAAAAATATGTTTAGTTTTCCATAAAACAATATTATTTTAAAACAAGTTTGGAAGAACTATCAAACCTATTTTTCAAGTCCTACTACCGTCAAACTACAAATAAGGATTTGAATTTTTACCTGGTAAAAGAAGCATTGCAGAAATTAAATTTGGAACTGGTTTTTCATACCCAGTAAGCCAAATGTTCCGCCGGTATGGATGGCTAATATCTTTGAACCAGGCAAAAAGTAGTTTTTCCGGGCAAGGTCATAAACAGCAAAAAGCATTTTTCCGGTATAAACAGGATCGATCAAAATACCGGTTGCTGCAATAAATTTTTTGATAAAAGTAATCAGTTCAGGTGTGGTTTTTGCATATCCGCCAAAACCATAACCAGTATGCAGATTGAACGATACTTCTTTTAGCAGGTATTTTTTTATCTCCTGCTTCATCCAGTCGGCGTTTTTAAAAACAGGTATGGCATGAAATTGAGTCGATAATCCATTACCAACTAATCCGTTGATAATTCCCGCGGCTGTAGTCCCGGTTCCGCTGGCACAAAAAAGATGATCATATTTTTCCGGAAGCTCGTCCACCAGTTCACTGCAACCAAACGCTGCTTGTGCAGAAGCTCCGCCTTCATCAATAAAATAAGCTTCGGGATCATTAAAAAAGTGTGCTAAAAAGAGTTCCTGTTTGTGCTGATAACTGCTTCTGTCAGTAAAAATTAATTTCATCCCCAGCAGCGAACACATAAAAAGTGTGTCATTGCTTACTTTTTCGCCCCGAACAAAACCGGTTGTTTTAAAACCTAAAGTTGCGGCCGCTGAAGCAGTGGCCAGCAAATGATTAGAAAAAGCGCCGCCAAAAGTTACTAAATGGGTTTTCTGCTGATACTGCGCATCGGCTAATAAATATTTCAGTTTACGCCATTTATTACCCGAGATGAGCGGATGGATCAGGTCATCCCGCTTGAGGTAAAGCTCAACTTTTTGATCGGTAAAAAGAGCATCTTCAATTTGATGAACGGGACTGCTGAACTGTAGATACATTCCGTAAAGGAAACCAATTTACAAACCGAAACCAATACCGGCGTTTACCGACTGGTATTGAGCAGCTGTGTAGGAGGCATAAAAACGGAAGAAAACCAAGTTAAGCTGGAAACCCAAAGTCGCTTTTACATTGCTCACGCTATTTTCTTTAATCGAAATTGGGTTGGTAAAAGTAGTATAAGTGGGCTGCTGCTGCACCACGTTATTGATGCCGGTAGTGATAGGGAAATTGCCCAGCAAGCCAACATTGGTATTGGCGGTAAAATAACCAACAGAAGCAAAAGGCGTAAAAAACAAGATTTGTTTCGAGACGATGACTTCGGCATTGAACCCATTAAAAGTACCATTCACGCGCTGGTTGCTAAAATCTGTATTTTGCTGATTGTCTTTTGGTTGTGCGCCCTGGTCTGGTTGTACGCTTACGGGCAAATGATATTTTAACTGCGTAAAACCAGCGCCAACGGCTACATCAAGCGGAATAAGTTTGTCTGCTGTTTTTCCTACAAAGTCTTGTAAAATATTATGCTTCAACCCAAAACCAATCATCGAAACAGAACCAACATTACTACCAAAATCAACAGAAGGCATGTAGCGCAATGACGCTTCGGTGTGATAAACTAAGCCCGCTGTCAATTGAAGTTGCGGTGCCGGAATAATGGAAAGCACGCCGGAAGGAAGCGCAAGGGTTTCTAATTTGCGGTTGTTGTCATCATAAATTGAAATTTGCGGAGCGGAATTGCCGCCCCCGATGGTTGGTGCGATGGTTTTGCTGGCATCGGCCGGACGAACATTGTTGGACAAACCGATTTTAGTCAAATCAAAAGTTTTATCTGCGGAAGGAATAAACACCGCCGAAGCACTGACACGAAGATCAAAACCAAGCAGTTTTTTGGTTTTTGCCGTATTGTTCCAGCCGCTGTTGATACCGTTGCCAAAGCCTTTAAAAAGCGGTTCTAAGTAAGCATTTGCCAATTTGGTAGCATCTCCAGGGCCGGATTTTACCAAAGCTGAAATGTAATCCTGAGCCTGGATTTTAGTGCATAAAAGAAGCATGGCTCCGGCAATCAGTGTTTTAGATAATTTGATCATGTTGATTTTTACGTTCGATCCTCAAAAATGGTTCCTCAAAAAAACTGCTACTTTTGTGCCCGATGAACGAGGAAACAGAACTATACGAGCAGGAACTTTATGAACACCTGCGGATTGTGGTTGACAAAGGCCAGGCATTGCTGCGCATCGATAAATTTTTGATGAACCGGATGGAAAACGTTACCCGCAACCGCATCCAAAACGGGATTGATTTGGGAAACGTACTGGTGAACGATAAAATTATCAAGGCCAGCTACAAAGTGAAGCCGCATGATGTGATTTCGGTAGTTTTGCCGCATCCACCGCGGGACACGGAAGTTTATCCGGAGAACCTTCCGCTCAGTATTATGTATGAAGATGATGACGTGCTGATCATCAACAAAGCTGCCGGGATGGTTGTTCATCCGGGATTTAACAATTATGATGGTACGCTGGTAAATGGTTTGGTCTATCATTTCAACCAATTGCCGGAGCTGCCGGGCAACAGCGGCCGGCCCGGTTTAGTGCATCGGATTGACAAGGACACTTCAGGCTTGCTTGTAATCAGCAAAAATGAACGTGCAATGGCCTGGCTGGCGCGGCAGTTTTTTGATCATTCTATCACCCGAAAATACCTGGCGTTGGTTTGGGGCGATCTGGAAAAAGACGGCACTATTACCGGATACATTGGACGTAGTTTGAAAGACCGCCGCGTGATGTCGATTTATGACGAAGAAGAAAAAGGAAAATGGGCCGTAACGCACTACAAAGTTTTGGAACGGCTGAATTACGTTACGCTGATCGAATGCCAGTTGGAAACCGGCCGCACCCACCAGATCAGGGCACATTTAAAACATATTGGGCATCCGCTTTTTAATGATGCTCTTTACGGCGGGGACAAAATTTTGAAAGGAACAGTTTTTACCAAGTACAAGCAATTTGTAGAAAACTGTTTTGACTTGTTGCCGCGCCAAGCCTTACATGCGCAAACGCTGGGTTTTATCCACCCGACCACCAGAAAATATGTAAATTTTGAAGCTCTTGTGCCAAATGATTTTAAATTAGCTTTAGAAAAATGGCAAAAATATGTTGCTACGGGAAACCATGAAACAATGGTTTAATTGTCTTAAAATGAATGGCACTACTATTTTATAATTTTAACGGGACAATTATTCCGGCAGGCCAGCAAGTGCTGCAATTAAGCAACCGGGCTTTTCGGTACGGCGATGGTTTATTTGAAAGTATGCGCATGATCAAAGGTAATTTGCAATTTGCAGCCTTGCACGCAAAGCGGTTGCAGTTGGGCATGAAAGCGTTGCAATTAGATAATTATTCTGTATTGGATGCTGATTTTTTGCGCGAAAAAGCCCGGGAACTTTCCAACAGGAACAAAGCCAAAAACGGCCGTTTGCGTTTAACGGTTTTTCGGGATGCAGAGGGATTATACACACCTGACCATCATAAAATAGGTTACAGTTTGGAGTGGGAAACACTGGAAGACCAGCAATATGTGTTGAATGCCCGGGGTTTGATCATGAATGTTTACGAAGATGTCCCGAAAGCAATCAATAGTTTATCCAATCTTAAAACCTGCAATTCGCTTAATTATGTTCTGGCCGGGATTTACAAGCAAAAAAACCGTTTGGACGATGCTTTTATCCTCAACCAAAACGGTTGCTTGTGCGAATCCATTAGCTCTAATATTTTCATCAAATACAATGGGATTTTATATACGCCTGCTTTAAGTGAAGGCTGCATCATGGGTGTTATGCGGCAGGTAGTGATAGAATTAGCCCTTAAAAACAGTATACCGGTTACCGAAGCCCAGATCAATCCGCAGATTTTAGCTGAAGCCGACGAAGTCTTTTTAACTAACGCAATCCGTGGGATACAATGGGTTTTAGGTTTTAACCGGAAACGTTATTTTTATGAGTATAGTAAATTGCTGAGTTCCAAGTTGAACGAACAGGTGAACAAAGGAATTTGATACTTCTTTTACTGTGCATTTTTTATCACCTGTTGTAACTGTGCAAAGTTTGCCACACCAGATTGCCGCCATTTTATCTGTCCGTTTCTAAACAGAATCAAAGTAGGCACGCCTTGTACCTGATAAGCCGACGCCGCTTTCGGGTTTTTATCCACATCTATTTTTAAAATCGTTACTTCGTCATGCAACGAATTTTTCAGGCTTTCTAAAATGGGTGCCTGTGTTTTGCAAGGGCCGCACCAGGTTGCAAAAAAATCAACCAACACGAGTTTATCACCGTTTATGAGATCAAAAAATTTATTTTTTGTTTCCATAATGAGGACAACAAAGCGTTCTCAAGCTTTGTTTGAAGAAGATGAATCGCAAAATCTGTTAAACTAATTCAGCAAAGCAATGTTCTACCGGTATTAAACCCAGATGATATGACAACTCAAAAAATAACTTTAGCAATTATTACATTGATAGCTGCCTACACCTTTCAAGCTTGCAACGGCAGCCACGATAAAAGCAGTATGGACACACAAGGCGGACAACCAACTTCGCAATCGCAAACAGCCGGAAATGATTCTTCGCACACTACCGATAACCGACGGAAAGAAGTTGGCGGCGTTGCCCCGGCGCCAGCTGCGGCTGCCAGCGGCAACACCAATGCCAATGGAACTACTACTGCGCAAGGTATGACCGGTGCAGATTCTGTTTATCAAAAAGGCACTCAAAAATCACAGAAATAAGCCATTCAAACTTAAAACCATATCACTATGAAAAAAATTATCTTATTTATCCTGATCCTGTCTGCCACGTGCGGCGTAGAAGCCTGCAACAGTTCCAACGGCGACCGTTCTAAATCCGGCAGTGCCGATACAGTTGGCCAGCAAACAAGCGGTTCAATGAAAGACAGTACCAATGGTTTGAAAGACACGTTGAAACATTAGTTTGCTTACTGAAAATTTATCCATAAAAGAGCTTCCTGAAAAAATCAAGAAGCTCTTTTTACTTCAGCAAAATCTTACTCAATCACTTTAAAAATCCTGTTCCAGCGGATTTTATTTAAAATCGAGGCCGTGCTGTCCACACTCATCCAGGTAATCATTGCTTTACCGATAATATGGTCTTCGGGCACGTAACCCCAAAAGCGGGAATCCAAGGAATTGTGCCGGTTATCGCCCATCATCCAGTAATAATTCAGTTTAAAAGTGTAGCTGTCGGCTTTTTTTCCATTGATCAAAATATCCTTTCCCCGAACTTGTACTTTGTTGTTCTCATAAAATTCAATTGCCTTTTTATATAAGATCATAGTAGAATCATTCAAAGGAATTGACATACCTCGTTTTGGTAAAACAAGCGGGCCGAAATTATCTTCGTTCCATTTAAAATGATCGTTGTGCGGAAATATTTGCAGATCAAATTCGCCTTTTGGTTTTAAAATTGGTTGGACAGATTTCACGTTGGAATAACTTTTTAAAATCGGTAAGTTTTCTGTTGGGACAATCATTTCAAAAATGTTTTCTGCCAGTTGCTGCCGGATTTCGATATGCAAATCCTGGAAAATCTGCGGGTTGATTTCCCGGCCGTCTGTTTTTACTTCGTAGGAAGTTTGCGCTTCTTTTGCGTTGATATTTGCTTTTCCATTCACCAAAACCTGTCCGTTTACAATTGAAAGCATATCTCCCGGCACCGCCTGGCAACGTTTGATTAATAAGGTACGCACATCCACCGGTTTATCAATTTCTTCGGGTTTATTAAAAACCACTACATCACCTTTTTTTACTTCGGATAAACCCGGCAAACGGAAGTAAGGTAATTTCAGACCGTCCCAATAGGTTTTGATACTATCATTAGTGAGGGTCGATTCTAAAAAAGGAATGGCAACAGGCGTAAAAGGCATCCGCGGGCCGTAACTGATCTTGCTTACAAACAAATAATCGCCTACAAGCAGCGAACGTTCCATCGAACCGGAAGGAATAGCGTAAGCAGAAAACAGCAGGCCGCGCACAATTGTGGAAACCACTACGGCAAATAATACGGCATCCAGCCATTCTCGTGCTTTACTTTTTTTAGGTTGAAGTTGGTTTTCCTGCTTTTTGGTTTTAAATTTCCAGTTCATAAAATTTTTGATTTCGAGGTTTTAATGAAGTATTCCTGCTTAGATGTTTTGTTGAACAAGTTGTTACAGGCAACACAAAAAAATAGGTGGTAAAAGAAGCATTGGCTTGATGGTATTGATTTTCATTCGCCTAAAACCTTTTATTTAATCGTTGGATTTATAAGAAGGACCATTAATTAATTATTAGAGATCAACATGAAAAAAGGAGAAACAGTCAACTGGAAATTCGGCAAAGGCGAAGCAGAAGGTAAAGTGGTAGAAACATTTACTGAACCGGTAGAAAAGAAAATTAAAGGAACTGCTGTGAAACGAAACGCGAGCAAAGAAAAACCCGCTGTTTTGATTGAGCAAGAAAACGGAAACGAGGTTTTAAAATCCGAAAGTGAGCTGAAAAAAGGGAAAAAGGATTGAGAGGTTTGGGCGAAGAAAAGCGGGGGATAAGGACAAGTTTCCAGACGATGAACTATCCACTATACCAATTACCTAAAATGCTTCTTTTATTGGCTTAAAATCAAAAAACCCGGACTAATCGAAATCAGTACCGGGTTTTTTGATTAGAGATTAAAATTATGGATTGGAAACAGCATCTGTACCATCAGATGGTACGCCAACTACTTTAAATATCCGGGAACTTCCGGAGTTATCTTCCTGATAATAAACGCCATCCGGAGAAACAAAAAGTTTTTCACCATTGATTTTTACCGCACGGCTATCTGGAGGGATAGAATTAACCACATCGCCTACCTGCGGCTGATTGGGATTGCTGCTGCTATTGTTGTTATTGTATTGCTGTTGAGGCTGAGATTGTTGTTGATTGTCTTGTTGGTTGCCATCAGTGTTCAACACACCATCTTTGCCAGCTACCTGATAAACTTTTTTGCCATCCTGGTTTACAATTGGCAAATAATACACACCGTCTTTTTCAAAATACTGTTGTCCGTCAATGGTAATATCTTTTGAACCTCTTGGCAAACGCGGTACTTCGGCACCAACCGGCGGTTCCACTACCTGATAGCCATCGTTATATTGCTGGTAAAACAAACCCTGGTTGTAATAATATGGGTATCCGCCATAAGAAAACGGGTAATAACCAAATGGTAAAACGTTAAGGTAGAAGCCAATATGCGGATAATAACCACGATAATAAGCACCATAACCACGATAATAGCCACCGCCATAAAACGGACGGCCATAAGTGCCACGGTAATTATAACCTAAGTTGATGCCACTACGGAAACCGCTGCCATAATACCGGCCTGGTACAAAACGCGGGCCGGCAGCAATACGATAGCCTCCGCCAAAACCTATACCGGCACGAGGGGCACTGCTGATACGAGAGCTGCTGCCGCCACCGCTAAAACCTCGACTACCGCCGCCGCCATGACGCTGTGCTTGAGCAACAGAAAATGAAGTTAAAATAACTAAACTGGCTACTATCAGTTGGTTTGCAAACTTGCGAACACTATTGATCTTTTTCAATTTTATAAAAATTATAAGGTTGTTTTTTTTAATCTGTTATATAGATTCGACTACAAGAAAATTTAAAAGTTTATTCAGGTTTTAATATTTGTTTTTGTGTTAAAGTTTAGATACAAAAGAATTTATTTAAGAGATAAACAAAGCAGGTTTCATTGCGGGTCTTATTTTCACATAATTTTTAGGCTGATAAAAACAGTATCAAAGCAATATATAGATTTTTGAAAGATTATTTTCAAAAATTTCTTGGTTTTTTTTGTCAATAGATTTGTAACTACAAAGTTATAGAGTAATTGACTGTGTAAAAGCAGGTATTTTATTAGAAAATACTAATTTTATCAGCATAAAAACAGCATTAATGAAGAAAATTTTTACAAGTGTATTATTTGCAGTAGGGTTTGTTTCCCTACTTTCTGCACAAAGCCGGCCTGCCGATTCTACACGAAAAACAGCCATCGGAACAGGTTTTGCCGGAAATGTAACCCATGCCCAGCCAAAACCTTATAAAACGGTCATTACAGACAAAGCCATCACGCGCCGGGGATTGTTTAAAACGCATAAAGTAGATGATAAATACTACTTTGAAATTGGCGACAGTATGTTAAACCGTGAAATTTTGGTTGTTAGCCGGATTTCCCGTGCAGGTGCCGAAGTTCGGGAAGCTGGCGGTTACGCCGGTGATCAGATCGGCAGCAGTGTTGTCCGCTTTGAAAAAGGGCCGAACAACCGGATTTTTATGCGCAAAATCTCTTACAGAACTTATAGCCCGGATAGTACCAAATCAATGTACCAGGCTGTACAACGTTCTAACATTCAAGCTATTGCAGCAGCATTCAACGTGGCCGCCTATTCGCCGGACTCAAAAGGAAGTGTTATCGATGTGACCGATTATTTGAACGGCGATAATGACATCTTTTTCTTTAGCTCTTCCAATGCCAAACAACGCTTTCGTTTAGGCAGTTTGTTGACAGACAGAAGCTATATCGAAAATATCAGAAGTTTTTCTAACAACGTAGAAATCAGCACAGTTAAAACTTATGGACTATTGGCACCAACTTCTCCGTTTGGCAGGGCTGCTGCACCAGCAATTAGCGGAGGTGCCAGTCCAGCTTCCGGTTCAGAAACAGTGGAACTGAACACTTCTTTGCTGGTTTTGCCCAAAGTGCCCATGCAGGCTCGTTTTTTTGATCCGCGTATCGGTTATTTTACCACCGGTTATACCGATTTTGATGTAAACCCGCAAGGGATTAAAGAAATCCAACTCATTGCGCGCTGGCGTTTGGAAGTAAAACCGAAAGATATGGATAAATACAAACGCGGCATACCGGTAGAACCCAAAAAACAGATTGTGTATTATATTGACCCGGCCACGCCCAAAAAGTGGCAGCCGTATTTGATTGCAGGCGTAAACGACTGGCAGAAAGCGTTTGAAAAAGCAGGTTTTAAAAATGCGATTGTGGCTAAAATAGCACCCACTTCAAAGCAGGATTCCACCTGGAGCCTGGATGATGCAAGCCACTCGGTTATTGTTTATAAACCTTCTGAAACAGAAAATGCCAGCGGTCCGCATATTTCCGATCCGCGCAGCGGCGAAATACTGGAAACACATATTAACTGGTTTCATAATGTGCAGAAATTGGTGCACGATTGGTACATGATCCAGGCAGCAGCCATTGATCCCCGTGCCCGTAAAATGGTTTTTAGTGATGAACTGATGGGAGATTTGATCCGTTTTGTTTCTTCTCATGAAGTTGGCCATACACTTGGTTTGCGCCATAATTTCGGTTCCAGTTCTACCGTTCCTACAGAAATGTTGCGCAATAAAGCTTTTGTAGAAGCCAACGGCCATACGCCTTCCATCATGGATTATGCCCGTTTCAATTATGTGGCGCAACCGGAAGATAATATCAAACCGGCTGGCATCTACCCAAGGATCGGCGATTATGATAAATGGGCCATAGAATGGGGCTATAAAGTAATGCCGGAATATAAAAGTGCCGGTGCGGAAGTTTCTGCCTTAAATAAAATGTCTGTTGCCCGTTTAAAAGACAGAAGGTTGTTTTTCGGAACAGAATCCAACCCGGACGATCCGCATTCACAAAGTGAAGATTTAAGTGATAATGCAATGAAGGCCAGCACCTATGGCATCAAAAACCTGCAACGCATCATCGTAAAACTTCCGGAATGGACGAGCGAGAAAAACGAAGGTTATGACAACTTGGAAAACATGTACAACCAGTTGACCGGACAGTTTAACAGGTATATGGGCCACGTGAGCAAAAATATCGGAGGTATTTACGAAAACCCAAAAACCGTGGAGCAAACAGGTGTTGTTTATGAATATGTTCCTGCCGCCACTTAAAAAGAAGCCATGCTGTTTTTAGGCCAGCAATTATTTACCACACCAACCTGGATGCTAGACAAGCAGATTTTAAGCGATATTGGCCAGAACCCAGTGCAGGTGATTTATAAATTGCAGGACGGCGAACTGAACCGACTGGTAACCAACCATAATTTGTATAAATTGATTTCGGCAGAAGCAGCAAACGGAAGCAGTGCTTACAAGATCACTGATTTTTTTGCCGATATGCAGAACATGATTTTTAAGGAAGTGAAAAACAACCAGCCAATCGATGTTTATCGCCGCAACCTGCAAAAAATGTATGTGGCCAAATTGATTGAATTGGTGAAACAGACACCGGCATCAACAGGGATTTTATTTGCACAAGCTGGCGGCGGAAGGAGCGGCCCGGGCTACGTTCCCGATCCGGAGAAAGAGGACACAGATGTGATGTCTGTTGCCAAAGCACAATTACGGAGTATTGATGCGCTGATCAAAACTTCCTTGCCGGGAACCACGGACAGCCTGAGCAATTATCATTTGATGGATTTGAGCGAAAGGATCAATACGGCACTCAACCCGAAAGGATAATATCAGTTACGGGTTGCCGGTCAGGGTGATGAGTTAGCTTGTCGGCGCGTAAAATAAAATCCACATAAATAGGTTTTATCAGGGCAGATCAAAAAAACGGTCTGCCCTTTTTTATGTGATAAAAACAGTATGCCGCGAACTTAAAACGTAAAAAACGTAACTTAGTCCCGATGCCCTCTTACGATATTGATAAAAATGATTTACTGCTGATTAGGCAGGCACTGGATGAAGATGATGCTGCATTAGTGGCGGCTTTGAAGGATTACCACGCTTCCGAAATTGCCGATCTTTGCGGAAAAGTTTCGCCGGAAGCCCGCGAACGGATCGTGAACGTGCTGCCGAGCGATGTGGCTTCGGAAGTGCTGGCCGAAATGGATGAGGAGCATCATCCGGAAGAAATCCTGTTTAACCTCGATCCCGAAAAACGTTCGGAAATTGTAGAAGAACTGGATTACGATGATGCGACTGACCTGATCTCGCAGATGGACGAGGAAGATCAGCAGGAAATCCTGGAGCATCTGGATGAAGAAGACGCCTCTAATATCCGTAACCTGTTAAGTTACGCGGAAGATACGGCCGGCGGATTGATGAACACCGAAATCATCAAGGTAAACATCAACTTCACCAAAAAAGAAGCTTTAGATGAGATCATCCGCCAATCCGAAGAGATGGAGGATTTTTATATTTATGTGGTGGATGACCTGGACGTGCTTCAAGGTTTTTTATCGGTAAAAGAAGTATTGAAATCGCGAATGGACGTGCATGTGGCGGATATGGTAAACCGGGATTTTGTGTATGTAAAAGCCGAAATGGATCAGGAGGAAGTGGCCCGCATGTTCTCGCAATACAACCTCACCAGCATCCCGGTTGTGGACGATAATTTAAAATTGTTGGGCAGGATCACGGTGGATGACATCATCGACGTTCTGGAAGAGGAAAGCACGGAAGATATTTTAAAAATTGCCAATGTTTCTGTAGATGAAGAATTGGGCGGAACCTGGCAGGATGCGATCCGAAGCCGTTTGCCTTGGCTTATTATCAATCTGGGTACGGCGTTTCTGGCTGCCGCTGTTATCCGCAGTTTTGATGCAACGGTTTCCAAGTTGGTGATCTTGTCTTCTTACATGACCATCATCGCCGGAATGGGCGGAAACGCTGCCACTCAGGCACTTGCGGTAACCGTCAGGCGGATTTCTTTGATAAATTTGAGTGATCGGCAAGCTTATGTTACTGTTTTAAAAGAATTTTTAGTTGGGTTTGTAAATGGTGCGTCAAACGGGGTTATCGTGTTTTTAATTGCTGTTTTTTATGACCACAACATCAGATTAGGCTTTGTTTTATTTCTGTCGATGACCGGGAATTTGCTGATTGCCGGATTGACCGGTTCTTCCATTCCGCTGCTTTTAAAACGCGTTGGGATTGATCCCGCGGTTGCTTCTTCCATCATCATTACCACTTTTACAGATTGTTTTGGTTTTTTGCTGATCCTCGGCCTGGCTTCAAAATTATTGTTGTAAAAGAAGCATCCGCCAGACAAACAATAATCGTATTGTGTGTTTAGAAAATAATAAGCTTTACTTCCCACAAAAATCAGTCATGAAAAAAACTTTACAAGCGGCTTTTCTTCTTTTCAGTTTATTAGCTGCACACAACTTATCGGCTCAAAGTATCAAAAAAGATAGTACGCAGTTATTTAGTATCAGCGGCTTCGGCTACGGATTTAACAGCGGTACAATTAATAATATTTTAAAGCCGCAATTTTCCAGTAACCTGGGTGTAGAGTTTCGTGCAAAAAACAATAAGTTTTTTATCATGGGGGTTTTGGATTTGATATCATACGGCTATTATCAAAATTATTCTGATGAGGCCGGCAATCCATACCGCATCAAATATGGCAGCAGCACATTTTACATGCTGGAGGTAACGCCTGGCTACCGTATTAACTTGAACCAGTTGAGTTTATATGGATTTATTGGCCCAGGGTTAGGTTTAACCAATTTGCCAAATATCGAAGTAAATACACAGCAATTAACAGCCACTCAAGTTAATAAATACACATTTACGGGTTCTGCCGAAGCTGGTTTAGGTGCCGATATTTCATTAGGTCCTGCTTTTACAATCTTTGTTCAGGGCCGATACATGCACAATTTCAGTAAAGTCCAGAATACCAACGTAAATTTATTTCCTGTATTCTTTGGGATAAAATCTAACATCAGTGCTATACTGGGTGTTTTCAAAAAGAAAGCAGCCCCAATTATAGTTGTGCCACCTAAATTTTAAGGATTTCTACTTTTTGTTAAATTTGCGCAAAGAAAATCAGAGCGCATCATGACGGAGATTAGAAACAACTGGACAAAAGAAGAAATTGCAGAAATATACTATAAGCCACTGCTGGATCTGATCTATCAATCAGCCACCGTGCACCGCGAAAACAAGGATTATGCCGAAGTCCAGATCAGTTCGCTCATCTCTATCAAAACCGGCGGTTGCCCCGAAGATTGTGCTTATTGCCCGCAGGCTGCCCGCTACAACACCGGCGTAGATGTACATGGAATGATGCCGAAAGAAGAAGTAATTGCCGTAGCCGAAAAGGCAAAAGCTGGCGGGGCTTCGCGTTTATGTATGGGAGCAGCCTGGCGGGAAGTGCGCGACAACCGTGATTTCGACAAGGTAATTGAGATGGTAAAAGCCGTAAACGCGATGGATATGGAAGTTTGCTGCACCTTGGGCATGTTGAACGAAGCACAAGCGCAACGCCTGGCCGATGCCGGTTTGTATGCGTACAACCATAACTTGGATACTTCTGAAGATGATTATAAACGGATCATTACCACGCGTACTTACAATGACCGTTTGCAAACCTTGTCCCATGTACGCAAAGCTAAAATCTCGGTTTGCAGCGGCGGGATCATTGGTTTGGGGGAAACGGTAGAAGATCGGATTTCGATGCTGAAAACCTTGTCAACTTTACCAAAACATCCGGAATCTGTGCCGATAAATGCTTTGGTGCCGGTGAAAGGAACGCCGCTGGCCGATCAGCCCCGGGTTTCCGTTTGGGACATGGTGCGGATGATTGCTACGACAAGAATTATTATGCCAAAAACAGTAGTCCGCCTTTCTGCCGGAAGAACTGAAATGAGTACGGTAGAACAAGCGTTGTGTTTTATGGCCGGCGCGAATTCTTTGTTTGCCGGTGAGAAATTGCTGACCACGCCAAACCCATCTTTTGATACCGATATGGCCATGTTTGAACTGCTGGGTTTAACGCCACGCAAAGCTTTTAAAAATGGCAGGTCGCATCAAAATGCCATTCCGGAAACGGAAATAGTTGTTTAAGAATTGGTTTCTGCAATTAAACAGATGCTTCTTTTACCGGATAAAAATTAGGTTTGACACAATAGATGTGTTCGAACTAAACTTGGTAATTTAATCTTTTCTAATTTTAATTGTCGGTCACTGAAGTTATATTTTGGACATTGAATTTATCCAAGTATAGGTTTTTATCTTGCAACTATTGCAAGTAAAAAACAATTTAAACTTTTAGCTGCAAGTAATTGTAAGTTCCAAAAATCCCAATCTTGATTTTATGTTGATAAAAGAAGCATCTAACCTGCTTCTTTTATCAACATAAAAAAGTACAATTGAAATAGTTTTTATAAAAGGTTTAACTTCAAAAAGTATATATTTTATAGTTAAACTACTGCAACTGCAAGCACTCCATTCATCATAAATCTTTTAAAAACTAAATTTTATGAAAACGCTAAAAGTTACAATGCTGGTTGTTTTATCTGCGCTGGTTTTCAATTTGAATGATGCAGCATTTGCACAAGACCGCGGAAACCGTCAGAACCAAAACGGAACCTATAATAATAAAAGCAATACCAATTTCGGCAACCAGCAATCAGGTTACGGCAGCCAGCAATCTTACGGTAACAAGAACAATCAAAATCAAAACAACCAGAATTATCAGGGACAAACTAATTCCGGCAGGGGCAATAACACGCAAGCTCATCAAACGCCGGGAAACCAGAATGATCAAGGACAAAACAGGCCAAACCGCGGCAGCCAGAACTACCAGAACCCAGGGCAAGACAGAAACTATGCTGAAAGAGATAACCGTGACCGGGATTTCAGAGGCCGCGACCAAGATTTCCGTTACAACCGGAATAGGAGGGACCGCAACCGCCATGACCATGATTTCCGCGACCGGAATTATCGCAATTGGTAATCAATTCTTACAAAGCCTTGCCAAGCTGGCGGGTTTTTTTGTTTGAAGAGGATTTGTAAAGGGTTTAAACATCGTTTAATATTCTTCTATCTTTGCACTTTATGGAAGCAATCCAAATTTCCGGTATTTTCAAAAATGCCATTTGCAGGGCAAAACCTACAGGTCCTGAATTGTATAGCATCACGATGGATACTGTTTTTATAGGTACAATTATGAAAGAAAACGGAGGCTGGTGTTTGTATGAAGTTGCAGGGGAAGATTTGACAGCAGAAAATGTACAACTGATCGGGGCATACTTAGACAAGAAGTACCGGTAACTATATTATAAGTTTCTACACTTAAAAATAGTGTTCGGTTTGTTGCAAAAAATCCAGGCTACCACTACTGTTTCTATCATGTTAAATGTTTGTTAAATATTCAAAACACTATTGCTTAGTGTACTTTTTACACTATATTTGTGTTCTTCATATTTAGGTTTATAATTGGTTAAAAGGATCTCATTCTCCCCGTTTGAGATCCTTTTTTTAATTGCCTTTTTGCTTTGATAAAATGGGAAACCCATAATTCCTTACAAACAAATAATAGTTTAAACAATTATTGCTTATGCTTCTTTTACCCCTTAAAAACATTGATTTTTTATAAATTCCTTTTAACAAGCAAAACAATATCAACACTAATTTTTTCGTTGTAAAAGAAGCATTATGACTTTTCAATATAAGTTTAAACAGGCTAAGCGTATTTAACTGTTCTTTAATTCCTGGATAAACTGCTCAACTGTCCGTGGTTTCCTGCCCAGGATGGTTTCAAGCACCAGGGAGTTTCCACCTGAAAAGCCATATTGGTCATATGCTTTGTACATGGCGATTAAGCCATCCCGCAGTTCGCCCGGTGGTATTTGTGCTTTTTCAGCCCATTGATCTGTTGAGATATCGCCTGCCTGAACAGTTTTTCCAAGTGCCGCGCTCATCAACTTAGCAAGGTCAACCCAGCTAAACATGCCTGGTGAGCACAGCTCGAAGGTGCCGTAAGAAAGTTCGGAACCCGTCATTGCAAGTGCAGCCGCTTCTGCAACATCCCGATAATCTACATAGCTCATTTTAGAAAGTTTTGAATAGGGCATATCAATTTGTCCCTGCTCTTTAACACTTTTCCAGGTATCGGCCAGCATTTGCATATACATGGCAGGCTGAAGAATGGTATAATCCATCCCGGATTGGTACAAAGCTTCTTCCGCAGGCCGTTTGTTTGCATGATTAACCAGGGAAAGCGACGGGTGATAAACGCTGGAAAAAACGAATTTCTTTACACCGGCCGCATTTGCTGCGTTTACCATATTGAGCCCAATTTTTACTTCGTTCTCAAACGCCGGATTAATATGAAACACACCGTCCATACCAATTGCCGCTTTACGCAGGCTTTCCTCGTTTTCAAGGTTTCCTATCACCGTTTCGTCCGCACCTTCTTTCCGTGCTAAATCTGCCTTTGCTGCGTCTTGCACTAATGCGTAAATGGTCACGCCCTTCTTTTTCAGTTCCGGGACCACCAAACCCGCAAATTGTCCGGTAGCGCCTATCATTAACACTTTCATTTTTTTTTAATTAGTTGTTATTTGGTAATTCAATTAAGAAATTCAATAATTTGTTTCATTAAATATCCTGGCTGCTCAACTTAAACAAAATGCACACAATCAAAAATTGCAACCATCAGCCGTTCTGACATGTTCGTGGCAAATCCCCGATTTCCGGCTAACTCAGGAAATCCGGGGGATATACTTTTTGCCCGTGCTTTTCTGCAATTGCCTGCATTTTCTTCTCTTCTTCGGGGTTCATTGTTGGCGGAGGCAAAAAGGTACCTGGTGATACCGTTTTACCTATTTCTATGAACATCTCTTCCAGCCCGGAAGGGACTACCACACAAATCAGGTGTGCCGTTTTATCGGTTTTGTTCTTAAAACCATGCACGATCCCACCTTTAGGAATGACTACAAATGAACCTTTACCGGCGGTGTAAGAACCTGTTTCAGATTTCACCTCTATCTCTCCGTCGATAACGTAAAAGGATTCTTGCATGTTGGCATGTGCATGCGGGCCAGGGCCTCCGTTTGGCGGTATTAGCATATCAATAGTGGCAAAAGCACCATTTGTTTCTTTACCTGAGATCAGAACTCGGTAAGTATCCCCAACTACAGAAACACTCTGTCCTTCTTGTGGCTCAAGAGTAATTGGGGCCGGTTTTAGATTTTCCATAAAATTTGTTCAATTTGTTTTCTATGCTTCTCTCGAAACCAAATATGTTAATATAACATTAAGAGCTTGTTTAGGTTCTAATCAAACATATTCTTTGTGCTTCTTTTATCAGATAAAAAAACTCAAACGTTCTATAGTTTTTAATAATCAGATTTATGTGCAAATTTTTACCCGATAAAAGAAGCATCCGGAAAATGTGTATGGATATAAATATTACTCAGGAAATTATTCCTCCTGAAAAACATTATCTACGTAGTGAAAGTTATTGGTTGAAACAGATGATTTGTGAAAAAAGACGAAGTAAATAAAGGACAGCCGCCTATATCAAGCGGCGGTGCAAGCCGACGTAGTTTCCTGACCAAAATAGCAGTTGCCGGTGCTGGCTTATCTTTAGCCCCGCTGATCAGTTCTGCTACTGAAAAAGAAACTGAAAATGTTGTAATTGCATCGGTTGAGGTAAACAGTATAACGCTGATGGTGAACGGACAAAGGCGTACTTTAAACCTGGACACGCGTGTAACGTTGTTGGATGCGTTACGGGAAAAACTAAAGCTGACCGGTACAAAAAAGGGTTGTGATCATGGCCAGTGTGGTGCTTGTACTGTTTTGATGAATGGTAGAAGGATCAATTCTTGTTTGACACTTGCCGGAATGTGCCATGATGCAGAAATTACAACGGTTGAAGGTTTGGTAAATGGTGAAAAACTGCACCCAATGCAGGAAGCTTTTATCAAACATGATGCTTTTCAATGCGGTTATTGCACGCCCGGACAAATCTGTTCGGCAGTTGGTTTGGTTAAAGAAGGACATGCCAAAACCGATGCAGAAATCCGGGAAAGCATGAGCGGGAACATTTGCCGCTGCGGTGCTTATCAAAATATTTTAAGTGCCATAAAAGAAGTACAACAAACCAACGTATAATCTATCCGGCCAAAAAAATTATGGAACCATTTAAATTAGTCCGGGCACAAAATAATGCTGCTGCTATTGCTGCGGCTACCCAAAAAGAAACCAAGTTTATTGCCGGCGGCACAAATATTATTGACTTGATGAAGCTGTATATCGAAAGCCCAAAGCAGCTTATAGATATTACAGCTTTAAATTTAAACCAGGTTGAAACCCAAAAAGACGGTAGCATAAAAATAGGGGCACTGGTTAAAAACAGTGATCTGGCTTATCATCCGGTCATCAGCAAACAATACCCGGTATTATCGGAAGCTTTGCTTTCCGGTGCTTCGGCACAGTTGCGCAACATGGCCTCCGTTGGCGGGAATTTGCTGCAACGCACACGCTGTTACTATTTTTACGATACTGCTTTTCCTTGCAATAAAAGAGAACCGGGTTCCGGCTGTTCGGCCATATCGGGTTTTAACCGCAACCATGCTATTTTAGGCACAAGCGATCAATGTATTGCTACCAATCCTTCTGATATGTGTGTGGCGATGGCTGCCCTGGGTGCAACTATTCAGGTAGAAGGGGCAAAAGGTGTGAGGAACATTCCTTTTAACGATTTTCATTTAATGCCGGGAGAAACCCCTCAGATAGAAACCGTTTTAAAACATGGCGAACTGATTACGGCAGTAATCTTACCGCATTTGCCTTTTGCGGCAAAATCGCATTATCTTAAAGTCCGCGACCGTGCTTCTTATGAGTTTGCGTTAACCTCCGCGGCAGTTGCTTTGGATGTTTCCAATGGTAAGACTAATGCTTCCCGTGTTGCTATGGGAGGCGTAGGAACTAAACCCTGGCGGTCTTTGGCAGCAGAAAAAGTTTTAAACGGCGCATCTGCAAACGCACAAACTTACCGCGCAGCAGCAGAAGCAGCCCTGGCAGGTGCAAAACCACAAAAATATAACGCATTTAAAGTTGAGCTGGCAAAACGTACGCTAATCCGTGCTTTGGAAACAGTGGGAGGAATGGTATGAACGAGACAACAGGAAAACCGATAGACCGCGTTGACGGAAAGCTGAAAGTAACCGGCGGTGCCATTTATTCAGCAGAATTTAATTTGAAAAATATGGTTAATGGTGTGGCTGTACTCAGTACCATTACCAAGGGCAGGATCAAAAACATCAATACCAGCATAGCAGAAAAATCTCCGGGAGTGGTCGGGGTGATGACTTACAAAAACTCCATGCAGTTGCATTCGCCTCCAGGATCAGATCCCGGTGGCGGCAAATATGCCGAAAAGGATCTTTTACCGTTGCAAAATGACCGCATATTTTACGACGGGCAAATTATTGCAGTGGTAATGGCAGAAACTTTCGAACAAGCCGAACATGCTGCAACCTTGGTAAAAATAGACTATCAGGTTGAAGACCCGGTTTTTGACCTGGAAAAAAACTTAGCGAAAGCTTATAAACCAGCTTCGGGCTTAGGCGGATCAGAAATTCAGTTAAGTCGCGGCAATGCCGATGATGCTTTAAAAACTGCATCTGCAAAAATTGAGAAAACTTATACAACACCGGTTTATCACCACAACGCAATGGAGCCGCATGCCACTATTGCCTTATGGCAAGGCGAAACGGTGCTATTTTATGATGCCACACAATCTGTTGCGGGTA
>JAABUS010002189.1_pt1 | contig 38139 bp, 34 predicted proteins | sample 5560161 | NCBI WGS metagenome assembly JAABUS01 (sample SAMN10711885, study PRJNA513376) | rock metagenome | isolation source: Antarctica rocks | place: Antarctica: Victoria Land, Trio Nunatak nord | collected 2016-01-04
CATGGTGCTTCTCGGTGGAGTACGCCAAACCCTTCCGGTCCCCTATGACGAACTGATGCACCGCCGCATCACCCTCCGCGGCTCCTGGATGGCGTCCAACGAGACGGCCTACTCGGTCTGGCGGCAGATAGCGGCAGGCTTGCTGGACCTCAGCGCCCTTGACGTCACCACCGCAGGCCTCGACGACCCCGACACCGTCCTCGCCCGCGCCGAAGCGACGAGCGGGCTCGGCTTCGTAGTCCTCCTGCCCTGACACCTGCAAGACCCGCAATCACAAGCCCCCGTCGTGCTCATCGAATACCGGCTGTCGTTCAGCGGATGACGCCGCAGTAAAAGACTGTGCCGGGCAACCGAGACCGATCTGCGCGTCCGTTGCATAGGGCTGTACCGACGTCTCGCTGAACGATCGTGTGGCGGGACGCCGTCTGACGCGCGAGTGCAGTTCGACTCCGGCAACATCGGACCGGTGAGTCCTATCGTGCGTCGCGATCGACCATCGACTTACCAACCGTCTCGTACCTTCAGAAGATTTCGGTATTGACCGTTCGTGATCGAAGTTGTTCACTGACCGGTGTTAGGACGGTCGGCACGATGCCGAGCCGTCGTGACCGCTCGTGGCGGAGGTTCGACGATGGTGGTGCCGCGGCTGTCCGCGTTGATGTGCGGGCTCGTTCTGGTGGGTGGGGCGGCCCTCACGCCGACTCAGACGGCGACGGCCACACCGCCGGCCAGCCTGACGAGCACCGAGCGGTCGGTCGGTGCGGGTACGCACTTCCTCGACGACGCGTCCTACCTCGCCGGGGTCAACGACCCGAGTTGGTACGAGACCAATATTCCGTTCGTCGACCTGCCCGATTCCACGATCCAGTCGGTCTACTACTACCGCTGGCGGACGTGGAAGGAGCACCTGCGCTACACGAACCCGACGGACGGGTGGATCTCGACCGAGTTCCTCGACTGCTGCGGTTACGCCGCGCCGTACCAGGCGATCAATGCCGCGGCCGGCCACCAGATCACCGAGGGCCGCTGGGTGCGCAACACCGCGTACGACCAGGATTATGAGAAGTTCTGGCTCACCGGACCCGGCGCAGGGCCCAAGCCGGCGAACGACGGCGTCAACGCCGACACCACCGACTGGGCTCACGAGTACAGCTTCTGGTTGGCGAGCGCCGCCTACGGGCAGGCGCAGGTGTCCGGCCAGTTCGGTCCGCTGATCGCTCTGCTGCCGCAGCTCGTGAAGCAGTACCGCGGATGGGACAAGCAGTTCAATCCCCAGCTGGGGCTGTACTGGTCGGTGCCGGTGTGGGACGCGATGGAGTTCTCGGCGTCGTCGTACGAATCGAGCGACCCCTACCACGGCGGCGCGGGTTACCGGCCGACCCAGAACGCCTACCAGTACGGCGATGCCGTGGCGATCAGTCACATCGCGCGGCTCGCCGGCGACAACGCTCTCGCCGAACGGTATTCGAAGCGCGCGGCGGCGTTGAAGACCGCGATGCAACGCTGGCTGTGGGACCCGTCGCGGCACTTCTACTACGCGATGGCCCGAGACGACAATCCCGATCACCACCTGCTCGACACCCGTGAGGAGATCGGGTTCATTCCGTGGCAGTTCGGCGCCGCCGGCTCGCAAGACGCCGACGCGTGGACCCAACTCCTCGACCCGCAGGGCTTTGCCAGCGCGTTCGGACCGACGACCGCTGAGCGCCGGAGCCCGCTGTTCATGCACGACGCGGGCGGGTGCTGCCGGTGGGACGGGCCGAGTTGGCCGTTCGCCACCTCCCAGACCCTTACCGGTCTGGCCAACCTGCTCGATGACTACCCGCGGCAGCGCTCGATCACGCCCTCCGACTACGCCGCTGCGCTGCACACCTTCGCCGCCACCCAGTACCGGGGCGGCAAGCCGTACGTGGCTGAGGGCCACGATCGGGACCAGCCGAACTGGATCTATGACGGTTACAACCACAGCGAGGACTACAACCACTCGACCTACAACGATCTGGTGCTGTCCGGACTGCTCGGGCTGCGACCCACGACGGGTTCCCACCTCGACATCAAGCCGCTCGTGCCGTCGACCTGGGACCACTACCTGGTCGAGAACGTGCCCTACCACGGTCACAACGTCACCGTGCTCTGGGACCGCGACGGCACGTACTACCACCACGGAAGTGGGCTTCGGGTCTACGTCGACGGATCGCTGAAGCAGACGTCGCCGACGATCCGCCCCCTCAGCGTCAAGGTTGCCCCGGTGACCGTCGCCGGCGACCGGACCGACGGAGCGACCCGCGTCGCGAACGATGCGGCCAACCCCCTGCGGGCCAGCTACCCGAAGCCCATCACCTCTTACACCTGGCGTAACGACGACCCTTGGAACGCGCTCGATGGCAAGGTGTGGTTCAACGAGGTTCCCGAGAACACGCGCTGGACGAACTACGCCTCTCCGAACGCGCAGGACTGGTACGGCGTCGACTTCGGTGTCCCCACCGCCGTCAGCGACGTCCGCTTCTACGGCTACGACGACGGCGGGGGCGTGCGGCCCGCGGCGTCGTACCAGCTGCAGTACTGGACGGGAACGGCGTGGGCCGACGTCCCGAACCAGACCCGCACACCCGGCACGCCGGTCGGCAACGGCCTCAACCGGATCACCTTCCCGACACTCACGACCACTCGCGTCCGACTGCTCTTCACCAACCCCGCCGGCGCGTTCGTCGGTGTCACCGAGCTGCAGGCGTGGAGCCACTCGAGCCACGCCCTCGCCCTGACGGTCGGATCGACCGACCCGGTGCCGATCGACGGCCCGACCCCGGTGACGGTCAGCCTGCGGAACACGACATCGCACGCCCTACGCCGCATCGCGGTCACGGTGGCGGTACCGGACGGCTGGCGCGCGACGCGGCCGGCGACCGTCCGGTCGATCGCCCCCGGGTCGACGGCGACGGTGTCGGCGCTGCTCACACCGGCGAAGGACACCGCGGCCGGCACGCTGACTGCCGTGGTCGCCACCGCGACGTACGTCGGTCGGGGCGGAGTGTCCTTATCGACCCACGCCCGACGCAACGTCCGCATCACCTTCCCGGCCGGTCAGACGGCTCCGGTCGGCTCCTGGTCGTTGGACGAGGGCAGCGGTGCCGTTGCCCACGACTCGGCAGGCAACCACGACGCCACGCTCGCGAATAGCCCAGCCTGGGTCAACGGCGTTGCCGGCACCGCGCTGCAGTTCGACGGCAGCACCCAGTACGCGCAGACCGGCGGGCCAGTCGTCGACACCGTCGGCAACTTCAGCGTTGCCGCATGGGTGCGGCTCGACTCAACCGGTCATTTCGCCACGGCGGTAAGCCAGGACGGCGCCACGACGAGCGGGTTCTTCCTGCAGTATTCGGCGGCCGACCAGCGCCTCGCGTTCTCCACCGGTGAGGGCCGCGCACTCGCCGACACACCGCCGGTTGTCGGGCAGTGGTATCACCTCGTCGGCGTGCACGACGCGAACGCCGGGACGTACACGCTCTACGTCGACGGCAAGGCCCAAGCTTCGGTAAACCGCCAGGCGCAGGGCGATGCCGCAGCAGGTCCGCTCGCCATCGGCCGCGCGTTTGCGGGCGGGCGTCAGGCCGACTTCTGGCCCGGCGCCGTCGACGCCGTGCACGTGTGGAACCGCGCTCTGAGTGCTTCCGACGTGACGGCTCTCTGCGCCGCGCGAACCTGACACAAAGCGACAGGCAGGGCGCTGAGTTTCGGACGATTCGAGTCGAGGGCGCTGCAACAGGTCCGGACGAATGAAGATCGAATACTCACCCACAGGGCAACACCCACTCAGTAGGTGTTGCGCCACCGCGAGAACCCAAGGAACCGGCGAGGACGCACGCCATGCGCCGGTTGGCCATCATCAGCGTGCACAGCGTCGACGATCTTGACCGTGCCGTATGACGCACCAATCCGGTCACGCGCCCCGGAGGGGATCCTGGCGCGGGACGCGTCAGTAATCGCTCCAGTGGACCGCGGCGAACGCTTCGGCTGGGGTGCGCCAGCCCAGGACGGCGCGGGGTCGGTTGTTGAGCCGGTCGGCGATCGCGTCCAACGCGGCTTGGTCGTAGCTGTTGAGGTCGCCAGCCTTGGGCAGGTACTGGCGCAGCAGCCGGTTGGTGTTCTCGTTCGTGCCGCGCTGCCACGGGCTGCTCGGGTCACAGAAGTAGACCCGGCACCCGGTCTCCTTGGTGAGGCGGGTGTGGTCGGCCAGCTCCCGGCCGCGGTCCCAGGTCAGGCTTCGTCGCTGCCAGAACGGCACCTGGTTCAGGTCCGCGACCAGTGCTTTGCGCACCGTGACGGCCTTGATCCTGTTCGGCAACGCCACCAGACGCAGGTACCGCGTGCGGCGCTCGACAAGCGTGGCGACCGCCGACGGTCGGCGGCCCATGACCAGGTCGCCTTCCCAGTGGCCGCCGACGCGACGATCCGCGACGTGCGGGGGTTGTCGCTGGATCGGCACCATGTCTCTGATCCGTGGCAGGGTGGGGTCACCCGCGACGGGTTGGGGACTGCCACACTGGCCAGAAGGGGTTCCCGACAGCTCGCAGGAGTCGCATGACCAGCATGGACAACCACGGCGCACTGACGGCACTGCCGTTCCTCGATGGCGAAGACAACGAGGTGCCGACCTGGCGCCAGGACTACCCCTATACCGAGCGGATGACCCGCAAGGAGTACGAGCGGACCAAGCGCACGCTCCAGATCGAACTCCTCAAGCTCCAGAGCTGGGTCAAGGACACCGGGCAGAAGGTCGTCCTGCTGTTCGAGGGTCGCGACGCCGCAGGCAAGGGCGGCACGATCAAGCGGTTCACCGAGAACCTCAATCCCCGAGGTGCCAGAGTCGTCGCGCTGGAGAAGCCGTCCCCGCGCGAGAGCACCCAGTGGTACTTCCAGCGCTATATCGCGCACCTGCCGGCGGCCGGTGAGATCGTCCTCTTCGACCGGTCCTGGTACAACCGGGCCGGGGTCGAGCGAGTGATGGGCTTCTGCACGCCGGCCGAGTACATGCAGTTCATGCGCCAGACCCCCGAGCTCGAGCGGATGTTCGTGAACAGCGGCATCCACCTGATCAAGCTGTGGTTCTCGGTGTCCCAGGCCGAGCAGCGGACCCGGTTCGCCGCCCGGCAGATCGATCCGGTCCGGCGCTGGAAGCTGAGCCCGATGGACCTGGCGTCACTGGACAAGTGGGACGCCTACACCGAGGCGAAGGAGGCGATGTTCTTCTACACCGACACGGCCGACGCGCCGTGGACGGTGATCAAGAGCAATGACAAGAAGCGAGCGCGGATCGCGGCGTTGCGCTACGTGCTGCACTCCCTGGACTACAACGACAAGGACGTCGCCGTGGTGGGGGAGCCGGACTTGCTTATCGTGGGACCGGCCGCACAGGTGTTCGAGCGCGGCGAGCAGCCGGACCGGCTCTTTCCCAGCCTCTGACCACTGCGTCCTGCCTCGGGCAGGTCCGCTCCCACCTGCCGCGAGGCCGAACTCAGGGCCGGCCGACCGTCGGAGCGAGCGGGAACGTCGGCAGCACGGCCCGCTTGAAGGTGGAGTTCATGACGCCGGCGAACGAGGCGTACCAGGCGAGCAGCGCCGTGAGCAGGCCCAGATAGCCGCCGACCTTGGTGATACCGCGGGCGTCCGCGAACGCCCCGATCGTCAGGAACAGGAACGTCAGGGTCAGCGCAACGAACACGGCGGCGATCGCGCCGCTGGTGCGAAGGCTGGCGATGGTCATGTAGGCGGTGAAGATCGTCCAGCCCAGCAGGAACAGGCCGGTCGCCTTGTGCGCGTCCGCCGGTGGCAGCGAGGGCGCCACCCGCGCGACGTAGAACCAGAACGAGAGCCAGAAGGCGCCGAACGAACTGAACGCCAGCGCGCCGAAGGTGTTGCCCTTGCGGAACTCCCACATTCCGGCGAAGAACTGGGCACCGCCGCCGTAGAAGAGCGCGAGCCCCAGAACGCTCGGCTCCAGGGTGTGCGGCAGGATGCCCGCGTTGAAGACGCTGAGCACGAAGGTGGTCATCGCGAACCCGGCCAGGCCGAGCGGCCCGGGGTCGGCGATGTCGGCGCCCGCCAGCGCCGCTTGAGTGTTGTCGGGGGCGCCGGCGCGAGGCGCGCCAGCGGTGGAACCGGTCGTTCGACGTTCGGACATCCGCGCCACCTTCTCCGTCGGGCTGTGTTGTGAGCAGAATTGTGGCATGTGCAGAGCCCGGATGACACTCCTTGCCGCTCGCCCCGGCTGACCGGAATGATCTCCGGCAAGGTGGTGTCGTACAGAGCATGGACATTTTCCTGACCGGTGGCACCGGTTTCGTCGGATCCGCGATCGTCCCCGTTGCCCTTCGGCACGGGCATACCGTCCGTGCCCTGGCGCGCAGCGAGGCGGCCGCGGCGGCGCTTCGCGAGGCCGGGGCCATCCCGGTGCTCGGCAGCCTGCATGACACCGAGCTGCTGACGAGGGAAGCGACCGAGGCTGACGGCGTGATCCACACGGCCTCGCCCGGTGACCAGACCAGCGCGGCTTTCGACGAGAAGGTGATCGACGCGGTGCTCGGGGCGCTGCGCGGCACGAACAAGCCGTACCTGCACACCAGCGGCGTCTGGATCTACGGGAACACCGATGGTGAGATCGACGAGGACGCCCCGCTGGCGCCGCCACCCGTCACCGCATGGCGGCTGCCGCTCGACGCCCGGGTGCGAGCATCCACCGGCGACGGCGTCCGTGGCATTGTCATCGGTCCCGGAATCGTCTACGGCCATGGCAAGGGGCTTCCCAACCTGCTGGTGAACGCGCCGCGGACAGCCGAGGAGTACTCGGCACTGACGTTCCCCGGTACGGGGGACCAGCACTGGACCACGATTCACGTCGATGACCTCGCGCGGCTCTACGTCGCCGCGCTCACCCGTGGCAAGGCCGGTTCGTACTACATCGGCGTGAGTGGCGCAAACCCACTGGTGCGCGATCTGGCGCAGGCCGCCAGTCACGGGATCGGCCTGGAAGGCCGGGTGGCTCCGGAGGACGAGGCCGCGACGCGCGAGCGACTGGACCCACTGGCCGACGCCTTCTTCCTGGACCAGCAGGCCACCGGCGCGCGGGCCCGCACCGAGCTGGACTGGGAACCCAAGGGTCCCACTCTGGTCGACGAGCTGTCGATCGGGTCGTACTCCGATCCGGACGCCTGAGACGGCTCAGCCGGGAACCGCTCAGAGGTAGTCGGCGCTCGACACCGTAGCGAGGCTCCCGACGTGCGCACCGGCCGTGCCGCCGAACGGTGCCCATCGCCTTGAGTAGCGTCTGCAATGGGGCGTTGAACATCCAGCGCGAGATCCGACAAGCATGTGTGGAGGTTCTTTCGTGAAAGCAGTGACCTGGCAGGGCAAGCGGGACGTGCGCGTCGAGGACGTGCCCGACCCGAAGATAGAAGAGCCCACCGACGCGATCATCCGGATCACCAGCAGCAACATCTGCGGTTCGGACCTGCACCTGTACGAGACACTGACGGCGGTCATGACACCGGGCGACGTGCTCGGCCATGAGCCGATGGGCATTGTGGAAGAGGTCGGCTCCGGGGTCGGCAACCTGTCGGTGGGCGACCGTGTGGTCATCCCGTTCCAGATCTCGTGCGGCCACTGCTTCATGTGCGACCAGGCGCTGTACACCCAGTGCGAGACGACGCAGGTTCGGGACCAGGGGATGGGAGCGGCCCTGTTCGGCTTCTCGAAGCTGTACGGACAGGTTCCCGGCGGGCAGGCTGAGTACCTGCGGGTGCCACAGGCGCAGTTCACGCACATCAAGGTTCCGGACGGCCCGTCCGACGAGCGGTTCGTCTACCTCTCCGACGTCCTGCCCACCGCCTGGCAGTCGGTTCAGTACGCCGATGTCCCGGACGGTGGCTCGGTGACCGTGCTGGGACTGGGTCCGATCGGTGACATGGCAGCCCGGATCGCCCAGCACCAGGGCAAGCGGGTTCTCGCCGTCGACCTCGTTCCGGAGCGCATCGAGCGGGCCCGCGCCCGCGGTATCGAGGTGTTCGACGCCAACGAGCTCGGCAAGGACCTGGCCGATGCCATCCGCGGCGAGACCAAGGGCCGTGGCACCGACTCGGTCATCGACGCGGTGGGCATGGAGGCCCACGGGTCGCCGGTCGCCAAGGGAATGCTGAGGGCCACCTCGATGCTCCCGGACGCGATCGCCGCGCCGATGGCGAAGATCGCCGGTGTGGACCAGCTCGCCGCGCTGAACTCGGCGATCGAGATAGTCCGGCGTGGTGGCACCGTCTCGGTGATCGGCGTGTACGCCGGCGGAGCGGACCCGATGCCGATGGCCACCATGTTCGACAAGCAGATTCAGCTGCGGATGGGGCAGGCCAACGTCAAGAAGTGGGTTCCCGACATCATGCCGCTGCTGGTGGACGAGGACCCGCTGGGTGTCGACGACTTCGCCACCCACCGGCTGCCGCTGGCCGACGCCGCCGAGGCGTACAAGATCTTTCAGAAGAAGCAGGACGGGGCTATCAAGATCGTGCTGCATCCCTGATATGGAACACCGGAAAGCCCGGGGCCGCGGCGGCGAGCTGTTCGTCCGAGGCGTTGGCGTCCAGACCGTCGAAGAACACGCCGACCTCGAACTTCCACCGGTGTAGGTACTTCCGCAGGATCGGCGCCTTCGCGTCGTCGGGCAGCTCGTCGGCGGTGAAAGCCTGTACCTGGCGGCCGACTGCCAGCTCGCCACCGCCGGCGACGCGAAGGTTGCGGACCCACTGAGTCACGCCCCGCGGGGCCACCAGGTAACGCTGGCCGTCGATGGTCAGCACGTTGACCGGTGTGGTCTTCCACTCGCCGCTCTTGCGCCCGCGCACCCGCAGGACTCGGGAACCCCACACGCTGACACCGAGCCGGGTCAACCGGCTGATCCCTCGATTGAAGACCTGCTGGGTGAACCAGCCAGGCTCCAGGTAGCGCTGTTCGGTAGGTCTGGTCATGACGTCCTCCACGAGAGTTTCCTTTGCGAGAGCACTGCTCTCGCCTTGGTGCAAGCGTGCACCCGTTCGGCACGGATGTCAAGAGCAGTGCTCTCGTCTGGTGGCACTGCTCATGAAGTAGCGGCATAGTGGGGGTATGACGCAGACCAGCGCCCCCCGCACCGCACGGGCCAGAGCCCGGGACGAGCTCACCCGTGAGATCAAGGACGTCGCACGCCGCCAGCTCGCTGAGCAGGGGTCGGCCGCGCTGTCGCTGCGCGCGGTGGCACGTGAGCTCGGCATGGTTTCATCGGCGGTGTACCGGTACTTTCCCAGCCGGGACGAGCTGCTCACCGCGCTCATCGTCGACGCCTATCAGGCGATCGCCGACGCGGCGGAGGAGGCGGAGTCCCGGGTGCGCCGTGGCGACCTCGTCGGGCGCTGGCTGGCCATCGTCCGGGCCATGCGCGGCTGGGCGATGGAGCACCCCCACGAGTACGCACTGATCTTCGGGACCCCGGTGCCCGGCTACGCGGCTCCGGCGGACACGGTCAGTCCCGCGGCCAGGATTCCACTGCTGCTGCTGCGACTCTGTATCGACGCGGCCGAGGCGGGACGGGTGCCCACAACCAACCACCGGCCGATGCCGCGGCCCGTCCGTGCGGACCTCAAGGCGCTCCGCGAGGCACTTGCCCCCACCGTCAGCGAGCATCAGCTCGCGGTCGTCCTGATGGGATGGGCCCAGCTCGTCGGCAGCATCAGCTTCGAGCTGTTCGGGCACCTGCACAACACCGTGCACGACTACGAGTCGTACTTCGATTACCAGATGCGCGGTGTCGCCAAACAGCTCGGCCTTGGATAACCATTCCTTCGCGGACGCGGATCGAGCGCGACTGCGGCGTAGAGTCGGGCTTGCGCGGGTTCCTCATCGTCGACCCTCGGTCGGCTCGCCCGCGCGCATTCAGAGAGTTGGCGCGCTATGCCCCCCCGCACCTTGTCCCAAGAGATCCTCACCCTGCTCAACCAGCCGCGAACCGGCACGAACCCGCTGAGCATCTCTCACCTCGCCCGCGCCTTCGGGGCAAGCTCCACGCTCGTTCGGTCGTGCGCCCAGCAGCTCGTCGCCGACGGCACGGCGCGGGCGTCCATGGCCAAGCGTGATGGCGTCGAAACGATTCAGGGCCTCTTTCCGATCGAGGCCACGGCCGCTGTCTGACGAGGTTGGCCTCCTACCTGCCATTCCGCCGGATGGCCAGGTAGTTCCCCAGTGACGCAGCAAGGCCCGGGCCGCCAGCGTGGCGACCCGGGCCTTGGCTGAACGTAGTGCGTCAGGCGCGGGCGGCGTCGCTGTTGCGGACCGAGCGGCCCAGGACGACGCCGACTGCGATCATGCCCACCCCGAGGACGAAGTGGAGCCAGTTGTCGGCGGTGTTGATCGGGATGAAGTTCGCGCTGCTCATCTGGTCGATCACCAGGCCGTAGATCCACAGCACCAGGTAGATCACGCCGCCGCCGATGAGGAAGGTGCGTGCGGTGCTCCACTTGCGGGCCATCGCGATACCGGCGATGCCGAACAGCAGGTGGACGATGTTGTGCAGCACCGACACCATGAAGATGCCGAGCAGCTTCGCCATCGAATGATGGCCGGCGAAGGTCATGTCGCTGTAGTGGGTGGTGATGCCGGGGACGAACCCAAGGATGCCGACCAGCAAGAAAACCACACCGGTAGCCATGGCGGCCAATTGGAGGGGAGTGCGGTCCGAACGCGCCGTGCTGGCGGATGCGGAAGAGGATGTGGACACGTGTGCGCCTCGTATTCCAGGGGACGGGACCTTTAGAATCCCGTCCGATCTTTGCGACTCCTGTTCAGCGCTTGTGATCCAGGTTAGACACCGGCGCCCTGAGAGGCAACTGAGGCCAGCCGTTGCGCAGAGGATTTCTATGGGACGGCTGATCTGCTTGGTCGATAGAGCTCGGCTCAACCGCTCGTGCCCTGCGCCGGGCGAGGATGAGCGCCGCCAGGGCGGTGACGAGGGCGAGTGCGCCGGCGGCTGTCAGAGCTCCGTCGGGTTGCAGCAGGTGGACGAGCGGTGCCGCGCATGCGGTCCCCGCTCCGATGGCGAGCTGGATCAGCGCCCCGCTCGCGGCGAAGGCACGTCCGGTCTGCTGAGGGGTGACGCGACGGCTGATGAGTGCGCTCTGCCCGACGTTGCACATGCCGTTGCCGATGCCGCCGAGGACGGACGCGGCGAGCGCCAGCGGCAGGCCCGGGGCCAGGCCGATGCCGGCAATGCCGAGCCCGGTCAGCGCGTTACCGGCCGCCAGCGAGGTTTCGGCGCGGTGTTGTCCAGCCAGCGGCAGCACCTGGGCGCCGAGCAACGCCCCGGTACCCCACATCGTGAGGTAGAGCCCGTACCCGGTGGCGGTCGCGCCGAGTTGGTCGATGAACCGGAACGGTGCCGCGACGTTGTCGATGACGGCACACCCGACGGCCAGGGCGCTGACCGAGAGTGCGACGCGCAGGGTCTGGTCGGTCCATAGCAGGCGGAACCCGGAGCGTGGACCGTCCTCGGTACGGCTTTCGAGTCCTCCGCGTGGATGCCGGCGTGCCCTGAGCCCGGCGCAGGCGAGCGCGAGGACGGCGAAGGTGCCGGCGTCGATCAGCAGGGCGGCTCGCGTTCCCAGTGCGGCGGTGATCAGTCCGCCCGCGGCTGGGCCGACGATCCATCCCAGGCTGACGCCGGTGGCGATCAGGGAGTATCCCCGGGCGGTGTGCGCGGTGCCGGTGATGGCCGGTACGAGTGAGGCGGTGGCCGGCCGTACGAGGGCGGTGAGTGCGCCTAGGGCCGCGAAGAGCATGACCGTCGCTGCGGGGCTCCTGACGAGCGCGAGGGGAACCGCGACGATTGCTTGGCCGGTCAGCGCGATCAGGAGAAGCCGCCGGGTTTCAATCCGGTCAACGAGGCGCCCGACGACCGGGGACAGCACGACGATCGGGACGAGCTCCGCCGCGAGCAGTGCGGAGACCCAGCCCGAGCCGTCCGGGTGCAGCCGCAGCAGTAGTGCGGTCAGTGCGGCGGCGTCGCCAGCCGTCGAGACCGCCACGCCGGCGGTCAGCAGTGCGAGGTCGCGATGACCGGTCGTCGCGGTCATGGCAGGCGCGTCAGCTGCTGAGGATGTATAGCCACGAAGGCCTTCACCGGGCGCACTCCCGGTGGTCGCCGTGTCGGGTCAGTGCGGCGGTCTCCGAACGCCTCGAGGAGATCATAGATCTGCTTGCGCAGCTGCTCTGCCTCTTCCGGTGTCAGGTACAGCGTCCAGTCGCTCAGCGCAGCTGCTCGCCGCCACTGCTCGTCGGCGAGGTAGCGGCTGGCCAGCCAGGCCCGCAGCTGCCCGAAGCTACGTTCGACGACCGTGCGCAGCAGCGCGTCAGCGGCCAGCCGCTCCTCCTCCGACACGGGTTCGGTGTCGAACCGCTGGCCTGCCGCTGTCAGCGCCCAGGGCCGTCGGCGGCCGCGCCGTTCTCCCGTTTCCGCTACGAAGCCGTGGCGCGCCAGGACTCGTAGATGCCAGGAGACGTTCCCCGGCAGCTGGCCCAGCAGCTCGGCGGCCTGAGTCGCGGTCAATGCTCCGTCGCGGCCCAGCAGATCGAGCAGAGCCAGCCTGACCGGATGAGCGAGCGCATGCATCGCCTCCGGACTGCCGGTCAGGTCGCGAGTGTCTTCCACATCTCACAAGATGTCTTGTGACAAGCGGTGTTGTCAAGAGTGAAGTGGGGCCGGTGGTCGGTGTCGTCGGGCGCGCGACGTGCCTAGATCACCATCCGTGCAACTCTTCCGGGAACGCCAGCATCCAGTAGTGCGGAAGGGCTTCGCGCAACGTGATCCACCGGACCTTGTCGACCGCGGCTGGCGCAGGCACGGCGACGAGGACGTCCGCGCCATAGACAGCGAGCCGCTCCCGGCAGACTCCACAAGGGCTGAGCACGCGGTGCTCACCGTCGGGGCTGCGGTGAAGGCAGACGGACGCCACGACCGGTTGAGAGAGGCGGAACGCCTCGCAATAAGGCCCCGTTTCGTGGCACACCTCCACGCTGGGGTTCGTCGCGTCCGGGGCGGTGCCGGTGAGCACCGTGCCGTCTGCCAGCAGCATCGCAGCCGCCCCTCTGTCCGATGCCCCGGGGAAGCGAGCGGCAATCAGCTCACGACAAGCGTCAACCGTTGCGTTCAGGGAGGGTTCGGAAGGTCGAGTGCTGAGTGTGGTGGTGGCCATGGGCCAATGCTGACACGGCCGCCGAGTGCGGGATGGTGCAAAACCTCCAACGCGACGGTCATCTCGTTCGGCTCGGGGCCGCTGGTGCTGGCCGCGTTGCGGCGGACGATGCCCGACCGCGAGCGGCCGTTCAGGGTGTGGGGCGGCGACGCGATTCCGCTGCTCGCCTTCTACAGCGCCAACATGCGCGATTCCGCTGCTCGCCTTCTACAGCGCCAACATGATCGTGTATTGGGCAGAACGAGTCGGCAGAAGAAGAGGCAGCGGTAGCCGGCACGGGCGCCTGATGGTCGGTCTGGTTCGATGAGAGGTGCCGCCCGATTTGAGGCTCTTGCGGGCATTGCGGATGCCAGTTTATTAACCAGCTCGTCCGTGGACGCTGCTGCGCTTACTCTACAGAGAGTAACCAGTCGATGACAATCCGCTATTGGGCGGCGCATCGGCGCGGTGATCCCGTTTTACGGGGGAGGCAGCAGTATGAGTGCCACGGTTTCTTCCAGCTTCTGTTCCACCGGCCACCGAACCCGAGTTCCGGCGATGGTCGGCGTTGTCGCCGCCGTCGGGGCCCTGCTGGCCGGCGGGCTCGCCTCGGCGGGGCGCGCCGACGCTGCGTCGGCGCCCGTGGGATTGGGCACCTCGGCCACCTACTCCGTCCTCGGCGGTCAGGCCGTGACCAACACCGGCCCCACCAGCCTCAGTGGAGACCTGGGCGTGAGCCCCGGAACCGCCATCTCGGGATTTCCACCGGGCGTGGCCGCCGGTACCACGCACGCCGCCGACGCGGTAGCGGCCCAGGCGCAATCCGATCTGGTCACCGCCTACAACGACGCGGCCGGCCGGGCACCCACCGCCAGCGTCGCCGGCGACCTCGTGGGTCGCACGTTGACCGCGGGCGTCTACAACTCCAGCAGTTCGCTCGCCCTGAGCGGCACCCTGACATTGGATGGGCAGGGAGACCCGAACTCGGTCTTCATCGTCCAAGTGGCGTCGACGCTGATCACCGCATCGGCCAGTGCCGTCAACGTGATCAACGGCGCTCAGGCGTGCCACGTGTACTGGCAGGTCGGCAGTTCTGCGACCCTGGGGACCGCCTCCAGTTTCAAGGGCACCATCCTGGCCCTGACCTCGATAACAGTCACCACCGGAACCGTCGTCCAGGGCAGGGCGCTTGCTCGCAATGGTCAGGTCACCCTGGACACCAACACGTTCACGAGCGCGGCGTGCGATGCCGCGGTGACTCCGACCACTGCGGCGCCGGTGCCGATCACGACGGCTCCGACCGCCACGACGGCGCCTCCGGTTACCAGCACCCCGGTTACCAGCACCCCGGTTACCAGCACCCCGGCTCCCACCACGCCGGTGAGCGCCACTACGTCCAGGAGCACCACGCCTAGCAGCAGTACCTCTCACAGCAGTACGGCCACTGCCACCTCCGGCTTGCCAGGAGGCCGCTCCTCGAGCACCGGACGCGGTGGTGGCGTAGGCGGCAACTCGGCGGTGGGCGGAACCGGGATCACCGCAGGACAGGGTTTCGTGGGACAGAGTTTCGTGAGACAGGGTCTCGTGGGACAGGGCTCGGTACGACAGGGTTCGGTACGACAGGGTTCGGTGGGATCGGTCGAGCTGGCGAACACCGGCGCCATCCCGCTCGGGCCCCCGCTGGGCGCCGGCGCGCTGCTGCTGCTGGTGGGCGGCGGGCTGTTGGTGGCAGGCAGGCGGCGGCCAGTGGTCCGCAATGTCAGCCGGCGGCACTGAGCGCGCCGCTTCTGATCCCGCGACGTTCTCACCACGCCAGCTTCTGACCTCGTGACGTTCTGGCAGACCGATGGCAATCGGTTGCGGCGGCTACCGTCGAGGGATGCGTGCAATCAGCTATAGCCGTACTGGTGATCCCGACGTCCTGACGCTGACCGAGCGTCCAGAGCCGCAACCCGGGCCGGGTGAGGTGGCGGTCCGGATCCACCGCAGCGGCCTGAACCCGACGGACGTGAAGTCCCGCCGCGGGAGCGACAGCGGGAAGCCGATCGATCCGGCGCAGGTTCCGGGCCAGGACGGCGCCGGGATCGTGGAGTCGGTGGGCGCCGGTGTCGAGGCCGCGCTGTCCGGCCTCCGGGTCTGGATCTGGGAAGCGGCCTGGCAGCGTCCGGACGGGACGTCGCAGGAACTGGCCGTCGTTCCGGCCCGGCACGTGGTGACGCTGCCCGACTCGGCGTCCTTCGACCTCGGCGCCAGCCTGGGAATCCCGTTCCTGACCGCGCACCGCTGCCTCACCATCGGCGAAGAGGCTCCGCGGCGGCTCGGCCCCGGCTCGATGTCCGGACGTACGGTTCTCGTCGCCGGCGGCGCCGGAGCGGTCGGCAACGCGGCTATCCAACTGGCGCGATGGTCCGACGCGCGGGTGATCACGACGGTCAGCAGCCCGCAGAAGGCCCAGCTCGCCGCGGCGGCCGGCGCGGACAACGTCATCGACTACCGCCAGCAGGACGTGGTCACCGAGGTTCGCAAGATCGTGCCGCACGGCGTGGACGCGATCGTCGAGGTCGCTCCGGCGGCGAATGCCGCCATCGACGCCGAGCTGATCGGGCAGCACGGTGCGGTGGCGATGTACGCCGACGACGGTGGAGGCCAGATCACCCTGCCCATTCGCACCCTGATGGTGCCCAACGCGCGGTGGCAGTTCGTGCTCGTCTACACCGAGCCGGACGCCGCAAAGGCACGCGCGCTCGAGGATGTCCAGGCGGCCGTGCTCGACGGCGCCATCCGGGTCGGGGACGAGGCCGGGCTGCCGCTGCACCACTTTCCGCTGGAGCAGGCGGCGCAGGCCCACGCCGCCGTCGAGAATGGTGCCGTGGGCAAGGTCCTGATCGACGTCCTGGACTGACGGCTTGCCGGCGCTCGCAGCTACGGTGCAGGCATGGCTGCATCCGCTGACGGCGCACGAAGGGCCGGCAGCAAGAAGGCGGTGCGCGCGCTGCGGCAGCTCTACACCGATGCGGTGCAGGTCAATTTCAGCCAGTCCGACCCGATCGTGTCCGCGCGCAACGCCCTCGGGTTGAGCGGTGCGGCGTTGCCCCGCCCCGGACCTCTGCTGAGCTGGACAGGCGCGCTGGTTCCCACTGGAAAGGACTACAGCCGATGGCGGGATCCACACGGGGCTTTTCCGGGCGCGGCTCGCGCGACGCCGGCCGCCCGGCACGAGACCCGCGGCTGCCACCCGGCCAGTACGACGTGGGCGACGACTGGCCGGTGCTGACCGCCGAGGTGACGCCCCGGCTCGTTCCGGAGCGCTGGGACATGACGGTCAACGGCCTGGTGGACACCCCCACGACGTGGACCTGGGACGAGGTTCGTCAGCTGCCCGGCTCGGAGTACCACGGTGACATTCACTGCGTGACCACCTGGTCCAAGCTCGGTACGAGCTTCGGCGGCGTGAGCGTCGACTCGCTGCTGGACGCGGCCGGTCCGTCGCCCGAGGCTACCCATGTGCTGGCCACCTCGACCACCGGCTACACCACCAACCTGCCGCTGGCGGATGTGCGCGGTGGCAAGGCGTGGCTGGTGTGGACCCATGAGGGCAAGCCGCTGTCGGCCGAGCATGGCGGTCCGGTGCGGTTGCTGGTGCCGCACCTGTACTTCTGGAAGAGCGCGAAGTGGGTCACCAAACTGACCCTGCTCAACCATGACGTCCGGGGCTTTTGGGAGCGCAACGGCTATCACGATCTCGGTGACCCCTGGCGCGAGCAGCGCTACCAGGGTGACTGACCCCGGGCCGGGCACGGCTCCGGCCGGTGGCTGGCGGACGGCGGTGGTCACCGTGGTGGCTCACCCCGGCCCGCGGTCCGTACGGGTGCGGCTGCGGGTGCCGGATCGGGTCGACCACCGGCCCGGCCAGCACTACGTACTGCGGCTGACCGCCGAGGACGGCTACACCGCCACACGCTCGTACTCCGTCGCCTCACCGCCGTCCGATCCGGAGCTGGAGCTGTTCGTCGAGCGCCTCGACAACGGCGAGGTGTCGTCCTTTCTGGCTGATGTGGTCGAGGTCGGCGACGAGCTCGAGGTACGGGGGCCCATCGGCGGCTGGTTCGTCTGGGACGGCACGAGCCCGGCGCTCGGGATCGGCGGCGGCACCGGCGTGGTCCCGCTGGTGGCGATGCTCCGGCACGCGCGTGCAACCGGGCGGTCGGAGCTGCTGCGACTGGCTGTTTCCGCCCGCACGCTTGAAGATCTGCCTTATGCGGACGAGCTGATCGATGCCGGGGCGGTCCTCGCGCTCAGCAGGGCGGCGAGTGCGGGGCGCCCAGCCGGACGGCTGCTGGCGGCGGACCTGCAGCCACTGATCGAACCCGCCGTCACCGCGTTCGTGTGCGGCTCCGCGGCCTTCGCCGAGGCGCTGAGTTCGGAGCTGGTGGAGCTCGGCATGCCGGTCGGCTCCATCCGGGTGGAGCGCTTCGGGCCGTCCGGGGCATGAGCCTGACCTGCTCTCTCGCAGCCTGGTGCCACCTCGGCTAGCGTGGAAGAAGGGCCAGAAAGCGGCCCTGGTGTGGCCCGTTCCCACCGGGTTCGGTCCCAACATGCGACAGAGGAGCTCATATGAGTGCAACCGACGAGACCGGTGCAGAAGGCGTTGCCGACGGCGGTGCGGCCGGTGCCCCGGGCGTGCACGACGGTGGCGCGGATGGTGGCGCAACCGGCGGAACCGACGGCGGTGCTGACGGTGGAGCCGACGGTGGCGCTGACGGTGGAGCCGACGGCGGAGCGGATGGTGGTGCGGACGGCGGAGCCGACGGCGGTGCGGACGGTGGAGCCGACGGCGGAGCCGATGGTGGCGCGGACGGCGGCGCTGACCGGGGAGCTGATGGTGGCGTGGCCGGCCGCGCGTGACCGGTAGCCCGACAGCGAGCGGGGTCGGCGAGGCCGGCCCCGTTCCGTCGAGCGCCGCCGCCGCTACCCGGTCACTTGGCGCCGACGCCCGATCGCTTGCCCGTTGCGTGCCGATCAGCCGGGACGAGTTCGCGCGCTCGTACTGGAGCAGCAGGGCGCTGTTCAACCCCGCCGCTGAGACAGGCGCCGACTTCACGGACCTCCTCAGCGAGGCTGCGGTCGACGAGCTCATCTCGCGCCGCGGCCTCCGTACCCCCTTCTTGCGAATGGCCAAGCGGGGCAAGGTGATTCCGGCCAGCGCCTACACCCGATCGGGTGGCAGTGGCGCCACCATCGGCGACCAGGTCGCCGACGACAAGGTCCTCCGGCTGGTGGCCGACGGCGCCACCCTGGTGCTGCAGGGTCTGCACCGTACATGGCCGCCGCTGGTCGAGTTCGGCAGCACCCTGGCGGCCGAGGTCGGGCACCCGGTGCAGATCAACGCCTACATCACCCCGGCGCAGAACCAGGGTTTCAGCGCCCACTACGACACCCATGACGTGTTCGTGCTGCAGGTCGCCGGCCGCAAGCGCTGGGTCATCCACGAGCCGGTCCTGTCCGATCCGCTGCCGGCCCAGACCTGGGAGCAGCGATCGGCCGCAGTCGCCGCGCGCGCCGCGGAACCGCCGTTGCTCGACGTGACGCTGGAGCCCGGTGACGCGCTGTACCTGCCGCGGGGGTTCCTGCATTCGGCCGCCGCGCTCGGCGAGTTGTCCATCCACCTCACGGTGGGCGTGCACCCCGTGACCCGGCACGCCCTCGCGCAGCAGTTGCTGGCCGAGGCCGCCGCCGAGCCGGAGCTGCGGCGTTCGCTGCCGATGGGGGTGGACCTCGCGAACCCGGCGGTGCTGGCCGAACACCTCGGCGTGGCGGTCCGATCGCTGAGTGGCTATGCCGAGGATGCGGACGGTGCCCTGCTGCGTGCCGTCGCCGAGCGCGTCGACGCCGACCTCAGCCGGACCACCCGGCCCGGTCCGATCTCGCCGCTGGCGCAGCTTGCGGCCCTGGCGAACCTGACGCCCGAGACGGAACTGGTGCTGCGGCCGGGACTGCGTGCGTCCGTCCGGGTCGGTGTCGGCGGAACGATCACCCTGCGGTTCCTGGACAAGAGCGTCGACTTGCCGGCCGGCGAGGAAGCGGCCGTCAAGGCTGTGCTCGCCGCCGAGCCGGTCACCGCCTCGACGCTGCCCGGCCTCGACGCCACGGACGGGTTGGAACTGGTACGCCTGCTGCTGACCGAGGCCGTGCTCGTCCCCAACGCCGGGAACTGATTTCCCGATGCCCCCCTCGACGGATCAGTGCCGGGTGCTGAGCGCTCACCGCGGTGATCCGATACTGGGAACGGCCTTTCCCGCATCGAGGGTGCTGCTGGTCGAACAGCCGGGCGGCTGGGGAGCGGCCGGTCTGGCCGCATCGAAGTTCGACCCGACCATCGCCAAGCGCTTGATCGCAAATCTGGGTCTGCACGGCATCCGGGTGCTGGCGATCCGCCGTCCCGGCCGTCAACCCGCACCGGATCGTCGTAGCTGGGGCTTCGCCGATTGCCGGCCAGGACACCGTGGGATCGTGTGGGGCACCTTCGAGGAGGACCGCGAACTGCTGCTGTTCGACCCCGAGACCGTGCTGGCGCGCGGCTCCGCGAGCGCGCAGGCGCATATTCCGGTGTTTGCGGTGTGCGCGCACGGCACGCACGATGTCTGCTGCGCCGTCCAGGGGAGGCCGATCGCCGCCGCGCTGGAGCGACTGCGTCCGGGTCAGGTGTGGGAGTGCAGCCACGTCGGCGGCGACCGGTTCGCGGCCAACGTGCTGGTGCTGCCGGACGGCCAGCTCTACGGGCGGGTGCCGGAGAGTGCGGTCGAGGACGTGGTCGCGGCGGCCGAAGATGGCCGCGTGGTCGCTGAACTGCTGCGCGGGCAGATCGGCCTGGCGCCGGCTGTGCAGGCCGCCCTGGCCTACGCGCACCACCGGCTCGGCCCGTACCGGATCGCTGATCTCGTTGTACGGTCGGCTGAAACTGCCCTCGATGGGACCGAGCGCGTCCGGCTGGGCACCCCGGCGGGCGAGGTGACGGTGACGGTGGTGGTCGAGTCGGGGGAGACCGCACTGCTGACCTGCCGGGCCGTCGCCATGAGCACTCCACTGGTCTACCGGCCGGTGTCGATGGCTGCTGTCCAAGCCGGCTGACCGGGACCGTTCGCGAGGCGTTCGGCGTCACCGGTGAGCCGCTGCCACTCAACGGCGGCCAGCAGACGGTGTGGCGGGTCGGCGAAGCGGTGCTGAAGCCGATGGACTGCAACCTGGAGGCGTTACGGTGGCAGGCCGAGGTGCTGCGGTCCCTGGACGGCCATCCGGACTTTCGGGTGGCTCCTCCGTTGCTCACCGGCGCAGGGCTGCTCGTGGCAGCTGGCTGGACGGCGTGGCGGTACGAGCCGGGCGGCCACGTGCCCCGGCGTTGGCCCGACATCATCGCGATCGGACGGGCGTTTCACCTCGCTACCGCGACCCTGCCCGAACCGGCTTTCCTGCGCGGGCGTCAGGACAGGTGGGCCCGGGCGGATCGGGTGGCCTGGGGCGACTCGCCGGCGGCGCCGTTCGATCGCCTCCCGGAACTGGCTGCCCTCTTCGCCGCCCTGCGTCCGTTGGCTGCGCTGCCGCAGGTCATCCACGGTGATCTGACCGGCAACGTGCTGTTTGCCGAGGACCAGCCACCACTGGTGCTCGATGTCTCGCCGTACTGGCGGCCGGCGCCGGCCGCCGCAGCCGTCGTGGTGGCGGACGCGCTGGTGTGCTCGGCGCGGTGGCCGACATCGATCGGTTCGAGCAGTATCTGTTGCGGGCGTTGCTCTTTCGCGGCGTGACCGACGTGCTGGCTCGCCGCGGGTCAGCCTTGTCCGAGCGCTATGCCGGCGCCATCGAGCTGGTGTTGCGGCTGGCTGACGGCTGACATCCGTGCCCGGTGTGGTCTCGGGGGAGTTCCCCCTTATTTTTTAATGGGTCTTGCCTCAGTGTGTCGAAGTTGCTATAAAAAATGTATCGCGGCTGACATAGATCGCGAACGTCGATCGGGCCCGCGACCCAGCATCAGAGTCTGTGTCGATGGAGGTGGAAACGATGCTGATGCGCACCGATCCCTTGCGAGAACTGGACCGTCTGACTCAGCAGGTCTTCGGAACCGTCGCACGGCCGGCCGCCATGCCGATGGACGCCTGGCACGAGGGCGACGAGTTCGTGGTCGAGTTCGACCTACCGGGCGTGGACCCGGGCTCCGTGGAACTCGATGTCGAACGCAATGTTCTGACTGTCAAGGCGGAACGGCCGCCGCGTCGGTCCGAGAGTGAGATGGTTGCAGCCGAGCGTCCGCGCGGAGTCTTCAGCCGGCAGCTGATCCTCGGTGACAACCTCGACACCGATCGGGTCGACGCCAGCTATGACGCGGGCGTGCTCACGTTACGGATTCCGGTTGCCGAGCGGGCCAAGCCTCGCAAAATCACGGTCACCAGCAAGGGTGAGGGCCGCCAGCCCATCAACGCCTGACCCTCGCCGTACGACACCAGTTCCGTCAATGGTGGTGCAACCATGATCCTGCAGTTCGCGGACAGCGCGCTCGTTGATATGACGGCCGATATGGCGTTCGCCGATCTCGTGTACGCCGATGAGCAGTGGTTGGGTAGCGAGTTCGAGGCGATCGTCGCGGCGAACTGGCCGGCGCCGCCCTCGCGGGTGCCACCGCAACGGAGGGAGCCGAACCGCGGCAATGCCGACGACCGGGCCGGTGAGCGAGCGGGCGCGGTTCCGGCGCCCGGCAGCTCGCGATCAACTTCGGCGAGCCGCCGCCGCGCTGGCGCCCCTCTTCGGCAGCGCTCGCCGCCTCGGCCTTGACCGGCGAGCCCGCCGCACCAACCGGCGAGACCCGCACCAAAGAAGTTCCTGAGGTGGTCGTCTGAGCAAAGCGCTCAGCCGGCCGCTCCGTCCAGCAAAGTCCGAAGCCGCTCCAGAAAGGGCAACTGCGCGGGCAGCAGCCGCCGCTCAGCAAGTGCGAGATCCGTCCACTCGGCGCGGTCGAGCTCCTCGAATTCCCGTAACCGGCCCGATCCCGGTGGCCAGATCATCTCGAACGTCCCGTACACCGCGTCGCTCACATCCAGATCGGCCTCGGCCGCCCAGATGGTGACCTCCTTGCCGCCGCGCTGGATCACCGAGCCCAGGCCATGCAGCCGCACGTTCGGCACCGGCACACCCAGTTCCTCGGTGAACTCCCGCCGCGCGGCCACCACCGCCGGTTCGTCCGGGCCGTACTCACCCTTGGGAATCGACCACACGCCCTCGTCCCGGTTGCGGTAGTACGGGCCGCCCGGATGCCCGATGAGCACCGCTGTCGAGGGAATTCGCCGGAACAGCAGGATTCCCGCACTGCGCTTGGCCGTCATCGCATCAGTGTGGCCGATGGTGGAGACCGGTGCTGTGGAAGCCTGGAACGAGGTCCACCGCCGAGTTCGTCCTGCTGATCGCGGCCGGATGGGTCAGGCCGTGCTGAGTTCGTCCTCGACGTAGCGCGGTCTGCTGGCGTACCAGCCACCCGTCGCCGACAGCATCGCTGCGGCCAGCAGCAGCACCAGTGGGCCGGTCCAGTTGTCGGAGAAGCCGAGCAGGACGCCCACGAGCAGCGGTCCGGTCCCGGCCAGTAGGTAGCCGGCGCCCTGGACGAAGCCCGACAGCGCCGCGGTGGTGGCGATGTCGCGCGAGCGCAGTCCGATCATGGTGAGCGTCAGCGGGAACATGCCGCTGCCGATACCGCCGAACAGCATCCACACCCAGGCGCCGCCGACCGGGGCAGCGAACATGCCGAGATAGCAGGCGACGTTGGCAACGCTGAGTCCGACGACCAGCCGGCGTTGGCCCCGGACGGCGAGAGTCGGGATCACCATCGAGACCGGGATGGACAGCCCGGAGAAGAACGCGACCAGGATTCCGGCCTCGGTGGCGCTGAGGTGATTGTGCCGGAAGAAGTCGGTGAACCAGCCGAAGGCGATGTAGGCCTGGAACGACTGGAACGCGAACATCAGCACCAGTGCCCAGGCGAGTTTGGTACGCGCCAGCCGGCTGATCGGTACCCGGGCCGGGTGGCTGCCGGGACGGCGGTGGTCGGCACGCAGCGTCGGCAGCCATGGCAGCAACGCGACGGCGGTGAGCAGTGCCCACGAGCCGATGCCGAACCGCCAGCTGCCACCGGCATTCGCGATGGGGACCGTGGTTCCCGCGGCGACCGTCGTACCGACCGCGAGGGAGGTGGTGTAGACGGCCGTCAGCAGGCCGATCTGTCGCGGGAAGTGCCGCTTGACCAGGGCGGGCATGAGCACGTTGGCCACCGCGCCCCCGGTCAGCGCGAGCATGCTGAGGACCGCGAAGATCCACACCTCCGCCGAGACCGCCCGGAACAGCAAGCCGGCGGTGGTGATGAGCAGCGCGAGAACGACCATCCGGTGCTCGCCGACCCGCTGCGCCAGGCGTGACCCGGCGAAGCCGATGGTGGCGAACGCGATGACCGGCAGCGTGGTGATCAGGCCGGCGATGCCGCTGGAGGCGTGCAACCCGTGCTCGAGGTCCGTGAGTACCGCTCCGACGCTGCTGACAGCGATTCGCATCGTGAGCCCAGTCAGGACAATGGCGACGATGATCAGCCAGCGGTGCGCCCCCGCCGGCTCGGCCGGGACCGGATCCTCGGTCGGAATCGGACTTCCGGGCGCGGCGGGCTGCTGGGCGAGGGACTGCTCGGGAGGCTGAGAACTGTGGGCAGCGGAGGGCGCGTCCGAGGTGGGGGCGGTCACGTCGCTACTGAACCCCGTTGGACATGCCGGGCATTCCCGCGGTGGCCGATCGTGAGCCAGACCGCGCCCGCGGGCCGGTGGCTGATCGAGCGGCCGGCGCCGGCTCAAGGTTCGGGCTAGCTTGCCGTCACCGGGTCCACCGTCAGCGCGCAGGCGCGCACGGACAGCCGAACCACGATCCGGTCCGTCCCGTTCGGCGGGATGATCTGGACGGCGTCGGACTTGTCGGCATTGCAGCTGGAGTCATCGATCACCTGGGCGGTGACGGAGGACCCGGGCGCGATCCGCACCGTGGTCGCGGCCTTGCCGGAGTGCACGGCCGGCTTGCCGACCAGCGCCCCGTCGCGCATCAACTGCACGCCCGGAAAGCCGGTCAGCGAGCAGGCGTGGGTGGAGGTGTTGGTGAACTGCAGGAATGCGTACTGGTGCCCGGCCGCACCGGACGCGCGCAGTGCCCTGATCGACAGCGCCGCGGTGACGCAGCTCCCCGCCCCGTCGACCGGTCCGGCGACGGGACTTGCCGAGGTGGGGGACGGCGACGGGATGGGCAGCGTGGCCGGGGCCGAAGCCCGAGCGGACGAGCTCGGCTTCGGCTTCGGGGCACTGGTGGGGGGTGCGGTCGTGGCAGCGCTGCTGGACACCGACACGGTGGCCGAGGGCGCTTTCGACGACGGGGTCGGCGAGACCGATGCCGGCACCGAGACCGATGCCTGCGTCGAAGTCGAAGTCGAAGTCGATGTCGATGTCGATGTCGATGTCGAAGCCGAAGCCGAAGCCGAAGCCGAAGCCGAAGCCGAAGCCGAAGTCGATACCGACACCGGGTTCACGTTGCTCGGCTGGATCGAACTGGCTGTCCTGTGTGACGCGGTGGTGCAGCCGACGGTCAACAGCAGACCCGCACTGAGCACTCCGGCAAGCCGGCGATTGAGTAACACTGCGCTGATTTCCCTCCGCCTGCGTTTTGCCTGACCGGCCTCGATCGAGCCCTCAGTTGATCCGCAGATCAGTTCCGTGTGGCATCTGGGACTGGCTGGTGGCGGTGGTTGACGATATCGCCGCCCAGAGCTGGTTCCAGGCATCGACATTCGAGATGCTGCCGCAGGATCCTGCCTGGGTACAGGCGGTGACCTCGGTCAGCGGTCCGCCGAAGTAGACCGGGGGACGGCCGGCGTTGGTGCCGGTCAGCGAGATGTTCTTCCACTGCATGGGCATCGCGTAGTTGTAGATCTGCGGCAGGCTGATCGTGCGTGCCGGTGCGGCGCCCCCGCTGAGCCACTGCAGATCCGCCATGGACCAGCCGTTGTTGCATTGGACGCCCGGGTTGGACGTCGAGCAACCATCGGCCGAGCCGTTGAAGACGAAGCGGGCCGTGGTGGCGCCCAGGTATCCGGACAGCCACGCTCGGGTGTCGGTGACGTTGGCCGAGAATCCTGGCTCCATGTCGTTGGCGCCGGCGATGATCGTGCCGGGGTACATCGAGGCCGCATAGCTGGCGATCGGGTTCACGATATTGCGTGCCCACGAGACACCCGCCGAGGCGTCGACGTCGACGTCGTTGTTCGTGCCGACCGCCAGCGTCAGCGGGGCCGATGCCTTCTGGGCGCTGCTGTAGCCGTCCAGGTAAGCCTTGACGCCACTCACGACCGCGGGGTAGCTGACGTAGCGGGCGGTCGCCGAGAGCAGCGCGCCCCCGTCGTACTCGTCCTGTCCGCCGATCTGCAGCAGCACGAGGTAGCTGTGACCCGAGGGGTTGTAGCTGGCGTCAGTGGCGCCCATGGTGCGCATCATCGCGGCGTCGGTGGCGAGGTTGCCGGTCATGTTGCGCACGTAGTGGCTGGTCGACACCGGGGCCGGGGTCAGCTGTGGCGGGATCGCGGTCGGGGTCGCCGTCGTGGTGGACTCGGAGCTGCGTCCGAGCACGTTGAGGGCCCGTACCGAGAAGCCGTACCTGCTGCCGTTCGTCAGCCCGCCGATGGTCGCCGAGGTTGCGGTGGCCGAGGTTGTGACCACCTGGCCGCCTGGCGAGGTCGTGACCTGGTAGCCCGTCACGGGATAGTTGGTCGCCCTCGCGGGCGACCAGCGCAACGTGATCGCGTTGGAGCCGGGGACGGCGGTGAGCGAGCCGGGCGCGGCCGGAGCTGCGGCGCCCGACGTTAGCACCCGGACGCAGCCCTGTGAGGAGTTGACGCCCGCGCCGACGTTGTACGCCACGGCGCACACGACATGCTCATTGGCGTTGAGGGCCACGTTGGTCGAGTAGCCGTGCTGGCCGCCGTATTGTGCCCAGCCGCTCGGCGTCGCCGGGGTGGCGAGGTTGGCCGCGACGTTGGCCCGGTCGACACCGTCGCTGGTGATGTGCATCCGGATCGCCGCTCCGGTGTCGGGGTCGAGCGCCCAGCCGGACACGGCGATGGCATCCGAGGCGCCGACCCGAGCGATGGCGGCGGTGGAGCCGACCGGCGCGGTGGCGCGATTGACCTGGACACAGCGGAACTTGGTGTTCACCGTTCCCGCGCCCAGGTTGAGCGCGTAGGCGCAGATCAGATGACTGCCGCCGGCGACGGGGGTGTTGACCGCGAAGCCGTGGTTGATGCCGCTGGCCGGGTAGCGGGTCTTGAGGTCGGTCCGGGCCTGATTCGCCCAGGCACCGGCGGCGTACTTGCCGTCCACGTAGGTACGCACGAGGACCGGGCTGGTGGTGTTCGGGTCGATGGCAAAGCCGGACAGGACGAATCCGCCGGGAGCCGCCGCGTTCGCCTCGACGGTGCCGAACGGGTCGTTTGTCACCGTCACGGTCTTGCAGCCCAGCGGCCCACTGACGCCGGTGCCGATGTTGGAGGCGAGGACGCAGAGCGTGTGCACGCCGCTGGCCTCGGGAACCCGGATGGAGTAGCCGTGATCGGCGCCGTACGCCGGATAGGCCTGGCCGACGTCCGGGCGGGCCAGCTTGGCGATCACCGCGGTCTTGTACGCACCGTTGTCCCGTACCTCGACCCGGAGCGAGGACTTCGGGGCGTCGGCGTCGATGGCCCACCCGGTGAGGGTCACGGAGCCGTCCGTCGCCGTCACGGTCGCGGAGTCAAGGGTGCCGACGGGGTTGTGGTTCACGGCCGCCTGAGCCGCCTGCGGTACGGCGAAGGCGAGCACGCTCACGGCCACCGCGCCCAGAGCGCTCAGCGTGAGCGACCGCGATCTCGGCGTCGGGACCAGCCGTCGCCGGGCCCGGCGTGCGGGCTCGTCCGGCAGCTGGGCGTGCGTGGGCAAGGTTGATTGAGCGGCGTGGCGCATATATCTCGTCCTGACTTCCGGTTGTCAGAGGCGACCCCAGGGCTTACCGCCTGCTGTGGCCCGCTGAGGCGAGTGCACTTGCGCCACTTGCGCCTCAGGCGTCACAACGGAGAGTAACTGTCAGATCAGCATCCGTAACGCTTCGTAGATGAATCGTTACTTTCTGTCATGCAGATCTGTGGACGTAAGCCCTACACCTGCGGTATATGGCGGTAGTCCGGGTGCCTCACCAGTCCCATCGTCCGGTAACGGCGAGGCGTTAGCGATTACACACGGTCAGCGGCGCGGGGCGGTCGACCGAGCCCGGTGCGTATCGGTCGCCTGACGTTGCGGCCACGGCTCGATCAGCGCTGCGGCACCCAGCGGCTCGATGAGCGGCCTCGACCGGTCAGTCGGAGAGTTGCCGGTCGGCGAACTTCTCGCGCAGCGTCTTCTTGGAGAACTTGCCGACGCTCGTCTTCGGGATCTCGTCCAGGAAAGCGACATCGTCGGGCAGCCGCCAGCGCTCCACCCGCTCGGCCAGAAAACTCAGCAGCTCGTCCTTGCTCAGGCTCTCGCCCTGTTTGAGCACGACGCAGGCGAACGGCCGCTCCATCCACCGCGGATGCGGCAGTGCGATGACGGCGGCCTCGGCCACCGCGGGATGGCCCATGATCTCGTTCTCCAGGTCCACCGACGAGATCCACTCGCCCCCGGACTTCACGAGGTCCTTGGTGCGGTCGACGAGCCGCATATAGCCCAGCCCCGAGATCGCGGCGACGTCGCCCGTGCGCAACCAGCCGTCGGCGGAGAACTGCTCGCCGGGCTCGTCCGTGCGGTAGTACTGGCGCGCGATCCACGGTCCGCGGGTCTCGAGTTCGCCGGTGGCCTCGTTGTCCCAGGGCAGTTCCTCGCGGGTCTCGGGATCGATGATGCGCATCTCGACGCCCATCGGCGGCAGCCCGGCGGTCGAGCGGACGTCGGCTTTCTCGTCCTCGGACAGGTCTGCCAGTTCCGAACGCAACGTGCACACCGTGCCCAGTGGCGACAGCTCCGTCATGCCCCAGGCCTGGGTGATCGGCACCCCGATGGTGGTGCGCCACGCCTCGGACAGCGACTTCGGGACGGCCGAGCCGCCGCAGATCACCCTGCGCAGGTGCGGCAGCTCGCGACCCCCCAGCAGTGGCAGCATGCCCATCCAGATCGTCGGTACGCCGGCGGTGATGGTCACCCGCTCCCGCTCCATCACGTCCAGCAGTGCCGCCGGGGTCATGCCGGGCCCCGGCATCGCGAGGTTGGCACCGGCTATCACGCAGGCGTAGGGCAGCCCCCACGCCATGGCATGGAACATCGGCACGACCGGCAGCGCCGTGTCGACCTCGCTCAGGGCGAAGGTGGCCGGCGCCTGGAGGATCAGCGAGTGCAGGTACGTCGAGCGGTGGGAGTACAGCACGCCCTTGGGATTGCCGGTGGTGCCGGTGGTGTAGCAGATCGCGGCGGCGGTGTTCTCGTCGCGAACCCTGCCGGTGAAGTCGGCCTGGTCGCCGACGACGTCCTCCCAGCGGAGGACCCGCGGGTTGTCGGGAAGCGGGGCCGGTGAGCCGTCGTCGAACACGATGACGTGCTTCACGGTGCTCAGCTGGGGCAGGTACTGGGCGAACAGCGGCAGCAGTGACCGGTCCACGAACACGGCCTCGTCCTCGGCGTGGGTCACGGTGTAGGCAAGCTGCTCGGGAAAGAGCCGGATGTTGAGGGTGTGCAGGACTCGGCCGGTGCACGGGACCCCGAAGTACAGCGCGATGTGGTTGGCGGTGTTCCAGCCGAAGGAGCCGACCCGGCCGTCGGCCGATACGCCGAGCGAGTCGAGCACCGCGCCGACCTGGCGTGCGCGCATCGCGAGGGCGGCGAAGGTGATCCGCTCTTGGCCGGTCACGGTCTGAGTGGTGATCGTCTTGCCGCTGAACATCCGTTCGCTGCGGCGAAGGATCGCTTCGATGGTCAGCGGAAAGTCCTGCATTAGCCCGAGCATTGGGTGATCGTGCTGCACGACCGGGAATTCGGCAAGGGACAGCATTCATCCGCGATCATCCGCGACGAACCTGAAAGACGGCCGTGCTGACCTGGCCGGCGCTGAGGAAGGGCTGGGCTCCGGCGCGCCAGCTGGTCAGCGACGGATCGTCGTCGGCGTCGAGGTCACCGGCTCCGGCAAGGTAGGCGTCCAGTGAGTGCTTGGCCAGCACCGACGCCGCGCCGTGGTCGGTGCTGGCGGTGAGCCACGATGCGCGTGCCGGGTTGTCTCGGCCGTCCAGCTCGGGCACCACGTCACCGCGGTTCTCCAGCGACAGCACCGAGATGCCGGCCGGAATCGCGGCCAGGCCGATGGGGGACCCGGCCGTGACCAGATGGGTGACCAGGAACTGGTGGTGGGTGGTGAGGTCGCCGGCCAGCCGGGCGGCCACCATGCCGCCCTGGCTGTGGCCGACCAGCATGATCGGCTCGTCCGGGCGTACGCCGGCCTGCCGCAGCGTCAGGATCACGCCGCGTTCGAAGACGGACGACTGGTTGGCCAGGGTCCGCAGGTTGGTGCTGGTGTCCGAGACCTGTGGCGTGGCGTGCCGGGGGTCCAGATTCCAGGCTGTCGTGCCGGTGATGTTGACGATGACCCGGCGCCCGGAGGTGCCGGTTGGCGTGCCGGCGGGAGCGGGGCCCGGCGGGTCGGTGAGGAACCGGATGTCGATGGCACCCCCGCCGCCGTCGTCGCGATCCCGGACGGCCAGCGCCCGGATCAGGTCGGCGCTGCACCTGGGCGGCCCGCTCGCGTCGTCCGTCGGCCTGCCGGCCCGTGCGGTCACCACCGGAGTGCCGTCGCGGTACGGCGTCGCCAGCAGCGCCGCAACCCAGGTGGTGGCCACCGGTGCCGCCACGCCACCGGCGCCGAGCGCGCTGATGGCATCCACGGCGACCGCGGCCAGCGCCGGGTCCGCCGACAGCAGCGCCTGCGGAGAACGCACGGTGTGTGGTCCGAGCGCTGGAACGCCGGGCAGGTGGACCAGTGCCCGGAGGACGGGACGAGCCTGGGCGTCGAGGTCGTCGGCGACCCGGTACGCCGCGGCTGCTGCTCGAACCGCCTCTGCCAGCGCCTCGCAGGCGAGCGCCGTCGCGGTGATCCGGGCCAGCGCGAGCGACGCCCCGACCGCGACCTCGGCCGCACCCATCGGATCGAGGACGCCGGCCGGCACCAGCGCTGGATCGCTCAGCAGCCGTGCGACCACCGCCGCGTCCTCGCCCAGCGGGCCGCTGGTCCGGCGGAGCGCCGCGGCGAACGCGACCAGCTCGTCCAGTTCGGCAGCGATCGAGTCGCTGCCGCCGCGCAGGCTCACCGACGCGCTCATCTTGGCCGCAGGTGCGCGGCGGCCGCCATGGCGGAGCTGCCGAGGTGCACAGCGGCGAAGCCGCCCAAGTCCACGGCCGCGATACCGAGTTCGTCAGCCTCGGCACGGGTCGCCGCGCTCTGGAGTTCCCGCGCGTGGGTGCCGGCGCGGGCGCTGTGCTGCCGCACCGATCCGGCGAGGTCGTGCAGCCGGCCCGCGCTGGCGCCGAGCTGGCCCAACGCCGACTGCAGTGCAGTGGCGAAGGCCCGGGCGGCGGGCGACCGCCAGTGCAGTGCGCCGGCGCCGGACCTCAACGAGGTTTGCAGCGCGGCGAGCCGGGTCGCCGCGACGGCGAGATCATGCGCATGCCGTTCGAGCCGGGCGGTGTTCAGGAGGTGCATTTCTCGATGGTGTCCGGCGGCCCGCTGTGTGGTCGGCCGCGGACGGAACTGTGGACGGCCGGCTCTGCTGTGGAGGAGCTCGGAGGAGCAAGAAATGTCGGTCGCTCGTGGTTCAATGGAGAAGTCGAATAACAACGGTGCAATTCCCGTGGGCAGCAGCGCCTGTCGCTCACGGAGTCCAGCTGATCGGAGGCCGCATGGAACCCGCGCCCACCACCGCCGCGGCAACCAGCCCCGCTGGGGAGCTCGACGCTGCCGGGTCCGACGACACCGGCCTGAACCGCCGCGATCGAGAGATTCTCGCGTTCGAGCGCCAGTGGTGGAAGTATGCCGGCGCCAAGGAACAAGCCATCCGCGAGCTGTTCGACATGTCCGCGACGCGGTACTACCAGGTGCTCAACGGGCTCATCGACACATCAGAGGCGCTCGCCGCCGACCCCATGCTGGTGAAACGCCTGCGGCGGCTGCGAGCGAGCCGTCAGCGTCAGCGCTCAGCCCGCCGTCTCGGCATTGAGGTCTGACTTCTAGGCTCTGCGCCTATGGCCCGCTTCGCCCCACCGTCGAGAACCCGGCGCACGCTGGAGCTGATTCTTGCCGCGGTGGTGTTGTCGGCCGGTGTCGCCCTTGCGGTGGTGGCGATTCTGGCGTTGGAGCATCCCAAGGGCCGCACCGCGCAGTCACTGGCGGCGGCGGTCACCAGCTCGTCGAGCAGCTCGTCAGAGGCAGTACCGAGCGGCAGCACCGAAGGTGGTCAGCCAGCCGTGGTCGTGCTGAACGACACCTCGAACTCCGCCCTCGCCGAGATGGCGGACGCACGCTTGAACTCGGGGGGGGGTTGGACGGTGTCGCGAACCGGGACGTTCGCCGGCGACATTCTCTCGACCACGGTCTATTACGACCCGCGGCTGAGCAGGCGGCGTAGCGGCTGAAGGCTCAACTCCCGGCCTTCAAGCGGGTGCTGCCGAGGTTCGCGGGCCTGCCTGCGGGGCCGATCATCGTCGTGCTGGCCAGCGACTACAGTTAGCCGCACAACTTCATAGTTTTGCTCATCCAGAGGGGCAGAGGGACCGGCCCGTTGAAGCCCCGGCAACCACCGCGACAATCCGCACGCAGCAGCAGCTCGTCCAGAGTTGTGTCCCGTGCTGGCGGGTTCGCGAGGTAGGTGCCAAGTCCGGCCTGGTCGCGCAGCGTACTGCGGGTAGCCAGGAAAGATGAGGAGAGAGGGCCTCGCTCCAATGACTGCTGTCATCCACCCAGCAACTGATCAATCCCCGCAATCGCCTGCCTCGGCGCTGGTCTGCCGTAACTGCGGCGCCAGCTACCCGCTCGGCGCCCAGCACGCCTGCTTCGAGTGCTTCGGTCCGCTCGAGATCGGATACGACGCCGAGCGGCTGTCCCGGGTGACCCGCGAGAGCATCGCCGCCGGCCCGCACTCAATCTGGCGTTACGCCGGACTGCTGCCCGCCGGTCAGAACGCCGCCACCAGGGTCGACTCCGGCACCGGTATGACGCCGCTCATCCGGGCTGACCGGCTGGCCGACCGGCTGGGCTTCACCGCTCCGCTGTGGGTCAAGGACGACTCCGCCAACCCGACGCACTCGTTCAAGGACCGGGTCGTGTCGGTGGCCATCACGGCAGCCCGGGAGCTCGGCTTCACCCGGATCGCGTGCGCCTCCACCGGCAACCTGGCCAACTCGGTCGCCGCGCACGCCGCGAGGATCGGGATGGACTCCATCGTCTTCATCCCATCCGACCTCGAGGCCGCCAAGATCACCCAGACGGCCGTGTATGGCGGCAAGCTGGTCGCCATCCAGGGCTCCTACGACGACGTGAACCGGTTGTGCAGCGAGTTGGCCGAGACCGACGAGTTCGAGTCCACCGCGTTCGTGAACGTCAACGTCCGGCCGTACTACGCCGAGGGCTCCAAGACTCTGGGGTACGAGGTCGCCGAGCAGCTCGGCTGGCGGTTGCCCCAGCAGGTGGTGGCGCCGATGGCGTCGGGCTCGCTGCTGACCAAGGTCCACAAGGCTTTCAAGGAGCTCCAGAGCATCGGTCTCGTGGACCCGCTGGACTACCGGGTCTACGGTGCGCAGTCCTCCGGCTGCTCGCCGATCGCGGTCGCGTTCGAGACCGGCAGCGACACCGTGCTGCCGGTCAAGCCCACCGGCATCGCGAAGTCGCTCAACATCGGCAACCCGGCCGACGGCCCGTACGCCCTCGATGCCGTCCGCAGCACCGGAGGCGCGATGGCACACGTGAACGACGACGAGATCCGTGACGGCATCCAGCTGCTGGCCGAGACGACCGGCGTCTTCGCCGAGACGGCGGGTGGGGTGACCACCGCGGTGCTGAAGAGACTGATCGAGGCAGGCTCGCTGGACACCAGCCGCGAGACGGTTATCTACAACACCGGTGACGGGCTGAAGACCCAGGACGCGGTATCCGATCGGGTCGGTCCGACGGCCGTTATCGCGCCGACCCTGAAGGGCATGCGCGCGGCTGGCCTGCTCTGAACCACGCTGGTTCTGGATCGGGCCGCCGCCCGGTCAGGACCAGCAGCTCAGTCCGGGACGAGCAGCTCAGTCCAGGACCAGTCCGGTGTGGTGGGCGATGAAGGCCAGCAGGTCCGTCCGCTCCTGGATCAGCGTGGTGCGTGACTTGCCCTGCCCGTGGCCGGCGGCGTATTCCACCCGCAGCAGCGCCACCGCGTTATCGGGGCTCACCGCCTGCAGCCGAGCGGCGAACTTGAAGCTGTGCGCGGGAACGACCCGGTCGTCGTGGTCCGAGGTCATCACGAGCGTGGCGGGATAGGACGTCCCGGCCTGCAGGCGGTGTAGCGGCGAGTACCCCGACAGGGCGTCGAACTCGAGCTTGGAACGGCTGGCAATGCCGTAGTCCGAGGCCCACGCCCAGCCGATGGTGAACCGTTCGTAGCGCAGCATGTCCAGTACGCCAACCTGCGGCACGGCGGCGGCGAAGAGGTCGGGGCGTTGGGTGATCAGCGCGCCGACCAGCAGCCCGCCGTTGGAGCCGCCGTTGGCCGCCAACCGCTCGGCCGTCGTCCAGCCCGCGGCGATGAGGTGCTCGGCGGTGGCGATGGCGTCGTCGAACACGTTCTGCTTGTTCGCCAGCCGGCCGGCGTCGTGCCACTCGGCGCCGTACTCGCCGCCGCCGCGCAGGTTGGCCACAACCCACACGCCGCCGGCCTCGGCGAACGCCAGCGCGCCGGCTGAGAAGGCCGGGGTGACGGAGACGTTGAAGCCGCCGTAGCCGTAAAGAACGCACGAGTGCGGTCCGTTCTCGGGGGTCACGTCTGCTCGGTGCAGCACGAAGGCCGGCAGCCGGGTGCCGTCGGCCGAGGTGATCCAGACCTGGTCCGTGACGACTTCGGTGACCACTTCGCCGACGCCTGAAACCGGCAGCTCCCCGGTGAACACGGTCTCGGTGGCGCCGGTCGCCAGGTCATGGGCCAGGATCCGCGGCGGCATCTCGTAGGCCGAGAACTCCAGGTGCACCAGGCTGGACGTGGTGCTCGCGGTGATCTCACCGACGCTGCCGAGCCCCGGCAGCGGAATCCGGCCGGTCTCGGCTCCGGTGAAGTCGTGCACGGTCACGGCGGAGCGGGCGTCGCTCAACCAGTGGATCACGATGGCGGCCGCGGCCGCGTCGGCGCTCAGCAGCAGGTCTCCGCGCTCGGCGACCAGGGTGGTGACCTCGCCGGACCGCGGGTCCAGTCGGACCAGGCGCCCGCGGCCGGCGTCGAGGTCGGTACGCATGATCAGGCTCTGCTCGTCGGAGCCGACAAGCTCCCACTCGTTGTCCGAGGGCGCGGTGAGCCGGCGGAACTCCCCGTCCGGATCGTCGAGGTCGCGCACCCACACCGCCCGGACGTCAGCGGTGGAGTCATCGCTGACGGCCACCAGCCAGCGTCCGGAGTCATCGATCCACGGCCAGAACGTGGTGGTCGGCTCGTCCGGCATCGCCAACAGCAGCTCGTCGGCGGATTGCTCCTGACCGAGCCGATGCAGCATCAATTGCGGGGCGCCTGCCGCGGCGGAGTAGATGTCGTCGGGATCGGTCGGCGGGTAGCGGCTGTAGACGAAGCCGGACGAGTCCCTGAGCCAGGTCGGCTGCACGAACTTCGCCCAGCGGATGTCGTCAGCGCTGTCCTCGCCGGTGTCGACGTCCCGGACTCGCCACCGGCACCAGTCGCTGCCGGCCTCGCGGTAGGACCAGGCCACCAGCTGACCGGTCCGATCGGGCACGGCGCCGGCGAGGGCCGTGGTGCCCTCCGGCGAGGCCGGGTTCGGGTCGAGCAGCACCCGCCCTTCATCCATCGGATGGTGGGAGACCCGTACCAGCGACTGCTGCTGGGAGCCGTCGTTGGTCAGCCGGAACCACCGCCCGCCGTGCAACTCCGGCGCCGACGAGGTGGCCAGGCCGGAGAGCTCGTCGAGTCGTGCCGCCAGGCGCTCTCGCCCGGGGAGCTTGCGCAGGTAGTCCGCTGTGACGGCTGCCTGGGCGCGGGCCCAATCAGCGACCTCGGAGGATGTCTGATCCTCCAGCCAGCGATAGGGGTCCGGCACGTCGGTGCCGTGGAAGTTCTCGACCTGATCGACCGTGCGGGTCTGTGGAAACGTCACCGGAGCACCGTACGTGATCCCGACGACACTGGCGGCGAATGAGCACGTGATCACGGCAGCGCAGGCTGTGATCACGCGTACCACTCCAACGGCACGGTCAGCTAGCGGCGCCCCGGCACTCACACCGCCGGTCGTACCGTCAGGCGGCCCGCGCCCGGACTCCGGGCGCGGGTCACCTTTTCTTGCACTCTCCCAGGCAGAGTGCTAAACCTGACTTAGCACTCGCGTACTGTGAGTGCTAGCCGATCGTGATGAGGGGCCCTGCCGATATGGGCGCCGTCCGTCGCGGGCATCGCAGGTCGGTCAACAACTAGTCAGTGCCGTTACGGCACCAGACAAGTAAAGGACGACACGCATGGCCAAGTTGATCGCGTTCAATGAAGAGGCCCGCCGCGGTCTGGAGCGCGGCATGAACACTCTTGCCGACGCAGTAAAGGTGACGCTCGGCCCGAAGGGTCGAAACGTCGTGTTGGAGAAGAAGTGGGGAGCCCCCACCATCACCAACGACGGTGTCTCCATCGCCAAAGAGATCGAGCTCGAGGACCCGTACGAGAAGATCGGTGCCGAGCTCGTCAAAGAGGTAGCCAAGAAGACCGACGATGTCGCCGGTGACGGGACCACCACCGCCACGGTGCTCGCCCAAGCGCTGGTTCGCGAGGGCCTGCGCAACGTCGCGGCCGGCGCCAACCCGATGAGCCTCAAGCGCGGCATCGAGCAGGCCGTGACCGCCGTGACCGAGCACCTGCTCAACGTTGCCAAGCCGGTCGAGACGAAGGAGCAGATCGCTGCCACCGCCTCGATCTCGGCTGCTGACACCACCGTCGGCGAGCTCATCGCCGAGGCGATGGACAAGGTCGGCAAGGAAGGCGTCATCACTGTCGAAGAGAGCAACACCTTCGGGCTCGAGCTGGAGCTCACCGAGGGCATGCGCTTCGACAAGGGTTACATCAGCGCGTACTTCGTCACCGACACCGAGCGCATGGAAGCCCAGCTCGATGACCCCTACATCCTGATCGTCGAGTCGAAGATCTCGAACGTCAAGGACCTGCTGCCGCTGCTCGAGAAGGTCATGCAGTCGGGCAAGCCCCTGGCGATCATCTCCGAGGACGTCGATGGTGAGGCGCTGTCCACCCTCGTCGTCAACAAGATCCGTGGCACCTTCAAGTCCGTCGCCGTCAAGGCCCCGGGCTTCGGTGACCGCCGCAAGGCCATGCTGCAGGACATCGCGATCCTGACCGGTGGTCAGGTCATCTCCGAGACCGTCGGCCTCAAGCTCGAGACCGCCGGTATCGAGCTGCTCGGCCGCGCGCGCAAGGTCGTCATCTCCAAGGACGAGACCACCATCGTCGAGGGTGCTGGCGACGCGGACCAGATCCAGGGTCGCGTCAACCAGATCCGCGCCGAGATCGAGAACTCCGACTCGGACTACGACCGCGAGAAGCTGCAGGAGCGCTTGGCCAAGCTGGCCGGCGGGGTTGCGGTCATCAAGGTCGGGGCTGCGACCGAGGTCGAGCTCAAGGAGCGCAAGCACCGCATCGAGGACGCCGTTCGCAACGCGAAGGCCGCCGTCGAAGAGGGCATCGTCGCCGGTGGTGGCGTCGCCCTGATGCAGGCCAGCGTCACCGCGTTCGAGAAGCTCGACCTGACCGGCGACGAGGCCACTGGTGCCAACATCGTCAAGGTCGCGCTGTCGGCTCCGCTGAAGCAGATCGCGATCAACGCCGGCCTCGAGGGTGGCGTTGTGGCCGAGAAGGTCGCCGGACTGCCGCAGGGTCACGGCCTCAACGCCGCGACCGGTGAGTACGTCGACATGCTGGCTGCCGGTGTTCCGGACCCCGCCAAGGTCGTCCGGTCCGCCCTGCAGAACGCCGCGTCGATCGCCGCGCTGTTCCTCACCACCGAGGCTGTCGTCGCCGACAAGCCCGAGAAGGCCGGCGCAGCTGCCGGCGGTGGCGCTCCCGACATGGGCGGCATGGACTTCTAAGTCCAGGTCCCCACGCTGGGTCGTTCACGGCTCTGCAGTTCAGCACCTGCACCACTTCGATGGGCGGTTCCGCTTCGGCGGGGCCGCCCATTGGCGTATCCGCAATTGTTGTGCCGCCCGCCCGTCCCTTCCGCTGGCCTTCGTCCTCTCGTTTGACCTGCTGAGGGCGCGCTGGGGCGACCAAACAGCAGGTCAAACGGGCTCTTCGGATCTGAGCGTGGTTCATGGTCTGCGGTAGGGGCGGGTGCCGTCGGCGGCGAGCAGGATGCGCAACCGGTAGTTGCTGAAGTTGCGGAAGCCGTGGGCGAGGCGGCGGGTCTTCTCGATCAGGAGGTTGACGGCTTCAGTGCCGCCGTTGGAGACGCCGTTGGTAGAGAAGTAGGCCAGGACCTGTTGTCGCCAGGCCCGCAGGGTGCGTCCGAGCCGGGCGACTTCGGGGATCGGGCAGCTGTGCCAGGTGTCGATG
>JAABUS010002191.1_pt1 | contig 38117 bp, 36 predicted proteins | sample 5560161 | NCBI WGS metagenome assembly JAABUS01 (sample SAMN10711885, study PRJNA513376) | rock metagenome | isolation source: Antarctica rocks | place: Antarctica: Victoria Land, Trio Nunatak nord | collected 2016-01-04
TGTCGCCGGTGCCCTTCGCCTCGATCACCCCGCGCGACGGCGGCACTTTGCTTATCAGGTCCGCGTCCGATGCACCCCGCAACTGATCGGGCGTGAAGAAGCCGCCGTCCGGCAATCCCGCGCCGCTACTGCTTGGATGGATGACGCACCGCACGCGCGGTTTCAGGCCACGCCCGATCTCGTTGAAGAGGTTAGACAATGCCGGGTAGTACGACGTTTCCTTGACGGCAACCGGCCGGACCGCCGCCAGTTCCCGCAAGTAGGTTTCGAGCGCGCTCATCGGACCTCACTAAACGATACGGAAAGCAGTCGAGAGTGCGGCGAGTATAGCATCAGCGTCGTTGTGTTGAGCACTGACGCTCGGCTAACGAGTGTTATGCATGTGCGACGTAGGGAAAACACGCTGTTGTTAGCCGTTCCGCGCCACTACCTGTGCCGCCAACTCTTCCAGCCATGCTTTGTCGTCCACCCGTCGCAGTGAGGGATTGAACAGTTGCAGGGCACAAAATCCCGCAATGATCACGCCGCACACGGCGATGACCGCGCCCACGTTGAACAAACTGCCGAAGCTCGCGAGGGCCGCAGCAAGCGGCAATGTGCCCTGCGCGATCAAGCGTCGGACCGCGAATACCCGCCCCTGCAACTCCCGTGGTGTCTGCGTCTGCCAGATCGTCTGCGAGTGTGCGTTGAGGACCGGCCCCATGAACGCCATCATGAAGGCCATCCCGGCGCTGAAATAGAGCCACGGAGACAGCCCGAAAACGATCGTCGCCAAGCCTTGGACGAGCATCGGGATCACCACCCCATAGACGCGCCGCGCCTTCAGGCCTCCCCACGCACTGACGACGATCCCGCCCGCGACGCCGCCGACGCCGAGGGCGGTGCTCAGGAACGCCAGGGCCGATTCATACCGGAAGCCACGCGAGGACCAATCGCCCGCGAGGTTGAATTTCACGAGCAGCGGTTGCAGGATATAGACTGGCTGGCCCATCAGGTTCGCGACGGCGAACGTGGTGAGGAGCCACAACAGCGGGCGTCGGTGCCAGATATACCGAATGCCCACCTGCACGTCGCCCCACATGCTTTGACGCGGTTGATCCGCGAGCCGAGCCGACGCGAGGTGCATAGGTGAGGGGATACGAAGGAAGACGAGGACGGCGGCGATCGCGAAGAAGGTGGCCCCGTCGACGGCAATGGCAAGCGCGGTCCCGCTACTAAGGTGTCCGATTGCCGCGCCGAACGCACCCGGCAGCACGCCCTGCCTACCCAGCGCGGGCAGGGAAATGAGGATCGCTGCAAGCGCGGGCGCGAACAGGAACGCGAGACTTTGCATCGTCTGCATCATGCCGTTGGCGCGGGGCAGGAGCCGCTCCGGTACCAGCATGGCGTAGGAGGTGTCGAACGCCGCGTAATGGTAGGAACCGAAACCGGAATAGAAGATGAGGAGGAGCAACAGCGTCCACAGCCGCAGCACGCCCGTAGCGAGGAGCATCACCAGCACCACGCACAGGAAGCCACCCGCGAGGTCCGCGACGAGCATCGTGCGCTTGCGGTCGTGGCGATCTACCCACGCACCAGCGAGGGGTGCGCCGAACACGGCGGGAATGGCGTAGGCGAGGCTGGTGGCGGACAACGCGAGGCCGAGCGCGGGCTTCTGTTCGGGGCGTGGATAGAGGGTCTGGGCCAGCCAGATGTTGGCGGCGAAGAGCGTCAAGGTGCTACCGATGAACGAGAGGGACTGCGTGGCCCACATGATGATGAACGTGCGGAAACCATGCAACGGGGTCTCATAGGCTGGCACCAAATTTTCTTTATCCGCCATCATTTACCGCCGCTTTCTCCTCTTACCCGCTCAGTATAGCAGGACCACGGAGGGCGCTGTGTCGCGGGAAACCGAGCAACCGCAACCTCGACTCTCACGGGTACGTTCTGTTCGTGTCTACGTGGTCATTATCTGAGTTTCTTACGCTTGCGCGCACGCGCGAGAAAATGTGAGGTTTTGTCATGTTTTCCGACCATACTGACCATCATCGCCGCCCTCATCTCGGCCCGATACCGCTCCCGCTCCGCCTCGATCGCCACCGCGACTTGCGGTGTCCGGCGCGTCTTCGTGCCGATCTGCGCGAGCGTGACCCGGTGCCCCGCGTAGCCCGCCATGCGCGCCGCCTCGGTCGCGTTGTACCGGGCCGGACCGAGGTACGCGTCGAGGAATCGTCGGTGCTCCGCCGTCGGTGCGCGCCGGTGCCCCTCGCGATGCGCAGTGTCGATCGCCTTCCCCGTCATGATCGCCCCGGTGCATCAAACACCGCCGCCTCGCCTTCGCCACCTGCGGAAACGACGGCGACCTGGGGTGTGGCGAGGTTGACTTGCTTCTCCGCCACATTGACCTGGATCACCGGCACGAGCAGCCGCCGAACTTGGGCGAGGGCACGGATCGCCGCCGTGTACCGCTGGTTGGCGCGGTCCACCTGCCGTTGCAGGTAATCTCCGTGCGCGAAGGATAGCCCGCTCTTCACCTTCGACGTGTATATCCATTCCGCGTACTGCACATGCAGCCAGCAGGCGCAGATGCGTTCCGCGAGCAGCCGTTCCAAAGGCGACGGATTCGCGCCCATCAGGTCTCGCTTCATCTTGGCGAGTTGACGGTTCACCGAGTCGTGCATCAGCTCGTTATCGCCCGTGAGCGACCGCAAGAGGCTGTCGCGGATGGCGCGGGCCATGTCTGTCGAGATGGCGTCCCACACCTCCGGGTCCGCCTTGCAGATCGCCCGTACCTCCGCCAGTGCCTTCGCGTCCCCCTTCTCCGCCTTGCGCACAAGCTTGATGAACGCCTGCGGGTCCGTCACGAGCAGGCTGTTGTCTTTGGTTGTCGTCAGGCTCTTCGTGTTCGCGTTCTCAACCACGTCGTTTCCTCCATTCGCCGCGATGATGCTGGTGATACCCGGCATCGAGCAGTGCCGCCCTCGCGAGGGCATCTATGAATGCGCAGAAACCGTCGAGTGCGGCTTCGTCGGTGTGCATCCGGTTCCGTTCCGCCCGTTCGGTGGCAGCAGTAGCGGCACGCTCCCTCCGGTCCTCTGCCATTCGTGACGCTTCGAGCATGGCGAGCAGCCCGGACCCGGCGTATTCGCTCACGACCCGCCCATCCGCCGCCTTCCGTTTCCGGTAATAGTAGGTGCGTCCCCCGGTTCCCCGTGTTTCCCACGCCATTGTGCTACCTCCTGATCGTTGCCCCGCTTGGTGGTCTACTACGCTGCGCCGGATTCCTGATCAGTCATGTCCACCCGACAGACTTCCGCGAGCCGTGCCCGCCAGACTCGCACATCGCCGAACGCGCCTTCACCGATGCCCAACAATCGCCGCGCCGCCGCGACCTGCACACTCGTCATCGCAAGAACACTCCCCAAGAGCCACGCACGGCAGATCGCCACGTCAGCCGGATCATACGCCGCCCCTGTTGATTGGTTTTCTTGGTTTTCTTGGTTAGCGTTAGAGGGGAACCGAGAAAACCGAGAATCGGCAGAGTCTTCGTCCGCCGCCTCTTCACGTTCCGGCTCGGCTGCTTTGCCCTCTTCTGAGACACCGGCACGCCGGTATTGGTAGGGATCGCCCCGCTTCCCCTTGCCGGTGCGTGCGACCTTCCCTTCATCAACCAGCGCGCGAAGCGCCTTCCCCGTCGTGGATTCGTTGCCCCCCACCCGCGCGCGAATGTCGGGTTCTGTCAGGGTATCGTTGCCCATTGCCGCCAGCACTGCCACTTGCGCCTGCTCCATCAGCATCGTCGCCAGATCACCGCCCGGCGTCACGATGCCTGTCTCGGTATCGAGGTAGACGACGGTTTCTTCCATGTCTTCGCCGTACCGCTGCATCGTCTCGATTGTGCGCACCTGATCGCGCCGCTTCATCATCAGCAGCGTGTCTACCGCCGCGAAGAGGGCGGTGCTGCCGAGCAACGCATCGCCGCCGGTGCGCTCCCCCTTCCCGGCGTGGTGGACGCAGATGATGTGACACCCGGACGTGCGCGCGAGGTCAATGATCGGTTCCATCGCTCGTGCCACTTCCGCGTAGGCGTTCGCATCGTTCAGCCGCACGAACCGGGAAAGCGGATCAATCACCGCGAGCACGGGCCGGTACTCCGCGATGGCGACGGTCAAGGCGGCGAGGGCGTCATCGGGAGCGCGCCCGGTATGGATGTAGAGGTTGCCGCCGCTCGCGCCCATCCGCCGGAAGTGTCCCGCGATTTCCGCCCGCTTCTCTTCGAGGCAGAGATAGACGACCGCCCCCGGCGTGATCGCCCGTCCGAAGAAGGGCGTCCCGCGCAAGACGGCTACGACCAGATTGCGGACGCAGGTGGATTTACCGACCTTCGGCTTGGCGGCGCAAATCGAGATGCCCCCGGCGGGTAGCGTCCGCTCCCAGACATACGCGACTTCCTCTTCCGGTTCCGCAAGCAGGTCATCGAGCGTGCTGAACCGGAAGCCTGATGCGTTCCTATCGCGCGAAACCGAGTCCGTTTCCGGCGCGTACGCCGGCGTGGCATCCGCGAGGGCGGTCAGCCGTTCCGCCGTGCCGCCGCTCGTCAGCCAGTCCGACACATCGCCTTTGTCCGGCAGGCCGGGCAGGTTCAGCACCTTCACCGATGCGGCAATGCCGGTCAGCACATTCGCCACCGTGCGCGTATGGCCTGCCCCGGCCTTGTCGTGATCGGGCAAGAGGACGACCTGCCGCCCGCGTAGAAACTCGTTGTACTCGGCACGCCATTTGCCCGCGCCCATCGCGTTGCACGTCGCCACGACGCCGAGCATCCACAGGTTCTCGACATCCTTCTCGCCTTCCGGGATGAACACCGTCGCGGCGGGATTGGCAATGAGCAGTTCGGGCAGGCGGTAGAGGACGAGCCGCACCTCTTTGATGTTCCAAAGCCAGCCGCCCGAACCGTCCGGCTGCCGCTGCGTGAATCCTTTGGGCAGGTAGCGGACTGCCTGATAGAGCAGCGTGCCCGCTTCGTCGCGATAGTCGTACGCCGCGACGATCCGCCGCTGCTCGTTGGACGCGCTGTACGACGCGGTAGCGGCCTGATCGCCGCTATCGAGCCGATGCACCCAGGTAGTCGTCTTCTCTTCGTAGAGAGCGTCTGCCGCGTATTCCGCGCGGCTACAGCGGGCGTATCGCCCATCAGTCGAGAGAAAGCCGTGGCAGTGGTGATGGGGGCCGTTTCCGGCCCCACGCTTGCCACCATCGTAGCCGCCGCACACCGGACACGACCGGGTGCGGGTGTAGCGTTGTTGAGAATCTACCGTACCCATCATGCCGCCCCCTTTGCGGAAGCGAGCAATGCGCGAATCTGAGCGCATCGTCGGAAGTACCACCAGTGCGAGCGAGGCGCTGTCACAATGATTGCCATGTCGCAAGCCATCAGGTCACGCCGTAGGTCGTCAATCCTCATCATCGCCAAATCATCACCGTTGTACTCGCGGAACGCTTCAAAGCTATCCGTCCAGCGTGGAACCGGGCGAATCGGTACACGCAGGTTGCGGCGCGGATTGGGAAAAGAATGCGAATGTACGCTTGCCATCGAACATCTCTCCGTCCGGCGGCTTCGGGCGTGATGGTGTATACTGCAATTGCGCTTTACAGATCACCGCCACTGCCCGCATTCCGCCGGGTAGTGCGGTCATGCCGCGCGGGTGTCATCGGTGCCATTCAACAGCCGGTCAATCTCACTCTTCGGGATGATCGTGCGTGCGCCGATCTTCACGATGCGAACACGACCCTCTTTGATGAGGTCGTACATCTTCGTGCGGCCGCATCCGACAATACGCGCGGCCTCAGCAGGCGAGTACCCCCGCCGCTCCAGACTTTCGGATTCCTTCCGTTCCATTGTCGCTGTGTTCATAATGCGCTCCCTTCGTGCGTCTGGATGCGGTCAGTACCGCACCTGTTGGGATAAACACTAAGGGGTGCGCTAAATGGTGTCGAGCATGTGACTATTGACGGTAAATCCCGGCCCCATTGCTTGGCGGGGCCGGGAGGGGGTGCGCTAAATTGAGCACGAGGGGTGCGCTAAATCATTCCACGCCGAACAGTTGCCCATATCGTCGTCGCACACCCGACCAATCGGTCTGACAGTAGTCGTGTGCGTAATCGGTCAAACGTCGTCTATCTACCGTTTTGTATTTCAATGCCGCGAACACCTGAAACTCGCGTCTGGACGGTGTTTTGCTGTTTTCGACACAATACGCGCGCATGAGACGGTCAAAGTGCATCGCATTAATCGTGCGATGTCCCGGCCTGCGTCCACGCCCTCTTTTCTGTGAGATCACGGTCGCTGTATCCGGCTCACATGCTTCCACCATAGGCGGTGGAGACGAAGGCTGTGCAGCGGGAGGCGGCGAGGGACGAGGACGTGACGAGGTAGGCTGTGCGTATCGCCTGCGTCGCACCTTGATGTAGCCGAGAGTGGTCATCATTTGATCGTGCTGCCGCTGCATCGCGTCAAGACCGGGCCACAGGCCTTGCGCCCGCTTGAGCATTTCTTCTGTGCGCTGCACATGCGCTAGCCACGGTGGCATGTTACCGGCGGCGATCTGATCCATCCGTCGAAGCGCACGCAGCGCAGGCGGGTCGATCAGGTCTTGTAGCCGATCCGCGTCTTCCAAACCCTTCGGTCGGTTACTGATCCATTGCGGCGCGCGCAGTGCCTCCTGCATGTGATCCGGATATTCCCAACCAGTCTCCCATTCATCTTTTTCATCTTCTTGTTCGCGATGGTCTCTGTCGTCTATGCTTGTCATGTGAGGCACCTCCCTGCCTTGCCGCTCCCCGGACGGTCACAACGTCGCGGGGTCGTCTTTTGGGTACATTTTGGGTACGAACGCCGCCGAACGCCGCCGTTCCGTGGTGTTCGTACATGTTCACGGTGAGTATACCACAGAGGGGTTTACCGCATACAGACGGCCTAAAGCGGTTGCGTGCGAACACGGGCGATTGATGCCCGTTTCGTCCTTCCAAGCAGGCTGTCGTGGGTTCGAATCCCATCTCCCGCTCCATCCCTTATACACCAACGAACCTCCTTCAAAGTCCGCATCTTTCCTCTGAGCAATAGCATGTGTGTCCGTACACCCGAGTGGACTGTTACGAGTGGCGACCTCCATCCCGTCCTGCTCGTCCCGCAATATCCTCCTCGCCGGAAACAAGAGCGGACGCCTCATGGAAACTGAATGCGTTAAGAGACCACGTTATGCTTGAACAACTTGGTTTTGCGCCTGCGCTTTTCGTGCGCGGACGTGGATCGATCGCTGACCTATTCAAGCCAAAGCGACGCTGTGGCATCTACGTGCTGCACTTCACCGATCGTCACTTTTACGTTGGGAAAGCGGTGGACGTTACTCGCCGCTATGTTGAACATCGGAAGACCCACGCCGACATTGAGAAGATCAGTTTCAAAGTGATGGCGAGCGTGAAACATGCCGCCGAAGAGCGCCGTATTGTGAGAGTCCTTGAAGCGGAAGGGTGGCCGTTGCGAAATATTACTTTCGCCAGTATGCCGAAGGGAGATTCCGATTTCGATTTGATTATGATGCCCGAAGATCAAGAACGATGGCTGCATGATTTGGGATGGATTGATAGCGCAGGGAGTCGGTTGACGAATCCTGATCTTCGCCAGCGGTATCGCCAAAAGTTCGACCGCTTCAATGGTTTGCCCCATGCCCCTCAGGTTATCGACGTACTGCGCGATTACGTTCGCCTGGGTATTCCCGCGATTCGTCGCAGCGAAGTGTCGTTCTGGGCTTGCTCGTGCCTTCCCGCATTCGCCTCGCCGCCGGTCAGATTGTACGCACGCATCAACATTAATTGGCAAGAGGTAATGACGGCATTCGATTTCGAGGGTGAACGGTGGTTCTCGGTGCACCTCGCTCGTTCTCCACTTGAGCAAGCGTTTGGCGCGTCATTGGGTCGGCTTCAACGGCGTTACCCGAGCGCGGAATATATCAACCATCAATATGACCCGGGGGGTTCAGATCAGACCAGCTTTGATATTCCGGCAAGGACCATACAGACGTTTATTACCGACCCGCAGGTCCTGCCTGCGATACGCCTGTTCAATGTACGTCTCATGAAGAAAGGGCCGTGTACCTTTGGGCGATATCACTGCCTCGATTTAGCAGATCAGTTGATTGAATGATGCGGACTGGACGCTCACCGCAAGGTAGGCGGGCGATACGTGTGACCCACCGGTTGAGGGATTGACCTGCCACGCCGTGGCACGCGACTCGCATGGCATAATGCCTGCGGAGCCGCAGTGCGACCGCCCGGCCCGACGAATATACACAATGAGGACGCCCAGATACGATGCGCTTGCTACGACGGTTCCTGCTGCCACTGGTGATCGGTGCGGCGCTCCTCAGCGCGGTGCTCTTTTTCGACAAGGCGCAGGCGGTCTGGATCATCCTGCACCTCTTCCCCGCATGGGTGGTCGCGCTCATCGTCGGGCTGATCCTGCTCTGCGAGGTGGTGAAGGTCGCGCGGTGGCACTTCTTCGTGCGCGCGGCGGGGATACCGATGCGCTTCGGGGACGCGGCGACGAGCCTCCTCGCCGGTCAGACCGCGAGCGTCCTGCCCGGCGGCGATCTGCTGCGGATCCGCCTCGCGACCGAGCACGGCGTTCCGCCGCGCGTCGGCGTGACGATCTCCTTCGCGCTGTGGGCGACCGACATGATGGTGCTGCCGCTGATGGCGTTGGCGGGGTACGGCAGGCACCTCGTCTGGCCGGGGCTGCTTTTCCTTCCCCTCGTGATCCCACTGCTGCTCATCGCGCTCGTCCGCTCGCGCCGCTTCGCCACCTTCGCGTCGCGCACGCTGGCACGATTCCGGCTCACGCGCCGCTTCGCGCTCAGCGAGGCGGAACTCGCCCATGTGACGCATCTCCTCACGCGGCGCGCGGTGCTCCTCGCGGGCATGGGCTACGCCCTCGTGATGCGCGTCATCTTCGTCGCGGTGCTCCTCTGCATCGCGAATGTCATCAACGATTTCCCGATTCACCCGCTCACGATGGTCAGTGCCCACGCGCTCAGTACGCTCGCGGGCGCATTCTCCTTTCTCGGCGGCCTTGCCGCAGTCGGCAGCCTGGTCGAGATACTCAACGCGCGCGGCGTCTCGCGCGTGCTTGGTCTCCTCATCTCCCTCACGAACCGCGTAATGAACACGGCGATCAATGTCGCCCTCGGCCTGCTCGTCCTCGTGACACGGTATCATCGGGTCCTCGGTGGCAAGCACATCGTCAGTGCGGGCGAGGCTTTCCCCGCATCGGAGAGCGTTGGGCACACCGTTGGCGTTACTCCGAGAAGTCCAATGCCTCCGTCGCCCGTAGCAGCCCCCGTCCAGGCATCCGATCCGTAGGGGCGGTGCTTGAACCGCCCCTACGGATGGACGAGAAGAGTACGCGCCAATGCCATTTGCTTTCGCGCCCGGAGACGCGGAAGAGGCGGCCACAGTGCCGCCTCTCGTACGCTCGTGGAATGTCGTGCTAGACGCGAATTTACATCCTACGCTCTACGTCCGTTGTCGCACCGCAGTCGCCATGCGGTCGAGCACCGTGTCCAGCACCGCCTCCGAGGTCGCGAAGTTCAGGCGCACATAGGTCTTTCCCGGCACGCCGAAGGCGCCGCCATCGTTGAGGCCGACCTTGCCCTGCGTCAGGAAAAACGTGTGCGGCGTCTCCGGCAGATCGAGCGCCCGACAATCGAGCCACGCGAGGTACGTGCTCTCCGGTGCGTAATGGTGGATGGCGGGCATCTCGGCGGCAACGAACTGCGAGACGCGGTCGCGGTTCGCGTGCAGCCGCTGCATCACCGCGTCGAGCCACGGCTGGCCGTACCGCCACGCCGCCACGGTCGCATCGACGCCGACGGCGGCCACCTGCCCCATCAGGCCGTCCGGGAAGACCTTGCGGAACCGCGCGTGCAGGTCCTCGGAGCCGAAGTGCATCACCGCGCAGCGCAGCCCCGCGATGTTGAAGCCCTTCGTCGCGGAGGTGATCGTGATCGTGCGCGCGGCGATCTCCGGGCTGACGAGCGCGAGCGGGATGTGCTTGCGGTCGCCGTAGATCAGGTCGGCGTGAATCTCGTCGCAGACGATGATGAGGTCGTGCTCGACGGCGAGGTTGCCGAGCGCCAGCAATTCCTCGCGGCTGAAAACGCGCCCGGTCGGATTGTGCGGGCTGCAGAGCATCATCACCCTTGTGCGCGCGTCGATGACGCTCTTCAGGTGCTCGAAATTGATCACGAACCGGCTGCCGTCGTCGTGGAGCGGGTTGTCCACCAGCCGCCGCCCCGTCTTCTCGACCGTCATCAGGAACGGCGGGTAGATCGGCGTCTGCATCACGATGCCGTCGCCGGGTTCGCTGAACGCCATGATCGCCGCCATCATGCACTGCACCAGTTCCGTCACCGACTGGACGCGCTCGGGATCGACCGTCCAGTCGAAGCGATTCTGCATCCGCTCCACGAAGGCGGCGACGAGCGTCTCCTCCCCGGTGCGGTACGGATACCCGTAGTCCTGCTCCTCCACGGAGCGCCGAATGGCCTCATGGACTTCCGGCGCGACGAGGTAGTCCATGTCGGCGACCCACGCCGGCAGCACATCTGCCGGGTAGAAGTTCCACTTCGCACCCCGCCGCGCGCGCAGTTCATCGAGGGAGAGTTCAAAGGTTGCCGTTTGCATCGGTCGCCTCCACGGCTCATTCACGAGTGGGTCACCGCACAGCCTGCGGCGCGACCCATCGCCATCACTGCCAGATACGAGTTGAATAGCATCGGTGAGCGGCACTGTCAATCGAAGTGCCTCACCCGCAAGCACCGTTTAAGCACCGGATTGTCAGGTTTCGCCCGCCTTCCACGACGATAACGCCCCACGCCTTATCCGCGTCGCTCATCCGTCGCTTCTTGGATCGGCAGATCGGCGTGGTTCGCATAGACGACGATCACCCCATCCTCGATGCTCACGGGATATGTCTTGACGCGGACGTGGGGATCAACGAGGCAGCGCCCCGTCGCAATCTCGAACTCCCAGAGGTGCCACGGGCAGCGGATGATTTCGCCTTCCTGCGCCAGCGCCAGGCCATGATTCGCCACAGTTGGGGGCGCGTCCGCGATCACGCGACCACTCACCCGCCCTGTGCAGAGCGGGCCGAGTTTGTGCGGGCAGAGATTGCGCAGCGCGTGGAACGTCCCGTTGACATTGAAGACGCCGATGCCCGCGCGGCCCCGGAAGGGCACGACGAGTTTCCGCGTGCCCGGCGGGATCGCGCTGGCAGGTCCGACGACGACCCGCTCCGTCTTCTCCATCGCCATCGACCGCGCCGCCTACAACCCGAAGAGTTCGCGCGCGTTGTCCGCGAAGACGCGCTGGTGCAGCCGCTCCGGCAATTTCGGGAAGGTCGTCGCCGGGTCGTCCCAGTCCCAGTGCGGCCAGTCCGACGCGAAGACGAGTGTCTCCTCGGCGTGCATCGCGTCCAGCATGCAGAAGAACTGCTCGGTGTTCTCCGGTTCGAGCATCGGCTGCGACCCGACGCGAATGTGCCCCCGGAAGTACTCGCTCGGCAGTCGCCTGACCCACGGCGTCTGGTCGCGCAGCGACTTCCAGTCCGCGTCCATGTGCCACATCAGCCCGACGGCCCAGAACTGGTCCACCTCGTCGAACAGCACCTTGAGGCGCGGGTACTTCTCGAAGACGCCCTCCGCGATCAAGGAGACGGCGTGCGCCATCGCCATCTGCGGGCGCGCCATCCGCGTCTCGATGTAGTACGTCGGGTAGCCAACGCCCGTCGGCGACCCTGCCATCCCCGCACCCTCGTTGCCCGGATGGATCGCGACGGCGAGGCCGTGCCGCTCGCACGCCTCCCAGATTGGGTGATAGAAGCGGTTGCCGTACGGCATCCGGCTCCCCGTCGGCAGGATGATTGCCCTCACGCGCGGGTCGTCGCCGAGGCGCTCGATTTCCGCCACCGCCAGTGCGGGGTCATTGACGTTGACCGCAAGGGCCATCATCAGCCGCGCGTCCTTCTCCAGCCAGTGCTCGATCGTCCAGTCGTTGAACGCGCGGCAGAGCGCGGCGGCGAAGTCCGGATCCGGCAGGATCGACGCGCCGTAGACGCTCGCGCCCGTCAGCAGCACTTTATCGACGTTCCAGAGGTCGAGATGCTGCGCGCGGAGCAACTCGTACGTCGTGCCCATCTGCCGGCCATCGTGCTTCGGCAGGTCACAGTTCGTCGCGAGATCGGTGCGCGCGGCGTCATTCGCGACATTGAAGTACCCGGAACCGGGGAACCGGATGCCCTGCTCGCTCGCCTGCTGCCGGTAGACGCGCGCGAGGTACGGGTGCAGGTCCTCCGTCTTCTCGACGGTCTGGTGCACATCGCAATCGACCAGTGCGATCTGCGTGTGCGCCCTGCCGGACCAACCGGGCGCCTTGATCGGTCGAGCGCCGACCGCAGTGGAGATGGACATCACCGTTCCTCCGATGTTGGACCGCGCAACCCTTAACCCGGCCCAGCACAATTCCCAAACAATGGATGCAACGCCCCCATTGTGCCCCCCGCACGGTCAAACGGCAAGCGACCCATGACCCGGCGCGCGATTTTGTTGAGCGGTGCGAAAGGTGCATCCATTGTCCGACAAGGGGCGTATGCTGTAGGGAACGCACGGCACATGCATTGCCGTCGCGTCGTGGCGTGGGTCGCGCATCCGTGCGCGATGCATCTGTATCAGTAACAGGTCCGACGCAGTTTCACGGGGAAAGAGTGGTCGCGTGTTCTATGCCTTCGGTCGCCTCGTCTATCGGTTCCGCTGGTTCGTCCTCGCGTTCTGGGCAATCCTGCTCGCGGTCTCGTTCGCGTTCGCGCCCCGCGTGACGGAGCCGCTGCGGATCGGCGGCTTCGCCGACCCCTCGCTCGAAAGCTCGAAGGCGGCGGCTACGCTCGCGGACGACCTCGGATACAGCACGAGCAGCGTCATCATCACCTTCCAGGGGCGCGACGGGGGACTGCCCGCTACCGACCCGCGCTTCATCGCGCAGTCGGATACAGCGCTCGCGGGACTCACTCGGCTCTCCGTGCCCACGACGATCATCTCCCACGCCGACAATCCGCGACAAATATCGGAGGACGGGCGCACGGCATTCGAGGTGGTGACGCTCGCGACGGACACCGAGGCGGCGGCGAAGTTGATGCCGGAGATTCGGGCCGCCTTGAAGGAGCCGCCGGGCCTCATCATGCGCGTCGGCGGCGGCCCCGCCTTCTACGCAGACATCGAGAAGGTCAGCCAGGAGGACCTGGCGCGGGCCGAGGCCGTCGCCTTCCCGATCGCGGTGATCGCGCTCCTCCTCGTCTTCGGCAGCGTCATCGCGGCGGGCCTGCCGGTGCTCGTCGGCGGCGTGGGCGTCGTCGTCATCCTCGCCGTGATCTACGCCCTCGGCACGGTGATGGAACTCTCAATCTTCACGGTGAACCTCGCGACGCTGCTCGGCCTCGGCCTCGGCCTCGACTACTCGCTCTTCCTCGCCAGCCGCTTCCGCGAGGAGATGGCGCGCGGGCGCGACGTGCCGGAGGCGGTCGCGCGGACGCTCGCGACGGCGGGGCAGGCGGTGACGTATAGCGGCCTCACCGTGCTCATCGGCCTCTGCGCGCTGCTTGCCTTCCGCATCAACATTCTCGTCAGCATCGGCGTCGGCGGCGTGGTCGTCGTCTTCGTCTCGGTGCTCGCCGCGACGACGCTGCTCCCCGTGCTCCTCTCCTTCGCCGGTCATCGCATCGACGCGCTCTCCGTGCGGAAACTCTACGAACGACTACGCCCGAACGCCAAAGAGCACACCAGCGGGGGGTTGTGGACGCGCGTCGCGCACCTCGTGATGCAGCACCCGGTGGCGGTCTTCCTGCCGACGCTCGGCCTGCTGCTCGTGCTCGGCATCCCTTTCCTGCACATCCGCTTCAGCAGCCCCGATGCGTCGATCATGCCGCCATCGACGCAGAGTCGGCAGGTCTTCGACACCCTCCGCTCCGAGTTCAACGAGAGCGAGACGACGCCCGTGCTCGTCGTCGTCAAGACCGCGCTGGGGACGACCGCGTTCGACGCGGCGAACCTCGCCTCCCTCGACGATTTCGCGCGCAATGTGCAGATGGACGAGCGGGTCGCGCGCGTGGACAGCATCGTCACCGCCGACCCGCGCCTGACGCTGCCGCAGTATCAGGTCTACTACAGCCACATCGCCGACTTGCAGGACCCGTTCCTGACGCAGTACGTCCGGCAGTACGCCCGCGACGACACAACGCTGCTCTCGATCGTCAGCAAGTACCCGTCGAACTCCACCGAGACGCGCGCGCTCGTCCGCAAACTGCGCGCCAGCGCCATCGGCAACGGCATGACCTTCCAGGTGACGGGCGGGACGGCGGGCGTGATCGATGTCGTGGACGGCCTCTATCGCACCTTCCCCGTGGCGCTCCTTTTCATCGTCATCACGACGTACGGGGTGCTGCTGATGCTCTTCCGCTCCGTCGTGCTGCCGGTTAAGGCGATTATGATGAACGCCCTCAGCATCATCGCCAGTTACGGGATGCTCGTCTTTGTCTTCCAGGAGGGGCACCTGAGCCGCCTGCTGAATTTCTCGGCGCTCGGCTTCATCGAGCCAACGCTGCCGATCATCATGTTCTGCACGCTCTTCGGCCTGTCGATGGACTACGAGGTCTTCCTGCTCAGCCGGATCAAGGAGGCGTACGAGGCGACGGGGGACAATGCGGCGAGCGTCGCTACCGGCATCGAGCGGAGCGCGCGGATCATCACCAGCGCCGCATTAATCGTCGTGCTCGTCGCCATCTCCTTCGTGACGGCGGACATCGTGCTCGTCAAGGCGCTCGGCCTCGGCGTCGCGGTCGCCGTCGCGGTGGACGCGACGGTCGTCCGCGCGCTGCTTGTCCCGGCAACGATGCGGCTGCTCGGCCACTGGAACTGGTACGCGCCGCGCTGGCTTCTCCGCATCCTGCCGAAGCACGCACTCGCGTCCGAGAGCGACGAACCACCCGCCGACCCCTTTGGCCCGCACGCGGATGCACACGGGCGCGAGGCCGTCATCTCGCGCTAGATTTTCGTATTTCGTCTCAGGAGTTTCACTATGCCGCAGCGACCGCGCCCGATTATCTTCGCGACCCTCCTGCTCGTCGTCCTCACCGGCTGTGGTGAGACGAACGCCGGGCAATCGTTCCCGACACCGCGACCGCCCCCCGCCGCGACGATGCCCGCGAGCACGCCCGGCCCGGTGCCCGGTACCATCGTGCGCTTCCCCGACGACGAGGGGCCGCATCCCGTTATTACGGAGTGGTGGTACTTCACCGGCCATGTGCGGACGACGGACGGCGCGCGGTACGGCGTCGAGTTCGTCATCTTTCAGGGCAGTCGCGCGGACTTCCCGGTCGGCTACGCGGCGCACTTCGCGATTGTCGACCCGCAACAACCCGCGTTCACCTTCGATGAGGACCTGACGATTGCGCGCGGCGTGCAGTTTGGCGGCACGGGTGGTTTCGACCTCCATGTGAACGACTGGACGATGCGTGGCGTCAATGGGAAAGACCAACTCCACGCCGGGATGAAATCGGGCGCGTACGCCATCGACATCACCGCCACGGACGCGAAAGGGCCGGTGCTGCAAGGCGGCGGGCAGTTCAGTTACGGCCCCGGCGGCAGCAGCTACTACTACAGCCGGACACGGATGCGGCCCAGCGGCACGATCGCCGTCGGCGGGCAGCGCAAGGAGATCGCGGACGGCACGCTCTGGTTCGACCACCAGTGGGGCAACTTCCTGCCGACGAACGGCGGCTGGGACTGGTTCAGCACGCAACTGGACGACAACAGCGAGATGATGATCTACAACCTCCGCGACCCGTCGGGGAATCTGCTGCAAACATTCGGCGAGTACGTGCCGCCATGCGGCGCAAACTGCACGCCGACGCGCCCAATCCCGTCCGTCGAGTTGTCGCAGGATCAATTCACGATCACGCCGACTGGGACATGGATAAGCCCGACAACCGGCATCACCTACCCGAGCGGCTGGCACGTCAGCATCGCGCCAAAGGGCGACGTGCCCGCGATGGAACTCGATTACAAACCCGTCGTGCCGAATGCCGAACTCGACACGCGGAAGACGACCGCCGTCATCTACTGGGAGGGTGACGTGACCCTCTCCGGGACGAAGCGCGGCGAACCGATCACCGGCTCCGGCTACGTCGAACTGACGGGATATGACAAGGGGAAGTAGCGGCCATCGGCCGTATCCACGATGCAATCCGCACCGCGATGCGCTACAGTAGCGCAACAGGAGTGATGCATGGGAGCAGAAAGGAGCGGCAACGATGGATCAGTCACGGCAATACGTCTTCCAGGCGCCGACGCGCATTATTTTCGGCAAGGACGCGGTGCAGGTGACGGGGCGCGAGATTGCCAACCTCGGCGGCACGAATGCACTGGTGATCTCCGACAGCGGCGTCGTCCGGGCGGGCCTGCTCGAAGCGGTGCTCGCGAGCGCCGCCGCAGCGGACGTGCGCACGTCGGTCTTTGATGCGGTGGAACCGAACCCGAGCATCAGCACGGTCGAGGCGGCGAGCGCCCTGTACACATCCGCCGGGTGCAACTGCCTGATTGCCGTCGGCGGCGGCAGCCCCATGGATGTCGCGAAGGCGGTCGGCATCGTCGCGACGAATGGCGGCGCGATCACGGACTACGAGGGCAAGCCGGACGCGATCACGGCGAATCTGCCCCCATTCGTCTGCGTCCCGACCACCTGCGGCACCGGCTCGGAGGTGACGCCGTTCGCCGTCATCACCGACGAGGCGCGGCACTGGAAAATGTCGATCGCGTCGCCGCGCGAAATCCCGCAGGTCGCGATTATCGACCCCGATTTGTTCGTCAAGATGCCGACGTCGCTGATTGCCGCGACGGGCATGGACGCCCTCACGCACGCGATCGAGTCGTTCACGAATCTGGAGACGCAGCCGTTCGCCGACGCGCTCGACATCCACGCGATCAAACTGATCGGCACATACCTCCGTCCCGCCGTGGCGAACGGGAATCGCGAGGCGATGGCGTACATGGCGATCGCGGCGACGATGGCGGGCATCGGTTTCAGCCAGAACCGCCTCGGCATCGTGCACGCCATCTCGCATCCCGTCACCTCGTATGTCGGCACGCCGCATGGGGTCGCGAATGCGATCATCCTCCCCTACGTGATGGAGTACAACAAGATCGGCGCAGGCGAGCGCATCGCGGAGATCGGCGCCGCCCTGCAAGGTTCTCCGAGCGGCAATGGGTCACACAGCGCGGAACGCGGCATCGACGCCGTACGGCAACTGAGCCGCGATGTCGGCATTCCGGCGACGCTCGGTGATGTCGGCGTCACGGAGGAGCACGTGGCCTCCATCGCGACGGATGCGATGAAGAGCCGTTTCAATATCGCGATCAACCCGCGCCGTGTCACCCAGCCCGACATCGAGCGCGTCATCCGGCACGCCATCAGCGGCACGCAGGCGGGATAACCAAGGACGCCTAGAGGGAACCGGAATTTAACACGGAGCGCAAAGAGGCCACAGAGGCTCTTCCGAGGATTTCGTGATCGGCTTCACTCGTCGTAGGCCCCCCGCCATCCGAAATGCACATGACCGATTCTGCGTGCATCTTGTATCACAAGGAGTCGGACCCATGCGGATCGCTGCCCTGTTTCCTCACCTCGCCGGGTTTCGTGTTCACGATGTTCGCCTCCGCGATGGACGCCTGATCCTTACGGTGGCTGCCCGTCGCCAGACGGCTTCCTGCCCTCACTGTCGCCGTCGATCCCGGCGAATCCACAGTCGCTATCACCGATCTCCCAGCGACGTACCGATCAATGGTTTGCACGTCGCCTTGCATATCCATGTGCGTCGTTTCTTTTGCGTCAATCCCCGCTGCCCGCATCGCACCTTTGCCGAGCGCTTCCCCACCCTCGTCGCTCCCAGTGCTCACCGCACCAAAAGACTCAATGACTGGTTCACTCATATCGCGTTCGCCCTCGGCGGTAAGGCGGGTGCCCGCCTCTTCCACCAGCTCGGCATCGCAGTCTGTGGCGACACCTTGCTTGCGCGCATCCGCTCTTTCGGCTTGGCGGATCGACCGACGCCGCGCATCTTGAGTGTGGATGATTTCGCCTTGCGGCGTGGTCGCATCTACGGCAGCATCCTCGTGGACTTGGAGCGGCATCGGACCGTCGATTTGCTCCTGGATCGGAGTGCTGGCACCTTTGCGACGTGGCTCGTGGGACATCCTGGTATCGAAGTGATCAGCCGAGACCGCAGTGGGGAGTACGCGGACGGCGTGAGACAAGGCGCACCGGATGCGATCCATCTGCCCAGAGGGCACCCGCCGACCGGTTTCCCCTGCTCCGCAATCTCCGCGACGTGGCCCTTCGCGTATGCAAACGGCACGCGAAATGTCTCGCCCAGATAGCGGCGCCCGGTGCCTCACAGCAGACTCTGACACGCCTGCGATTGGATCGCGCGGCGTCTAAGGAGCAGACGCGCGGGCAGATGCGGGCACGCTTACCGCCATCCACCATCTGGCGTTCACGGGGATGAATCGCGCGGCGATCGCGCGGGAACTGGGCATCCATCGACATACCGTCCAGAAATATCTCGCGAGCGATGACCCGCCCGAACGCCGCCACTATACGCGCACGACGAGCATGTTGGCACCCTACGAAGGATACCTCGTGGCGCAGTGGCGCAGTGGACACCGCAACGCGATGCAACTGTGGCGGGAAATCGTCGCGCAAGGGTACGCCGGGTCGTATCGCAATGTGTCTCGCCTGACGGGCTATCTGCACCCCCAAGACCGCACCGGATGCACGGCACCGTTCGCACCTGCCGGACTGACGCCCACACACGCGGTGGGCATCATGATCATCCGGCCCGAGAATTGCACGGTCGAGGAGCAGGCGACACTCGCACAGCTACCCGCGCTCCATCCAGAAATCGCCGCCCTCGCCTCGCTCCGGGAATCGTTCGCCGCCATGTTCCGCGATCGGAGTGGCGCGTGCCCCGAATGCCAACTCGAACAATGGATGGCGGTGGCAGCAGGAACGAATGTGCCCGAAGTCACCGCGTTCGTTACCAAGCTGCGGCAGGACGGGGCTGCAGTCGTGGCCGCGCTGACACTGCCATACAGCCAAGGCCAGACGGAGGGACGGGTGAACCGGCTGAAACTCACCAAACGGTCGATGTATGGGCGGGCGAAGTTCGATCTGCTGCGGCAACGTGTGCTCTCCGCGAATGCCTCGTGACCGCGAGCGCGCCGACACTCGATCACACCTCATTCACGAAATCCTCGGAAGAGCCACGGAAACGGGGCAACTCCAATTCCTGCCCGGCCACCAGCACGATCCGATCGGCGTGCGCTTTGAGCGCGTCAAGATCGAGGGCGACCGCCGGATACTGGCGCAGTTCGTGCTCGAACCAGTAGGTGGCATTGGCAAGAGCGTACTCGCCGTTCTTCGCGTCCCGCGCACGGGCCATAGCCTGCTGATCTGACTCTGAGAATGTGTGCTCGCGGAACTTCTTGAATGCTGGCTCCATCCCGGATTGGCGGTAGCGGTCGTAGACCCTTTCGAAGAAGGTCACCCACTGTTCGCCGTCGGACAGCAACCTCACCGCAGGCGGTTCGTGTGCGACGAGCCTCTGCACCACATCGGGGTGCCGCGTGAGGACTGCCAAGGCCACGATCCCTCCGGAGCTGCTGCCGAAGAGGGTCGCGGGCGCGTCGCTCAGATGCTCGATCAAGCGCCGGACATCATCGGCGTCCGTTTCGAGCCGGTGATCATAATCCTGCGGCCCATCGAGGTGGCTTCGGGAAAAGCCGCAGCGATCGTAGGTGACAACGGTACAGCGTGACGCCAGGTGCTCCGCCACCTGTTTGAAACCGTCGGCGTCGCCATTGGCGCCAGGGACCATGAGCAGGAGCGGGCCGCTGCCGTGGGTCTCATAGGAGAGTCGCGCGCCGGGAACTTCGAGGATACTCATGGGCTTAACTCTCCTTCTTTACGAGCGTGTATGAGGGGGGCTTCGCCTGCGGGGTGACTCTGTGTTCGTGCGCGTCACCGCTCGTCGGTCAGGTCAGACGACATCGCGGCGGGTCGTTGCCACCCATCCCACGATGGCGGCAGCCGCTGCGTAGAGCGTGAGCAGCAAGACGGCGAGGCCGGGGGCGAGGAGCGGGTCCTGTCCGCTTGCCGCCTTCCCCAACGCACCCGGCATGAATCGGCCGATGTCGCCGACGAGGCCGACGTCGCCGAGGAGCAGTCCCTCAATGAACAGCATCCAGGCGCAGATACCAACCATGGTCGGCACCTGACTGCGCAGGACGGCACCGAGGCCAACGCCGATCGCTGCCCAGAGCGCTGCCGCCGCAGCGCAGCCGACGAGCAGGAGGGCGTAATCGCCGCCATCGATCCGGATCGCCAAGCCGCGCGCGGCGAGGGCCGCGCTGCCCACACCGGTCGCAACGGCCGCGGCGATCAACCCGAGGGCGCTCCCAATCAGCATGCTTGCCCCCACCTTCGCCGCCACGACGCGGCCGCGCTTCGGCGTCACGAGGAACGTCGGCCGGATCGTGCCGTGGCGAAACTCGCCCGTGATCGACAGCGCGCCGAGCAGGGCGGCGAACAGCGACCCGAGCAGTGTCGCCCATCCGAACACCAACTGTAGTTGGTCGGAGCGACGGCTGACGCGCTCCATCGGGACGCTGAACCCATGCAACAGAACGACGAAAAGGACGAGGCCGACCATCGCTGCGCAGAGGCCCAGATTGGTTCGGGTCGAGCGCAGCTTCAGCATCTCGGCGCGAAACTGAGCGATCATGATGCCTCCCTCGCGATCAGCTCGAGGTAGGCGTCCTCGAGAGTGTCGCCGCGACGAGTGAGCTCATCCAGCCGTACGATCGCGACGAGGCGACCACGGTCAATGATCACCACTTGGTCGACCGTCTGGGCAACCTCGGCGAGCAGATGGCTGGCGATCAACACCGTCCCGCCCTGGTCCGCGAACTGGCGTAAGAACGTGCGCAGCCAATGGACGCCCGCAGGGTCAAGCCCGTTGGCCGGTTCGTCAAGGACGAGCAGCTCGGGATCGCCGAGCAGGGCGCCAGCGAGACCGAGTCGCTGGCGCATGCCGAGCGAGTACGTCCCCACCCGCCGGTCGGCCGCCTTCGCCAGCCCGACGAGCTCCAGCCTCTCTTCGACGCGGCCGGGCGGGATCTTTGCCGCGAGCGCGAGCGCGCGCAAATGGTTGCGCCCGGAGCACCCCGGATCGAAGTCGTTTGACTCGAGCACCGCGCCGACTCGCTGCGTCGGCTCGTCGAGATCGCGATAGCGGCGGCCAAAGACGCGCGCCTCACCTGCCGTGGGCTCGGCGAGTCCCAACAGCAGCCGCAACGTCGTCGACTTGCCGGCGCCGTTGGGGCCGAGGAAACCGGTGCCGGTGCCGTGGTCGAGTGAGAACGTCACATCCTCGACCACGGTGATGTTACCGTACCGCTTCGTCAGCGAGCGAACCGTCACCACCGGATCGGGCAGCGGAGGTTCCGTGGCCGTCGCCAAAGCGCCTGCTAGTGGGACGCCGCTGCGTTTGCTGAGACCGGTTTTCTCAATCATATGCACACTCCTCTACTCGTTTGCCGTGTTCCCAAGCGAATTAGTGCAGGCGAAGACCGTGAGGCTTTCGTGAACACCCCGCATGTTCGGTCCCACCTAATGGAGACCAGGGCCGAGGATGCCGGTGAGATGCAAGACGACGATGAGCAGAAGGAGCACGATCGTGATGACGATCCCCAACACGGACATCCCGCGTGGTGGGCTGGTAGGCGATCCGCAGTCGGACCCTAAGCCGGTGTCGTCGCCCGTGTCAGGGTCGGTGTCGGGGTAGGGACGGTCAGGCATGTGCGTCTCCTCCTCTGTGGTCGCGCGTCGCAATAACAATGCTTGGGAAAGTCTCGATTGCATCTGCGCCGAACGCTTGACCCCGCAACTGTTGACCACCGCTCGGCATCTCGCGACCTTCGGGGAACTGCCCTTGACGCCAGCGGAGGCGCGGCGCATCCGGGTGTGACCTGAAACGAGAACTGGTCCAGCGCCAAGGTCGACCCCTATCGCTTGTGACTCGGTCGAGTTCAATCATCGCGTTTGCACGTCATGGGCTGGCCGCGTCAGGGGCCGATACGGCGCGTCGGCTGGGGTTTCAGCTGGCGGATAAGCGAGCGGGTCTCCGGCCAGCGCCCCCACGCGATCAGAACAAGCGCGACGGTCGAGGTGACCGGGTTGAGCAGCACGGGGGTGACGCCGACGACGAGTAGCTGAGTGATGGCTCCCCCCAGCGTGACGCAGGAGAGTCCGAGTGCCGCGACGCCGGATAGTCGAGGGCTGAACAGACAGACTCCGCCGATCAACTCGACCGCGCCAACGAAGTACCGCAGCCACTGCCCGATGCCAATCATCTCGAAGATTCTTACGAATCGTCCGGTGCCGAGCAGGTATTGCAGGGCTACCACGATCAAGAACGCGCCGACGAGGGTTTGTAGCACCCACAGGGTAATGGTACTCGCACTCCTGCGGGTTGCCGTGGCTGCTGGCGCGATTTCGTTCGTGCTCATGCCCGTTCCTTTGCTGAGACCGATTTTCTCAATCATGTGCGAACTCCTCTCCTCATGTGCCGTCTTCCCAAGCAAAAGAGCCTCTGCGCTGACGCCCACCCCCAAGTGGATAGCCACATGAGAAGAGATGGTGGTAGCAGGCTTGGCAGCCTGCTACCATCGGTGTCCACACCGAGGTGCCGACTCCCCTCAGTATAGGGAGCAACAGGCCGCAGCACATGACCCCTGGAAGGCAAAGGAGAGAAGAAAAGGGCTATCTTTGCGAGACGAGAGGGAGTGAGGGGTGGATGCTATCCGCGCCGCCTGGGGCGCGGTAGCCAGCCACGGGCAACGCCATAGGCGGCTGCCTCGTGCCGGTTGTGGAGGTGGAGCTTGGCGAGGATGCTCTTCATGTGATTCTTGACCGTGTTCTCGCTCACCACTAAACGCGCGGCGATCGCGGCGTTGGAGAGGCGCGCCACCACCAGCTCCAGCACTTCCATCTCGCGGGCCGTGAGCGCTTCCTCGGGGCCGACGGGCACATCCTGGCCGCGAATCTCTTCCAGGATTCGGGCAGCCATACGACGCGAGATCGCCGCCTCGCCCCGCGCCAGACCCCGGAGCTGCTCCAGGAGCTCCCGGGACCGCACGTTCTTGACCAGGTAGCCCTGCGCCCCCGCCTTGATCGCCTCGAAGAGGGTTTGGCTGTCGTCATGCACCGTCAGCATCACGACGGTGACGGCGGGCATCGCCATCTTCAGCCGCCGGGTCGCGATCACGCCGTCATCGCCTGGGAGTTCGATGTCCATCAGCACGATGTCCGGCGCAAGCAGACGCGCCTGAGCCAGGGCGCTCTCGGCGTCCTCGGCCTCGCCAACGACGGTGAAATCGTCCTGATAGGAGAGGAGCGCGATCAGCCCCTCGCGAAAGAGCGCATGGTCGTCAACGAGCAGGAGTCGCAAAGGCTGCATGCCCGTTCTCCCTTCTCGTTCGTGAAATGGGGATGGTGGCAGTCACGTGTGTACCCGAACCGGGATGGCCCTGCACCTGGAACGTGCCGCCGAGGGCCTCGACCCGCTCCCGCATACTCGTCAGGCCCAATGGCCGCGCCGTGCTGTTCCTCTGGTTGCTAGGAGTGAACCCCTTCCCATCGTCGGCAATGACGACCCTGAGCTGATCCGACCCATTGGCTGTGAGCGTGACAGTGGCCTCCCGTGCCCCGGCGTGCTTGCGAACATTGGTCAGGGCTTCCTGGATGAACCGGAAGAGTTGGAGCGCCGCGAGCGGTGGGAGCTGGTCGGCCGCGTCGTCCGTTCGGAGGCGCGTGGGAATCCGGTGCCGCTCCTCAAACTGGTCCACGTAGTCCTGGAGTGCGCGGACCAGCCCGCGTTCCGTCACATTCGTGCGGAGTCCGGCGATGGACTCCCCGATATCCGCGTAGATTTCGTTGGCAACCCCGTGCAACCGCTCGAGCTCCGCTCCCGCCTCTCGTGGTCGGTCGGCCTCCACCAGTTCCTTGATGGTGTCCAGGCGCAGGAGCAGGTGCGCGACGAGCTGGGCAACACCATCGTGGAGTTCCCTGCTCAGCCGCTCCCGTTCCTGCATCACGGCGTTCATGGTCAGGATGTCCTGCGCGCGGGCCACCGCCTCGGCCTGGAGTCCCCGCAGGAGCGTGAACAGCGTCTCGACAAAGAGGTAGGCCAGCACCAGGGCCAGGAATGTAAAGAGCAATGTCACAAGCAAGGTCTCTGCGCTGCCCACCGTTCGCCCCGGCAGGCCGTGGCGCACGGTCACCAGGATGTGGCCTACCACGACCGTCACGGGAGGGATGACGACCATGAGCCATTTGAACAGGAGCAGTCTGCGGTGCGTCATGACCGCAGGATGCGTTTGAATCACGGCATTCCTCCCGTCAGGTCGGGTTGTACCCTGGCTGGTGAGAGAGGCAGAGCGGAGAGCAGGGGACGAATCGGGATCCCTGTCAATGACATCCTGGATCGAGGAGTTACCAAACCATTGGTGCGAGATGGCTCAGAGGCTGAGGCAAAACGCGGCAATCGACCGATGGATGCAGCCGTCTTGGTCAGGTTCCAGCCCATGCCAGTGTACCATGAGACGGCTTCATCATTCGGCACCGATTCGTGTCGCCGCATCGCGCCGAACCCGAGATTTGATTCATCTAGTGGCGAAGGAACGGGTCACGCGACATCATCGAGAGTCCGGGAGAGCGCCTGTGTCGTGACGAGGTGTGCGGAGAATCCTCTTTGCTTTCCTTGTTCTCTGTGCGCTCTGTGCTCTCCGCATCCTCTGTGTTCAATCTCCGTCTCTCTTGACGTATCGGTCTCAGCACGCATTCCCACCGGTATCATCACGGTATCTCTTCGTGTCCGGCGCTGCTCGGTCGGTACTCACCGAATGCTTCCTGATACTCGGCGCGCACCTCCGCATCGACCAGATGGACGTAGACCTGCGTCGTCGCGAGGTTGGCGTGGCCGAGCACGCGCTGGACGACCGGCGCGGGCACGCGCCCCTCGACGAGTTGTGTCGCGAGGCCGTGCCGGAATGAGTGCGGCGTGATGTGCGCGTTGACGCCCGCCTGCCGCGCGATCGCCTGCACGATGCGCTCGACGCTGCGCGGCGTGATGCGCGTGCCCGGCTTGCCGAGGTAGTCGCGGCCACTGAACGCGGGCAGGGTCGCGAGGGCGATAGGCTGGCTGCCGTCGAGGCGGGCCGTCCAGTACCGCATCATCGCCGTCGCCGTGTCGGTGTCGAAGTAGACGCGGCGGCTCTTCCCGCCCTTGCCCCGGAAGACGAACGCAGTGCCATCCTCCAGGTCGATGTCACCGCGTCGCAGCGCGCAGCATTCGGAGACGCGCGTGCCGCTGCGATAGAGGAAGCGGATGATCGCCGCCACCTTCAGCCGCCGCAATTCCGCCTCCGGTCGCTCGCCCTTCGGCTGCGTCGCGAGGAATTGCAGGATGCGGTCGAGGTCGCGCGTGCGGATGTCTGGTGGCGGCGCGCTGAAGCCGGACTGCTGCGCCGAGAGTTGCAGCGACATCCGTTCCAGCGAGAGGTTCGGGTGCAGTTCGTTCGCGACGAGGTGCTTGTAGAACTTGCGAACCGCCGCGACGTACGTTTGCGCCGTCCGTGTCGCGCCGACATCCTCGCGCGTCTGTCGTTCCAAGGGCAGCAGCGACGCGGAGAAATCGACGACGTGGTTCGTGGTTAGGGTTGTCACCGGCGTTGCGGCGAGATCGACGCCTTCTGCGACGAGGAAAGCGGCGAATCTCTTCAGGCCGTACATGTACGTTGTCACGGTCTTGGGGCTCTTCCGCAGCGTGATGAGAAAGTCGTCCACCGCCCCGTTGATCGTGATGCCGTCAATTGGCGGCGCATCGATCTGATCGGGCATCCGTTACACGTCCCTTCTGGCCGCGAGCAACGTCCCGACCTGTGGCTTGACCGCTCGCAGCGCGCGCGAGCGATGGCTGATTTGATTCTTTTCGTCCGCGTCCATTTCGGCGAAGGTGCGGTCGGAGCCTTCCGGGAGGAAGATTGGGTCGTACCCGAATCCTTGGCTGCCGCGCGCCGCGATCGCGATATGTCCCTCGATGCGACCCTCGGCGGACGTGACCGCGCCATCGGGCAGCGCGAACGCGACGACGCTGACGAAACGCGCCGTCCGACGTTCGTGCGGCACGTTCTCCATCTGCTGGAGGACGAGCATCAATCGGTCGTGCTCGTCCATGCCGTCAGTGCCATATCGCGCGGAGTAGACGCCGGGTTCGCCGTTGAGCGCGTCAATGACCAACCCCGAATCGTCCGCGAGGGCCGGAGCGCCCGTTGCACCGGCGACGAAGCGCGCCTTCGCCTCCGCGTTCTCGCAAAAAGTCGCGCCCACCTCAGGCGGGAAGGCGTCGATCCCCCGCTCGCGCGCGGAAACGACGGTGATCGCGAGATCGGCGAGGAGGGCGTTGAACTCCCCGATCTTCCCCGTGTTGTGCGATGCGATGATGACCGTCGTGACGATGGCGGGCCTCCTGTACGTACACTCTAGTATGCCACGCGGGCCGGCGATGGGCAAGGAGGGTGATACACTGCGACCGGCACAAGCGAAAGGATGGGGCGGATTGGACAACCGACGGATTGCTGCCGCGCTGCACGAACTCGCGGAACTGCTCGAACTGGCGGGCGAGGACCGCTTTCGCGTCGGCGCGTACCGCCGCGCCAGCGAAACGGTGCGCCATGAGCAGCGCCCGGTTGCGGAACTGACGACGCTGCACGTGTTGCAGACGATACCGGGCGTCGGCCCCGCGATCGCCGCCGACATCCAGGAACTGCTCGCCACCGGGTCGCTGGCCCGGCTGGAGCAACTGCGGCAGGAATTCCCGCCCATGCTGATCGCGCTGATGCAAGTGCCGGGCATCGGCCCGAAGACGGCGGCGGTCCTGCACCACCGCTTCAACCTGCCGGACCTCGCGGCGTACGAACGCGCGGTCGTCGCCGGGGAGCTGCGCGATGTGAAGGGGATCGGCGCGCGGCGTGAGGCGGATATTCTCAGTGGGTTGCGGGCGCGCGTGCAGACGGAAGGCCGCCTACTCCTCGGGACGGGCATGCGCGTCGCGTCGCAACTGATCGCCGATTTCGCCGCACGGCTGCCGGACGTGACGCTCACGCCGGTTGGCAGCCTGCGTCGTTGGGCGCCGACATTGGGCGATGTCGATCTACTTGCGGCGACGGACGCGCCGGAGGAAGCGCTCGACGTCTTTTCCACATTACCGGATGTGCTCACGGTCATCGCGCGCGACGTGGATCGGGTGCGCGTGCGCCTGTTTGACGGCGTCGAGGCCACGTGCATCACGCGACCCGTCGCGCGCGCGGGCGGCGCGCTGCTCTGGTTGACGGGGGACAAGACGGTCGGCACGCATCGCGGCTTCCGCGATGCGCTCGCGGCCCACGCAGACGCGCGCGGGTTCACGCTCGACGGCACGGGCTTGCGCCATGGGGATCGGTACGTCGAAGGCGACGAGCGGACGGCGTTCGAGGCGCTGGATCTGCCCTTCATTCCGCCGGAATTGCGCGAAGGGACGGCGTTCGAGGCGATCCGCGCGGATGGCGTCCCCCGCCTGATCGAGATCGCGGACATTCGTGGCGATCTCCACATGCACACTGTCTGGAGCGACGGCACCGGCACGGTCGCGCAGATGGCCGCCGCCGCCCATGCGCGCGGCTACGCCTATCTCGGCATCAGTGACCACTCGCGGTCATTGCCGATCGCGAACGGGCTGGACGCGGAGCGGTTGCGGCAGCAGGCCGAGGAGATCGCGGGCGTGCAGTCGGCGATTCGCGTCCTGCGCGCGAGTGAGATCGAAGTCCGCAGCGACGCGAGCGTTGACTTCGATACGGAGACGCTCAGCCGGCTCGATTACGCGATTGCCTCCGTGCACAGCGGGCAGCGCGGCGACCGCGCGATCGTCACCGGCCGGACGCTCGCCGCAATTGCGAACCCGTACATCGACATTATCGCCCACCCGACCGGGCGCATCCTCCTCCATCGCGAGCAGATGGACCTCGACATCGACGCGGTCATCAACGCGGCAATCGCGCACACCACCGCGCTCGAAATCAACGCCGACTACCATCGCCTCGACCTCGACCCCACCTGCGCGCGCCGGGCGGCGCAGGCCGGGGTCATCCTGACGATCAACAGCGACGCGCACAGCCCGGACGGTCTCGACAACATGATCTTTGGCTCGATGATGGCGCGCCGCGCCTGGCTCACGCCGGAGCAGGTGCTGAACTGCTGGCCAGCCGAGGAAATCCTCGCGCGGCGGGCACGGCGGCTCGCGTCGCTGTAGGGCAAACACGCGCTGGCGCTCCACTCGTGTTAAAGAAAGCAACGCACGAGAATCGGCGTCGTTCACCATTGTTCACCATTGTTCACCAATACTGCCCCGCGCATTTACGCGCATGTTCACTTCTCCTCGGTATGCTGATTAACAGACGAAAGTCGTGCGGGGGAGTGCGCTTCCCATCCGTATTCCGCACGAAGGAGACGGGTACGTACCCACCGGTGGCGTGTCGGTATCCGCTGGAAGAGGCGATCAGCGTCGCGAGAGCGACGCGAGGAGGGGGACGCATGAAGAATCAATCGCGGTGGAACGGCGACGATGGGGGCTTTGCTTTCACGCGCCGCGCTATGCTGAAGGGTACGCTGGCAGGTGCGGGCGGCCTCGCCCTGTCGTCGCTGGCGGGCGGCTTCGCGCTGCCGGAAACGTCAGTGCGCGCCGCAGAGGACGAGATGCTGCCCGCCACCAAATTCACGATCAAGAGCACGATCGCCGTTAACCTGACCAGGCACTTCGCGCGGGCGCCCCTGTTCCAAGGGACATTCAACGGCCAGCCGGTCTGGTACGTCATCACCGAAGCCTCCGATGAGCGCGTGGCGAGCGACCTCGGACTCAATTTCGCCCCTCGGTTGGCGAACGCCGCCGCCCCCTCCGTGCAGCAGGTCGCATCCTCCAGCCCGATACTGGGGGGAGGTATGGCGACCTTCGCCGGTGCACCGAATTTCGGCCCGACGCGCGTGGTTGCGGCGGGGCCGAAGGGCTTCCCGCCCGCGAGCTTCGCCCCCGGTGCCGATGCGGACGCGAAGTACAGCGACTTGGTGCGCGTGCAGGGCACGAATGTCGTCTACAACGCGCCCATCGTCGCGGTCGGCGCGGGGCCGTTCGATGTCGCCACGCACACGAACACGCACGATCGCCTGATCGCCATCGACACGGCGAAGATGACCGCAGACCTCGTGATGGTGCGCGCCTTCTCGCACGGCAAGGACATCCTGTACCACTCCTTCTCAGCCTCCAATCCCCTCGCGGCCCCGATCGAGCGCGGGACGTTCGTGCCACTGCTCGGTTTGGTGTCGCCGCCGAGCACCCGGACGACCCAAGAGGGCGCCCGATCCTCGATCTTCGCCTTCGTGAATGGGCGGACCGGCCCGACAAGCCCGCCGGCGCAGGGGCTGAATCACGTCATCCTCGACGGCGGCGGCACAAAGGACGCGAGCCTCCAGAATGCCGACGTGCTGGAGAAATTGCGCATCGGCGGCGACGCGCACAACGTCCTCGATTCCTTCCCGACCTTGCGCGATCCCGCCCTCGCCCGCCTCTACACGCCGTTGTGGGACCTGCAGCTCGTCAAGTGGAGCGACGACGCGGTCGCGCGGGGCATCAATACGGCCCAGACGGACGCCAACCAGATTCGGCAGCTGGCCGCGCAGGGGATCGTGCATGCGGACGACAATCTGCCGCTGGTCGCTGTCGACATCATCGTCAACTGCCCCGTGATCGCCTTCATCGATCAGGCGCCCGACGCGCCGCAGGCAGCTGACCCGGGCACGAGTTCAACCCTCTTCCGGGGAGCGCCGTAGATCAAACCACTCCATCTCAGTGCCGCGCGGGAAGCGCGGCTCTCCGCTCACCCGTCACACCGCCCGAAGACCGGGGGATGCTGTGGCCGCAGTTTTCAGGAATAACAACGAAGGCGATGACCATGCAGAACGAAAAGAAGCGGCCCGCCGCGAGCGAGATTCCCGGCCAGCAACTCCCCTACCCGGCCCGTCAGTCCGACATGACCCCCGCGCCCGAGAGCGACCTGTCGAATTACCGCCCGGCGGACAAGCTGCGCGGCACGATCGCGCTCGTCACCGGCGCGGACTCCGGCATCGGTCGCGCCGTCGCGGTCGCCTTCGCGATGGAGGGGGCCGATGTCGCGATTCTCTACAACGAGAACGACGACGACGCGCAGACCACGCGCGCGATGGTCGAGGCGAAGGGGCGGCGGTGCCTCGTCATTCGCAGCGACGTGCGCGACGCCGCCGCCTGCCGGGCGGCGGTCGAGCAGACGGTGCGGGAGTTCGGCGGGCTGAACATCCTCGTGAACAACGCCGCATACCAGAAGGCCCAGAAGCAATTCGAGGACGTGAGCGAGGAGCAGTTCCGGCGCACGCTGGAGACGAACATCTTCGGCTACTTCCATATGGCGCAGGCAGCCCTGCCCCACCTCTCGGCGGGCGATGCCATCGTCAACACCGGGAGCATCGTCGGCCTCGTCGGGAACCCGATCCTGATCGACTACTGCGCGAGCAAGGGGGCGATCCACGCCTTCACCAAGGCCCTCGCCCTCAGCCTCGCGGGGCGCGGTATCCGCGTGAACGCCGTCGCCCCCGGCCCCGTCTGGACCCCCAACATCCCCGGCACCATGCCCATCGAGGAGGTTGAGAACTTCGGCCACGAGGTCGCGATGGCGCGCCCCGGCCAACCCGAGGAACTCGCCCCCGCCTATGTTTTCCTCGCGTCGAGCGACGGCAGTTTCGTGACCGGGAGCATCGTCGAAGTGACCGGGGGCAAATTATCCAGCGGCTGAACGCCGCACCGATCCCCGCACCTTCATCGAAACCAGAAAGGACGCCGCGATGCGCGCCGACGCGGATGCGCCACTCCCCGTCTATCCCCCCGGCACCGTACGCGCCCTGCTGAAAACAGATCTCGTCACGCCGCCAACCCACGCCGCCATTCAGGCCCGTCTCGCCCCATCCGGCGCGGCAACGCCGCGTTTCTTCGACGCCGAGCCGTTCGCAACCCTGCGCGCGGCCTGCGCGCGCCTCATCCCACAACCCGATCGTTCCAGCCCGGTCGACCTCGCGGGTGCGATCGACGCGCGGTTGGCGGACGGCAAGGGTGACGGGTGGCGATACGCTCTCCTGCCCCCTGATGGGACGGCGTATCGTCTCGGTTTGTGCGGCCTGGACGAGTGCGCCCGCGCGCGGTTCGGCGCCCCCTTCCGCGATCTCGACGCAACGCGCCAGGATGAAATTCTGACAGCGACCCAACTGGGCGAGGCCGAGGGCGATTCCTGGTGCCGTGTGCCAGCACGCCGCTTCTTCGAGGAACTGCTCGCGGAGATCGCCGAGCGCTACTACAGTGACCCGCTAACGCAAGAGGAAATCGGCTACGTCGGCATGGCCGACGCGCGTGGCTGGCAGGCGATTGGACTGAATCAGCGAGAGGCATGGGAGCCGGGCGCCGCGGATGCCTCATGATTGAGCATGGCTCTCCGCGCGCTGACGGGGCGCGCACCGGACACGCACCGGACCTCATGGGGCGACCGGTGCCGATGCGGCAGTACGCCGCGAGCGAGGCGGTGGACGCCGTGGTCGTCGGCACGGGGGCGGGGGGCGCGCCGCTGATGGCGCGGCTCGCCGCTGCGGGGCTGAGCGTGGTCGCGCTGGAGGCGGGTCGGCACTGGGCGCCCGCGCGGGACTTCGCCACCGATGAGCGCGCCCAAGCGAAACTCTTCTGGAACGACGAGCGCCTGAGCGCGGGCGGCGACCCGATCCCCTTCGGGAACAACAACTCCGGCACCGGCGTCGGCGGTTCGACGCTCCATTACACCGCGTACACCCCCCGCGTGCAGCCCGACGATTTGCGCCTGCACGCCGCGTTCGGGGTCGGCGTGGACTGGCCGATCGCGTATGCCGACCTTGCACCGTACTACGACGAGTTGGAGCGGTTTCTGGGCGTTTCCGGGCCGTCGCCGTACCCGTGGGGGCCGCGCCGCCCCGCGTATCCGCTCGCCCCGCTCCCCCTCAACGGCGCGGCCCACCTGATGCGGCGCGGCTGCGACGCGCTCGGCATCCGCACCGCGCCCGCCGCCAACGCGGCCCTCTCCGGTTCGTACTATCAGGAGGGCGTCGGCTGGCGCGCCGCCTGCACGAATCGCGGCTTCTGCCAGGCGGGGTGCAGCGTCGGCGCGAAGGCGAGCATGGATGTCACGTACGTGCCGCTCGCCATCCATCACGGCGCGGAAGTCCGGCCCGGATGCTTCGTCACCCGGATCGAGACCGACCACGCGGGCCGCGTGACCGGCGTTATCTACGTGCGCGACGGCGACGAGCAGCGGCAGCGATGCCGCACGCTTTTCGTGTGCGCGGGGGCGGTCGAGACGCCGCGCCTGCTGCTGCTCAACGACCTCGCGAACGCGAGCGGGCAGGTGGGGCGCAATTTCATGGCACACACAGGGGTGCAGGTCTGGGGGCGGTTCCCGGAGGATGTGCGGCCGTACAAGGGCATCCCCGGCGGGCTGATCTCCGAGGAGACGCATCGCCCGCCCGGTGCCGACTTCGCCGGGGGCTATCTGCTGCAAAGCATCGGCGTCATGCCGGTGACGTACGCCTCGCAGGTCGCGCGGGGGCGCGGGTTGTGGGGCGCGGCGCTGCGGGATCACCTGCGCGGCTACAACCACACGGCGGGCATCAACATCCTCGGCGACTGCCTGCCATCCCCGGACAATTACCTCGAACTCGCCGACGAGCGCGACGCGCGCGGCCTGCCCAAGCCGGTGGTCCATTTCACGAACGGGGAGAACGAGCGCCGGATGACGGCGCACGCGGAGTCCCTGATGCGCGCGATCTGGACTCAGGCCGGTGCGGAGGATGTCTGGGCGTTCCCCCGCAACGCGCACACCGTCGGCACCTGCCGGATGGGCGCGGATCCGTCGGCGGCGGTGGTGGACGCGGACGGCAAGGCGTTCGATGTGCCGAACCTCTACATCGCGGACAACTCGATCTTCCCGAGCGCCCTGAGCGCCAACCCGGCGCTCACGATCATGGCGCTTGCATTGCGCATCGCGGACCGCTTCCTGGAGCGGGTGCGACGACAGGAGGCATGACACACCATGGCAGCGAAAGGCTTTCTTGACATCATCCGCGAACGGGGAGACGGTGACGGCGCGGGCGACCAGTTCGGCGGCGGCGCAGGCTCCTCCGGCAGCGGCCTGCCGACGGGAAAACCGGGAAACTTCATGTTTGCCACGGGCATCGAGTGCTCGTATCCGACGATCGAGCACGGGCGGGTGCGCCGGGATGAACTGGAGGAGTGCGGGCACTACACCCACTGGCGCGAGGACCTGCAACTCGTGAAGGAACTCGGCCTCAAGGTGCTGCGGTACGGCCTGCCGTATCACCGCATGCATCTCGGCCCCGGCACGTACGACTGGAGCTTCGCCGACGAGGTGATGCGCGAGATGCGGCGACTGGAGATCACGCCGATCCTCGACCTCCTCCACTTCGGGGTGCCCGACTGGCTGGGGAACTTCCAGAACCCCGAATTGCCGGCGCACTTCGCCGACTACGCGGACGCCGTGGCGGAGCGCTATCCGTGGGTGCGCTACTACACCCCCGTCAACGAGATCTACGTGACGGCCCACGCGAGCGCGCGCGACGGCCTCTGGAACGAGCAGATGAAGACCGACCGGGGCTTCGTGACCGCGATCAAGCACGCGGTGGCCGCCAGCATCCTCGGCAATCAACGCATCGCGCGCCGCCGCCCGGACGTCGTGATCGTGCAGAGCGAGAGCGCTGAGTACACCCACGAGGCGTGCGCCGTCGCCTCGCCCGCGATCACGCTCGCGAACAAGTTGCGTTTCCTCTCGCTCGACCTGCTCTACGCCCACCCGCCGGACGCCGACGTCGGCATGTTCCTGATGGATAACGGCCTCACCCGCGCGGAGTACGCCTGGTTCATGGCGGGCGAGCCGCCGGGCTACCAGGTGATGGGCAACGACTACTACGGCCGCAACGAGCGGATCATCCTTCCCGACGGGAAGAGCATCACGGCGGAGGATGTGCGCGGCTGGTATCTGATCACCAAGGATTATTACCAGCGATACAAGAAGCCGGTCATGCACACCGAAACGAACCTCTTCGACGCAGAGCAGGCGCCGACGTGGCTCTGGAAGCAGTGGATCAACGTGCTCTGCATGCGGGCGGACGGCGTGCCTGTGCTCGGCTTCACATGGTACAGCCTCACCGATCAGATCGATTGGGACAGCGAGATGGCCAAAAAACTCGGGCACGTCAACCCGTGCGGCCTCTACGATCTGGAGCGCAAGCCGCGCCCCGTCGCGGCGGCCTACCGCGCGCTGATCGAGGAGTTTGGGCAAATCACGATCGTCCCGCACGGGGAAATGTTCGCGGTCACGGACGAGCCGGCGATGCTGAAGGTCGAGGTCTGAGCCGTGCGGCTGACAATCAACGGCGCCGCCCTTGCCGTCCGCACTGAGGGCGCGGGGGACCTCGCCCTCGTCTTCCTGCATTACTTCGGCGGCTCGTCGCGGGCGTGGTCCGGTGTCGTCGGTCGGCTCGTGGCCGAGTACCGCTGCGTCGCGCCCGACCTTCGCGGCTTCGGCGATTCCGAAGCACCCGCCACAGGATACACAATCCGCGACTCCGCTGACGACATTGCCGCGCTCGTCCATGCCCTCGCGCTGACGCGGTACGTGCTGGTCGGTCACTCGATGGGCGGGAAGATCGCATTGGCCTTCGCCGCGCGCCGACCGCCCGGTCTTCGGTCGCTTGTGCTGATCGCACCATCCCCACCAACGCCCGAGCCGATGCCGGAGAGCGAACGCGAGCATCTCCTCGCCTCCTACGGTGCTCGCGCCGCCGCCGAGGAGACCGCGCGAAAAATCACCGCGCGAGCGCTCACCGCCCCGGCCCGCGCCGAAATCGTCGCGGACACCCTCCGCAGCTCCCGTCCGGCGTGGGTTTCCTGGCTCGAACGCGGGAGCCGGGAGGACATCACGGCGCTGATGCCGAGCGTATCCGTGCCTTTGCTTGTTGTGGCGAGCGACTCCGATCCCGTCCTGCCCGCACGCCTCCTCGAGCGCGAGATTGTGCGGCGCATAATCGGTGCGCGCATCGCGGTGCTGGAGAACGTGGGCCATCTCATGCCAATCGAGGCCCCCGAAGCAATTGCGGCGATGATCCGGGAGTCGCTGCATGAGAACCACGCGGCGTTATACACGAAGAATACTGTTTGAGGGACTTGTCCGGGTCGCCCTTCGTCCGACGATGGTGCAACGTGACGGGCAATCGCGAGCGAAGGTCATGATGCGGCTCATGGGGGAAATCCCGACCACCGCACAAGAACGTTACGTCGCACACTCCCGCAACCTCGCCACATCAGGAGGGCCCTTGCTCACTCTCGATGCACCATGTTTGCCCATCTGGGCCTACCCAGCAAAGGAAAAACGGGACACTCAGTAGCGACACCTTCACGAGACATTCCGGCCGGGCGTTTCCTATGTCCCATTGCCAGTTTCGCGCTTTTTGGCTGCACCGAGAGTGAGCAAGAGCCATCAGGAGATTCGATATTCCGTAGTAAGTTTTTTGTAATGTTGGGCAGCTACAATTGAGTTTCCACTGGCACATTCGTTGCATAGTGAGTTTGACATCTACCCAAGTGACGACGCGATGCGAGGGCAACGGGCATGGACCGGTTTGCACGATTCACACGGGTTGCCCAGTTCGAGACGTACCAATTCCTTGACCGCGCGCTCCGCTGGCTCCGCTGGACGACACTGGCGGTCCTGCTGCTCATCACACTGGTGCGGCCCGCACCGAGTCGTGGCGGTCTGCCCAACTGGTCGCTCGTCTCATTCTTCATCCTGTACAACCTGTTCGTCGCCCTTTTGCAACGGCGGTCGCCGCATTTGCGCTCCTTCGCGTGGGTCGCGCTGACGGACCTGCTGGTCGCGAGCGCGCTCTACCTGCTCAGCACGGAGCCGGGCGGGCTGCTCTTCGTCCTCTTCTTCCTGGCCATCGACTCCGCTGCGGCGGGTTTCAGCCTGCGGGACACGCTGGCATACACGGTGGCGGTGGTGATCGCCGCCGGGACGATCGAGACAATGCTGCCCCTGTGGACCTCGTCATCCCGCGATGTCCGGCAACTGATCGCCCGCCTCGTGATGCTGGGGCTGGTGGGGGCGGGCATGGCCATCCTCACCCGGAGACTGGCGCTGGAAAACGCGGAAGCGCAGCGTGTCCGGGCCGAGACCGACCGGATGGCAGAGACGGGCCGGCTCCGGTCGGAGTTCATCTCGACCGTCTCGCACGACCTGCTGACGCCACTCACCGCCTCGCAGGCCGGCCTGGGCATGCTCGAAGTCAGCGCAACGGAGCGCTTGCGTCCCGAGGAGCGCGACCTGCTGAGCAACATCCGCGTCAACACGGAATATCTCGGCGTTATGATCGACGACCTCCTCGCCCTCAATGAAATCGAGGCGGGTGTGTTGCGCCTCGATCGCAAGCCACTCGACCTGTGCGTCATCGTGCGGGGCGCTGCGGCGACCGTTGAGGCGCTTCTGGCGGGGAAGCGGCAGACGTTGATGCTTGATTTGCCCGGCTCACTCCCCTGCGTCGGGGACGCGCGGCGGTTGCAGCAGGTCGTCGTCAATCTGCTGGCAAATGCCCACCGTCACACACCGGAAGGCACGCACATCGTCATTCGCGGTGCGGCGACCGCGACGGAGGCCCATCTCTCGGTGCGGGACGACGGCCCCGGCATCCCGGCCGGGGAGCAGGAGGCGATCTTCCGGCGCTTCTATCGCGTCCCGTCGCCCATCGTCTCTGCCGTCGGCGGGTCGGGGCTGGGGTTGGCGATCGCACGCGGGATGGTGGAGTTGCACGGTGGGCGGATGTGGGCGGAGAGCGAGACGGGACAGGGTGCGACATTCCACGTCGTCCTGCCATGCCCGGTGAAAGGAGACCCGTAGTGTCACTGAAACTGCTTATTACCGAAGACGCGCGCGGCGTAGCCGACGTGATCGCCTTCGGCGCGCGGATGATCTGGCCCGATTGCCACGTCACCTTTGCCGCAAACGGCACGGAGGCGCTCAGTCGGTTCACGGAGGACCGGCCGGACCTCGTCATCCTCGACGTGACGATCCCACCGCCCGACGGATTCGAGGTCTGCCAGAGAATTCGCGCGGTCTCTCGCGTCCCGATTCTCATGCTCACGGTACGCGCGGACACCGTGGACAAGGTCCGCGCGCTCGATCTCGGCGCAGACGATTACCTGACAAAGCCCTTCGACCACCTGGAACTCTTCGCGCGGCTCCGCGCGCTTGTGCGGCGCGCGAATGAGTCCCCCGCCACCGCCGGGGCGGGCTTCATGGCGGGTGATCTCTCCATCGATTTCCCGACGCACGAGGTACGCATCCGTGGGGAGGTCGTCCGGCTCACGTCCACTGAGTACCGCCTGCTCGAAGTGCTGGCACAGCACGCCGGCACGATCCTGCCCCATCAGTTTCTGCTCGCGCATGTGTGGGGCGAGGAGTACATTCGCGATGTCCATTATCTGAAGGTCTTCGTGCGGCGACTGCGGCAGAAACTCGGGGGAATCGCGGACGCGCCGCCGTACATCCAGACGGAGTGGGGGGTGGGCTACCGTTTCGTCCCGCCCCGTTATACTGATTTAGGATGAGGCATTGGCATAGAGCCAGCGCTGGTTGGTGAGCGACTTGACTCGTTCCGTGTCGTTCGCCAACCCGTTCAGTGCCTCACACAACACCTCGTCCAACTGCGCGTCC